>ENA-ORBV01016653-ORBV01016653.1-microbial-mat-metagenome-genome-assembly--contig:-NODE-16653-length-10640-cov-7.343368_pt1 | contig 10640 bp, 4 predicted proteins | sample MGYA00237777_ERZ505514 | MGnify/ENA primary metagenome ERZ505514 (study PRJEB26160, sample SAMN06269048) | microbial mat metagenome | isolation source: Oligotrophic lake microbial mat | place...
TACACCTCTCTATTCGTCGGCAGCGTCAGATGTGTATAAGAGACAGGTCGTGTTCGGCCATGTCGTCAACACCGAGCCGCGTGACATGTACCTTTCGCGGGTTGCCGCATTGCAAGGTGGTTGCGGTCAGGGCACTCCGGCGTTCAACGTCAATCGACTGTGCGGTTCCGGTCTGCAGGCCATCGTGTCGGCGGCGCAGTTGATCGCACTCGGCGACACCGACATCGCCATCGGTGGCGGCGCCGAGAACATGAGCCGGGCGCCCTATGCCAGCCTGACCAACCGCTGGGGCACCCGCATGGGCGACAGCAAGATGATCGACATGATGATCGGCGCGCTGCACGACCCGTTCAACAACATCCACATGGGTGTGACGGCCGAGAACATCGCCGCCAAAATGAACATCACGCGCGAAGAGCAGGATGCGCTGGCGGTGGAAAGCCACAACCGGGCCGAGCGCGCAATCAAGGCCGGCTATTTCAAGGAGCAGATCCTTCCGATCGTGCAAAAAACGCGCAAGGGCGACGTGACGTTCGACACCGACGAGCATTTCCGGCCGAACTGCACCCTGGCCGACATGGCCAAGCTCAAACCGGCATTTCTGAAAGAGAACGGCACCGTCACGGCCGGCAACGCATCGGGCATCAACGATGCAGCGGCCGCCGTCGTACTCATGGAGCGTGGTGTTGCCGCGCAGCGCGGACTCAAACCGATGGCCCGACTGGTCGCCTACGCGCACGCCGGTGTCGACCCCAAATACATGGGTATCGGCCCGGTCCCGGCGACACAGAAGGTGTTGCAAAAGGCCGGCCTGTCCATCAAGGACCTGGACGTCATCGAAGCCAACGAGGCGTTCGCAGCCCAGGCCTGTGCGGTCACGCGCGACCTCGGCCTGGACCCGGCCAAGGTCAATCCGAACGGGTCGGGCATTTCGCTGGGGCACCCGATTGGCGCCACGGGTGCGCTGCTTACCGTGAAGGCCCTGTACGAACTGCAGCGTATCCAGGGTCGTTATGCATTGGTCACGATGTGCATCGGCGGCGGGCAAGGTATCGCAGCGGTATTCGAACGGGTGTCCTGATGCCAGGGGCCCCGGAGCAGCAGGTGCGCGCAAGCGGCAATCGATAGCCCGGCGGCGGACCATGACACGCCACAAGCACTGGAGCCTGGGGGCCAAACTGGCGCTGGTAGCCACGCCATTCCTGTTGTTGGCGCTGACCACCATCGTCGTCACCCTGTGGGTATCGTGGCAACTCGAAGGCGGCGCTGCTGCCGTCAACGAGGCCGGGCGCATGCGCATGCAGGCTTATCGCATGTCCTTGTCGATCAGCGTCGACCAGCCCGAACGTGCCATCGCGCTGGCAAATGAGTTCTCGCGCAGCCTCGATACGCTGCGCCACGGCGATGCCGAGCGACCACTTTTCGTGCCATGGGACGACGCGGTCAGGGCCCAATTCGCGGTCGTCGAGAAAGACTGGACGCGGTTTCACGCACGCTGGATCGCCGCGCGCACGGGCGACATCGACACACTGCAGCAGGAGACCGGCGACTTCGCGGCCGACATCGACGCCCTGGTGCAAGGAATCGAGACGCATATGTCGCACTGGACCGCCATGCTGCACTTGGCACAACTGTTCACGCTGGCACTGGCGGTATTCGGCACAGCGGCCCTGGTCTATGCCGGCTACCTGTTCGTGCTCGAACCCGTGGGTCTGTTCAAACAGGCGTTGCAACGCATCTCGGAAGGTGATTTCTCGGCCCGGGTCCACCGGCTCAGCAGCGACGAATTCGGCACACTGGCCGATGGCTTCAATGGCATGGCCGGGCATGTGCAGTCGATGCACCAGAATCTGGAGGCGCGGGTCGCGGAAAAGACCGCCGAACTGCAGGAAAAGAGCGAGCGTCTCGAGGCACTGCTCAATGTGACGAGCCTGGTGGCCGACGCAACCGGGCTGCAGGCCCTGACGCAGGGCTTCGTGCAACGCATGCGTCTTATCGCCAAGGCCGATGCAGTCGCGCTGCGCTGGTCGGACGAAACCAATGCGCGTTACCTGATGTTGGCATCCGACGGCCTGCCGCCCGACATGGTCGAGGCCGAACACTGCGTACATGCCGGCGACTGCCACTGCGGATCGCCGGGCACGACGCCCGGGCTGCGGGTGATCCCGATCCGCTCGATTGGAGGCGGGCGCATCGTGCATTGCGCGCGCGCCGGCTACGAGACGATCGTGTCGATCCCGATCCGCTTGCATGACCGGCTGATGGGTGAGGTCGACCTGTTTTACCATGCCCAGCGCGCAATGGCGCCAGCCGACAAATCGTTGCTCGAGGCGCTGACCGCCCAGCTGGCCGGCGCGATGGAAAACCTGCGGCTCAACGCGCTCGAGAAGGAGGCCGCGGTGTCGCAGGAACGCAGCTTCCTGGCGCGTGAATTGCATGACTCGATCGCGCAGTCCCTCGCGTTCCTGAAAATCCAGGTCCAGTTGATGCAGGATGCGCTGGCCCGCGACAACCTCGAACAGGCCCGCCTGGTGCTACAAGAGATCGACACCGGCGTACGCGAGAGCTATGCCGACGTGCGCGAATTGCTGATGCACTTTCGCACCCGCGCCAACGCCGAAGATATCGAGCCGGCGCTCAAAACCACTTTGCGCAAGTTCGAGCTTCAGAGCGGTCTGCCCAGCACACTGCATATCGAAGGCCACGGAATGCCACTCGCGCCGGATGTCCAGGTGCAGGTACTGCATATCCTTCAGGAGAGCTTGTCCAACGTGCGCAAACACGCAAACGCTGCCCACGTGTGGCTCGACGTGCAGCAGCAGCCCGAATGGCGGTTCGAGATCCGCGACAACGGCGCCGGGTTCGAGAACGCCCCCGGAACCCACGACGAAAGCCATGTCGGACTGCGTATCATGCGTGAACGTGCCGAACGTATCGGCGCCCGGCTCGAAATTCACAGCACACCGGGTCGGGGCAGCTCCGTGATCGTGCGCCTACGAAGTGGTGCTGCGTCTTCGGTCGAGAAACATGAATCGTCCGAGTCCGCGACCGTTGCCTGACGGCTGCATCCCGAAAACCAGGATCCCGGCCCACACCATGACAGAGCCGCTTGACATCGTCCGGATCCTGATCGTCGACGACCACACGCTGTTTCGCCGCGGACTGACCGCCCTGCTGGCACGCGACCCGCGTCACAAGGTCGTCGGCGACGCCGCCGACGCGGGCCAGGCGCAACGTCGGGCATTGGAACTGCAACCGGACCTGATCCTGCTCGACAACCACATGGGGGGCGTCAATGGCGTCGACGCGATACCGGCGTTGCAAGAAGCCGCGCCCCGCGCCCGTATCCTGATGCTCACGGTGAGTGAGGATGAGCAGGACATGGCCCAGGCCCTGCGCAATGGGGCGAGCGGCTACCTTCTCAAGACGATGGAAGGCGACGCGTTGACCAGTTCGATCAACCGCGCCATGGCCGGCGAGCACGTCGTCGCGCCCGAGATGACCGGCAAACTCGTCGCCGCCTACCGTAGCGCGTCCGAGGCGTCTGGCCAAGAGGTCAGCGACAACAAAGCTCCGGCGTCGCCGCTGGAGTCGCTGACACCGCGCGAACTCGACATCTTGCGTGCGGTCACGGCAGGCGCCAGCAACAAGGAGATCGCGCGCCAGTTCGCGATCGCCGAGACAACCGTGAAGATCCACGTGCAGCACATCCTGCGCAAACTCGATGTCAGCTCGCGCGTGCATGCCGCCGTCATGGCAACCGAGCACGGCTTGCTTTGATCTGGCGCAAGTGCGGCGCAAAAGTGCGCCGCAGTAGTTCCACAGAACGAGCCCCCGCCCCGCCGGCATAGTTCGTTTCCCCTGCGCCGCCGATCCTTCAGAAGGATGGTGGCTTGCAGTCACCACTTTTAAAGTCGTGTCATGCAAACAGGAGAAGATACATGACCCGAAAAGGACAGGCTTTGTCCGTGCTCATCGTGAGCACGCTGGCCTTCACCGTGTGTTTCATGGTCTGGATGATGTTCGGCGTCATCGGCATTCCGCTCAAGAAGACGCTGGGGCTCAACGCCACGGAATTCGGGCTGCTGACCGCCATGCCGGTATTGACTGGCTCCTTGTCCCGAGTGCCACTGGGCATATGGACCGACCGCTACGGCGGCCGGATCGTGATGGCCTGCGTGATGGCCGTCACCATTCCGGCCATCTGGCTGATGGCCTACGCCACGCAGTTCTGGCATTTCCTGGTCATCGGCCTGTTCGTCGGCCTATCCGGTGGCTCGTTCTCGGTTGGCACACCCTACGTTGCACGCTGGTTCCCCAGGGCCAACCAGGGCTTCGCCATGGGCGTCTATGGCGCCGGCAATTCGGGCGCGGCGGTCAACAAGTTCGTCGCCCCTGCCATCCTGGTCGCGTTCGGCTGGACCATGGTGCCCCAGGTGTACGCGGCCATCATGCTCGGCACCCTGGTGCTGTTCTGGATGTTCAGCTACAGCGACCCGGCGCATCTGGTGCCGCCAACGACCAAGTTCAGAGATCAGCTCAAGCTGCTCAAGGACCCCAAGGTACTGAAATATTGCCAGTACTACAGCATCGTGTTCGGCGGCTACGTCGCGCTGAGCCTGTGGATGGTGCAGTACTACGTAGGCGAGTTCGGGCTGGACATACGCGCTGCGGCGCTGCTGGCTGCCTGCTTCTCGTTGCCAGGCGGTGTGTTGCGTGCGGTCGGCGGCTGGTTGTCGGACAAATACAGTGCCCATGCCGTGACCTGGTGGGTGATGTGGGTCAGCTGGATCTGCCTGTTTCTGCTGTCGTATCCACAGACCGACTTCACGGTCCAGACCATCAACGGCCCCACCACCTTCCACATCGGCCTGAACGTCTACACCTTCACCCTGCTGATGTTCGTCCTGGGCATCGCCTGGGCCTTCGGAAAGGCCAGTGTCTTCAAGTACATCGCCGACGAGTACCCCACCAACATCGGCGCGGTCAGCGGCATCGTCGGCCTGGCCGGCGGCCTGGGCGGCTTCATTCTGCCGATCCTGTTCGGCGTGCTGATGGACCTGACCGGCATCCGCTCGAGCGCCTTCATGCTGATGTACGGCGTGGTCTGGGTCTCGCTGATCTGGATGTACTGGACGGAAGTGCGCCGCACCGAACTGATGGGCAAGAACGCGCCCGAATTCTCCCTCAACGGGTAAAGGAAAACCATGACATCGACAAGCAACAGCCGCGCGGTGCCCAGTGGCGCCACCGGCGGCGGAGCGGACATCACCGACTGGCGTCCGGAAGACGAGACCTTCTGGGAGACCACCGGCAAGAAGATCGCCTACCGCAACCTCTGGATCTCGATACCCGCGCTGCTCTGCGGCTTCGCGGTCTGGGGCATGTGGGGCGTCATCACGGTGCAGATGATGAACCTGGGCTTTCCGTTCAGCCAGGCTGAACTGTTCACGCTGACCGCGATTGCCGGCATATCGGGTGCGACGATGCGTATCCCCGCCTCGTTCCTGATCCGTCTGGCCGGCGGCCGCAACACCATCTTTCTGACGACCTCGATGCTGCTGGCCCCGGCCATCGGTACCGGCATCGTGCTGCAACACCCGGACTGGCCACTGTGGTCGTTCCAGCTGATGGCCTTGTGGTCGGGCGTGGGCGGTGGCAACTTCGCCAGCTCGATGTCCAACATCAGCACGTTCTTTCCCAAGCGGCTGCAGGGCACCGGGCTGGGCCTGAACGCCGGCTTGGGCAATTTCGGCGTGACGACGATGCAGATCGTGATCCCGTTGGTGATGACGGTCGGCATCTTCGGCGCCTTCGGCGGCGAGCCGATGGTGCTGGTCAAGGACAGCGGCTGGATCTTCGGCAAGATCCCGGCCGGCACGCAGACCTGGGTTCAGAACGCTGGACTGGCCTGGGTGTTGTCGCTGGTGCCGCTGGGCATCCTGTGCTGGTTCGGCATGAACAACCTCAAGACCGTGTCGCCGGCAACCGGCAACCCGCTCATGGCGTTTGCCAAGATCACCTACCTGTACACGCTGGCCTTCATCCCGACCATCGTGATGCTGTATTTCTACCTGCCGGCACCAACCGGCCTGGGGCTGCTCAACATCTGGGTTGCGATACCGCTGGACATCATCGCTGCGGTCACGGTCATGAAGCTGGCAGCTTTCGGCGCCATGAAGGACAACGTGAAGACGCAGTTCGCGATCTTCAGCAACAAACACACCTGGGCCATGACGATCCTGTACATCGTCACCTTCGGCTCCTTCATCGGCTTCTCGATGGCCTTGCCGCTGTCGATGAAGGTGATCTTCGGCATCAGCCACGTGCGTGACGCCGCCGATGTGCTGCAGCACACGCTGAACAATCCGAACGCCCCTGCCGTGCTGGCCTATGCCTGGATCGGCCCGTTTGTCGGCGCCTTGATCCGCCCGGTCGGCGGCTGGATCGCTGACAAGGTCGGCGGCTCCATCGTCACGCAGTGGATCTCCGCCGTCATGGTGATTGCGTCGGTCGCAGTCGGGTACGTCATGTTGCAGGCCTACCAGTCGGCGACGCCCGAGCAGTACTTCCTGCCCTTCATGTTGCTGTTCGTCGTGTTGTTCGCGGCCAGCGGCATCGGCAACGGCTCGACCTTCCGCACCATCGGCGTGTTGTTTGATCGCCAGCAGGCCGGTCCGGTGCTGGGCTGGACCTCGGCCGTGGCGGCCTATGGCGCCTTCATCGCGCCGGTAATCATCGGCGAGCAGATCAAGGCCGGAACACCGCAGATGGCGATGTACGGATTCGCGGTCTTTTATGCCTTGTGCCTGATCTTGAACTGGTGGTTCTACCTGCGCAAGAACGCGAGCGTGAAAAACCCATGACCGCCACCCACACGACCACCGTGCACGCGCCACGAATTCCAAGGAGCCACAGATGAGCCATTTCCTCGATCGACTGAACTACTTCGCCCAGCCGCGGGAGAACTTCTCCGCAGGCCACGGCGTCACCACCGGGGAAGACCGCACCTGGGAAGACGCCTATCGCAATCGCTGGGCCCACGACAAGGTCGTGCGCTCCACCCATGGCGTGAACTGCACCGGATCCTGCTCCTGGAAGATTTACGTCAAGGGCGGCATCGTGACCTGGGAGACCCAGCAGACCGACTACCCGCGCACCCGCTGGGACATGCCCAACCACGAGCCGCGCGGCTGTGCGCGCGGCGCCAGTTACAGTTGGTACCTGTATAGCGCCAACCGGGTCAAATACCCGATGGTGCGCGGTCGGCTGCTCAAGACCTGGCGTGAAGCGCGCCTGACACACGACCCGGTCGACGCCTGGGCATCGATCGTCCAGGACGATGCCAAGCGGCGCAACTACCAGAGCATTCGCGGCCTCGGCGGCATGGTGCGTTCGACCTGGGACGAGGTCAACGAGATCATCGCCGCAGCCAACGTCTACACGATCAAGAAACACGGACCGGATCGGGTTATCGGCTTCTCACCCATTCCGGCCATGTCGATGGTCAGCTACGCGGCCGGTAGCCGCTACCTGAGCCTGATCGGCGGCGTTTGCTTGAGCTTTTACGACTGGTACTGCGACCTGCCCCCGAGCAGCCCGCAGGTCTGGGGCGAACAAACCGACGTGCCCGAATCGGCCGACTGGTACAACTCAAGTTACATCATCGCGTGGGGCTCGAATGTGCCGCAGACCCGCACGCCGGACGCCCACTTCTTCACCGAGGTGCGTTACAAGGGCGCCAAGACAGTGGCGGTCACCCCGGACTATTCCGAGGTCGCCAAACTGGCCGACATCTGGATGCATCCCAAGCAGGGCACCGATGCCGCCGTTGCGATGGCGATGGGCCACGTGATCCTCAAGGAGTTCTATTTCCCTGACACGGGCGAGCGCAGCGCCTACTTCGACGACTATGTGCGGCGTTACACCGACATGCCGATGCTGGTGATGCTCAAGGAACACGTCCAGGCGGACGGCAGCACCATCATGGTGCCCGACCGTTATGTGCGGGCGTCCGACTTCAACGGCAAGCTGGGCCAGGCCAACAACCCGGAATGGAAGACGGTCGCGTTCGACAGCGAAGGCAAGGTGGTGCTGCCCAACGGCGCCATCGGTTTCCGCTGGGGCCCGGACGGCCGCGCCGACCAGGGCCAATGGAACCTGCAGGCCAAGGAAGCGCGCCACGGGAGCGACGTCAAGCTGCGCCTGTCGGTCATGGAGGGTGACCAGGTGGGCATGGAAACGGCCAAGGTCGGTTTCCCCTACTTTGGCGGCATCGTCACGCCCAACTTCCAGCACAACGACAGCGGCGACAGCGCCAAGGACGTGCTGGTGCGCACGGTGCCGGTGCAACGCATCGCCTTGGGCAAGGACGGCGACAAACGCGAGGCGCTGGTCGCCACCGTGTTCGACCTGCAGGTGGCCAATTACGGCATCGCACGCGGCCTGGCCGGCGAGATGGCAGCCAAGGACTTCGACGACGACACGCCGTACACACCGGCTTGGCAGGAGCGCATCACCGGCACGCCGCGCAAGCAACTGATCACGGTGGCGCGCCAGTTCGCCGAAAACGCCGACAAGACGCATGGCAAGTCCATGGTCATCATCGGCGCGGCCATGAACCACTGGTACCACAGCGACATGAACTACCGCGGCATCATCAACATGCTGATGATGTGCGGCTGCATCGGCCAAAGTGGTGGCGGCTGGGCGCACTATGTCGGCCAGGAAAAGCTGCGGCCGCAGACCGGCTGGACCGCACTCGCGTTCGCACTGGACTGGGTGCGCCCGCCACGCCAGCAGAACTCCACCAGCTTCTTCTATGCCCACACCGACCAGTGGCGTTACGAAAAGCTGACGATGGAAGAAGTGGTGTCGCCGCTGGCCGACAAGAAACTCTATGGCGGCAGCATGATCGACTACAACGTGCGCGCCGAACGCATGGGCTGGCTGCCCTCAGCGCCGCAGTTGCAGACCCATCCGATGCAGGTCGTGCGCGATGCCGCCGCCGCAGGCATGGAGGCCAAGGACTATGCGGTCAAGGCCCTGAAGGACGGCTCGCTCAAGATGAGCTGCACCGATCCGGACCACCCGGACAACTGGCCCCGCAACATGTTCATCTGGCGCTCCAACCTGCTGGGCTCCAGCGGCAAGGGGCACGAGTACTTTCTCAAACACCTGCTGGGCACCAGCCACGGCGTGCAGGGCAAGGACCTCGGCCAGGACGAGGCAAAGCCCACCGAAGTGGTCTGGCACGACAAGGCCCCCGAAGGCAAGCTGGATCTGCTGGTCACGCTCGATTTCCGCATGAGCACGACCTGCCTGTATTCCGACATCGTGTTGCCCACAGCCACCTGGTACGAGAAGAACGACCTCAACACCAGCGACATGCATCCGTTCATCCACCCGCTGTCGACCGCGGTCGACCCGGCCTGGCAGTCGCGCAGCGACTGGGACATCTACAAGGGTTTCGCGAAGAAGTTCAGCGAGATCTGCGTCGGGCACCTGGGTGTCGAGCGCGAACTGGTGCTGACGCCGCTGATGCACGACTCTCCCGGCGAGCTGGCACAGCCCTTCGACGTGAAGGACTGGGCGACGGGCGAGATCGACCTGATCCCCGGCAAGACCGGCCCGCAGATGGCGGTGGTCGAACGCGACTATCCCAACGTCTACAAACGCTTCACGGCCCTGGGCCCGCTGATGAACAAGGTCGGCAACGGCGGCAAGGGCATCAGCTGGAACACCCAGACCGAGGTCAGGCAACTGGGCGAACTCAGCGGCGTCGTGACGGCCGAGGGCGTCACGTGCGGCATGCCCAAAATCGAGACCGACATCGATGCCTGTGAAGTGATCCTGCAACTGGCGCCCGAAACCAACGGCCACGTCGCCGTGAAAGCCTGGCAAGCGCTGGGCAAACAGACCGGCCTGGACCACACGCACCTGGCGATCCACCGCGAGGACGAAAAGATTCGCTTTCGCGACATACAGGCACAGCCGCGCAAGATCATCTCCAGCCCAACCTGGAGTGGCATCGAGAGCGAGACCGTGTCGTACAACGCCGGCTACACCAATGTGCACGAGATGATTCCCTGGCGCACGCTGACCGGACGCCAGCAGTTCTACCTCGACCACCCCTGGATGATTGCATTCGGCGAAGGGTTCTCGAGTTACCGTCCGCCGGTCGACCTCAAGACCACAGCGGGAATCCACAACATCAAGCCCAACGGCAACCCGGAGATCGCGCTCAACTTCATCACACCGCACCAGAAGTGGGGCATCCACTCGACCTATACCGACAACCTGCTGATGCTCACGCTCAGCCGCGGCGGCCCTTGCGTCTGGATGAGCGAGCAGGACGCGAAGAGCGCCGGCATCGAGGACAACGACTGGATCGAGCTGTTCAACATCAACGGCGCCATCGCGGCGCGGGCGGTGGTGAGCCAGCGCGTCAATCCGGGCATGGTGATGATGTACCACGCACAGGAAAAGATCGTCAACACCCCGGGCTCGGAGATCACCGGCGCACGCGGCGGCATCCACAACTCGGTGACCCGCATCGTGCTCAAGCCGACCCACATGATCGGCGGCTACGCGCAGTTCAGCTACGGCTTCAACTACTACGGAACCATCGGCACCAACCG
>ENA-ORBV01016655-ORBV01016655.1-microbial-mat-metagenome-genome-assembly--contig:-NODE-16655-length-10639-cov-10.936470_pt1 | contig 10639 bp, 12 predicted proteins | sample MGYA00237777_ERZ505514 | MGnify/ENA primary metagenome ERZ505514 (study PRJEB26160, sample SAMN06269048) | microbial mat metagenome | isolation source: Oligotrophic lake microbial mat | place...
GTTCGCGGGTGACCGCGAGAGCGTGCGGCGCCAGTCGGTGGTGCGCGCGCTCGAGGGCGTGAGCGAGTTGCTCGACGATGGCGGCGTGCAACAAAGTTGAACTTATAATTTCGTAGAGTCAATAAGGGAGAGGTCAGCGTGTCAATTAAATTTCTAAAAATGGAAAGCACGCGATGATTACCGGCGACATCAAAAGCCGGATCGACCAGATCTGGAACACCTTCTGGAGATGGTGGGAACATAGCGATTCGGGAGTGCACTGGTGGAAGGGCCTTGTTTTAGGAAACCCGGTTATCCTAAAATAACGGCGTCCGCTAATTTAGGTTGCCGCCTTCAATGAAGCGCCCCCTGCAAGGCCGTTACCTCAAGGTCGCCACTCCGGGCGAAGCGTTCAAGGCATTCATTCCGGCGGCGCTGCCGCCGAAGCCGCCAATCGACTGGACCCCCAGGCTGCGCGCGCGCTTTGACGCTGCACTCGTGGCCCTTGGCCGGCTGGACGCGGTGACCGATCTGCTGCCCAACGCATCGCTTGTCCTCTACAGCTTCGTGCGCAAGGAAGCCGTGTTGTCTTCGATGATCGAGGGCACTCAGTCGTCGCTTGCGGACCTGATGCTCTATGAGATCGACGAGCAGCCGGGCGTTCCGATGGAGGATGCGCGAGAGGTGAGCCGCTACGTGTCCGCGCTGGAGCATGGGCTAAAGAGATTACGCGGCGGATTTCCCCTGTCGCTGCGCCTTCTCTGCGAGGTGCACAAGGTTTTACTTGGCGGCGGCAAGAGCGGAAAGCTGACGCCGGGAGAGTTCAGGCGCACCCAGGTGTGGATCGGCGGTACGCGGCCGGGCAATGCCGTTTTCGTGCCGCCGCCCGCGACCGATGTCGAAGACTGTCTCAAGCATTTGGAGCGCTTCCTCCACGAACCGCCCGAGGTCACGCCGCCGCTGGTCAAGGCGGCACTCGCGCACGTGCAGTTCGAAACGATTCACCCCTACCTGGACGGCAATGGGCGCGTCGGCAGGCTTCTGATCGCGCTTCAGCTCGCCAACGACGGTCTCCTGCGCGAGCCGCTGCTGTACCTGAGCCTGCATTTCAAGGAGCACAGGCAAACCTACTACGAGCTGCTCAACCGAGTGCGGGAAACGGGGGACTGGGAGACGTGGCTGGAGTTCTTTGCGGAGGCTGTCGAGGCGAGCGCGAGACAGGCAGCGGGTTCCGCCCGTCGGCTCCTGGATCTCGCATCCTCCGATGCACTCCGAATCGAGAAGCTGGGACGCGCGTCTGTTTCCGCTCTTGCGATCCATCGCGCACTGCAGCGCCAGCCAATTGCGACCGCGGCATCGCTGGCTGCTTCCACAGGACTGACGCAAGCAACGGTGAATCGGTCTCTCGCGCACTTGGAGCGCCTGGGAGTCGTTGAGGAACTCACCAGCAAGCAGCGCGGGCGCGTGTTCTGCTATTCGCGCTATACCGACATACTGAACGAGGGCATGGCCTTGCCGGAAGGGCATGCGCGATGAGTCCCCGGGAAGCTGTGACACCAAACTACAATATGGCGAGATCTGACGCTCCGGATTGCCGATGACCACCCTGTACCTCGTGCGCCACGGGCAGGCTTCCTTCGCAGCCGAGAACTACGACAACCTCTCCGAGCTCGGCCACCGCCAGGCAGCGTGGCTCGGCGAGCATTTCAAGGCGCGCGGCGTCGTTTTCTCGCACGCAGTCTGCGGCACGCTGGATCGCCAGCGGCAGACGGCGCGCACGCTGCTCGATGCGATGGGCTCCTCGCTCCCGGTCATCGAACATCCCGGCTGGAACGAGTATTCCGGGGATGCGCTCTACAAGGCCTACCACGGCGAAGGGTGGGCGAAGGCGCGCGCGAAGAACGACGTTCGCGAGTTCTACCGCACCATCAAGCTCGCGCTCAAGGACTGGTCGGAGGAGAAGCTCGAGGGCGACCTGCCCGAGACCTGGCGCGAGTTCGGCGAGCGCTCCGCCGCCGCGATGCATGCGGCCTGCGAAGGATTGCCCGCGGAGGCGTGCGTGCTGGCCGCCTCTTCGGGCGGCGCGATCTCGCGGGCGGTCTGCACGATCCTGCAGGCGCCTGCGCAGTCCGCGATCGAGCTCAACCTGCAGTACCGGAACTCGGCGTTCTGCGAAATCTTCATGAGCCCGCGCTCGATGCGGCTGGTGAGCTTCAACTGCATCCCGCACCTCGAGCGGCCGGACCGCGCGGAGTTCATTACCTACTCCTGAGCGGCCCGGAGGCGCGTTCCCAGGCGAAGGTGCCCACGCCCTTGGCCATGAGCGCGGCGCACAGGATCATCAGCGCGAGGCTCGCGAGCTCCAGGTTCACGATCGAGCGCAGCGGCAAAAAACCGGGGCGGAGCGCCGGCGCAACCTGTCTTCGCAGGCTTGACGACTGAACATCCTGAGACTAGAACTGTCGAACCGCGTTTAGGCAACTACCCCATGCCCTCACTCCGTCCCCCGGCCGTTGCCGGCGCCTTCTATCCGAGCGATGCCCAGGCGCTGCGCGGCGAACTCGACGAGCTGCTCGAGGGCGTCGAAAACCTCGAAGTGCGCTTCGGCCACCCCAAGGTCCTGATCGTTCCGCATGCGGGCTACATCTATTCGGGCGCCACGGCCGCGCATGCCTACAGCGAGCTGATCCCCGCGCGGGGGATAGTGAAGCGCGTCATTCTTCTCGGGCCTGTTCACAGGGTCGCGGTACGCGGCCTCGCGCTGCCGGGCGTCGAGATTTTCGCCACGCCGCTGGGCGCAATCCCGATCGACGCCGAGGGCGTGCGCCTGCTCGAGGACCTGCCGCAGGTCGTGACGAGCGCGCCGGCGCATGCGATGGAGCACTCCCTCGAGGTCCAGCTTCCTTTCCTGCAGCGGGTGCTGGGCGATTTTTCGCTGGTGCCGCTTGCGGTCGGCGACGCTACGAGCGCGCAGGTCGCCGAAGTCCTCGAAAGGCTATGGGGCGGACCCGAAACGCTCATCGTGATCAGCACGGACCTCTCGCACTATCACGAGTACGAAACCGCGCGGAAGATCGACAACGACACGGCGATGCGCATTGCGCGGCTGGAGGCCGGCCTCAATCACCAGCAGGCCTGCGGCGCCACGCCGCTGAACGGGTTGCTTACGCTTGCGAAGAACAGAGGCCTTTCGATCCGGCGCCTCGCGGTCTGCAACTCCGGCGACACCGCCGGCGGGCGCGGGCGCGTGGTGGGCTACTGCGCCTTCGCGCTCGACGAAGGCGGCACGGTCTCGCGCGAGGAGGCCGGCCGCACGCTCATCGGCATGGCGCGCGCGGCAATCGGCGCGAGGCTCGTTTCGCGCGAAGCACCCAAGCCCGGCGGCGCCGCGTGGCTGGCCCAGCCCGGCGCGACGTTCGTGACCCTCACCAGGGAAGGCCGGCTGCGCGGCTGCATCGGCAGCCTCTCGCCGCACCGGCCGCTCGGCGAAGACGTCATGGCCAATGCGCGGGCCGCGGCGGTCGGCGACCCGAGGTTCCCGCCGATGACATCGGCCGAATGGCCCGAGACGCAGACCGAGGTTTCGCTGCTCTCGCCCGCGCGCCCGATCCGCTTTGCGGATGAAGAGGACCTCATCGCGCGCATCGTGCCGGGTGAGGACGGACTGATCCTCGAAGCCGGCGGAAGGCGCGGCACTTTCCTCCCGCAGGTCTGGGAGACCCTCCCCGACAAGCACCAATTCCTCACCCAGCTCAAGCTCAAGGCCGGGCTGCCCGCCGATTTCCGGCTCGGGCGCTGCCGCGTGCTGCGCTACCGCGTCGCCAAGTGGAAGCAGTCCGAGTGGGATGCAATGCGCGCATTCCATTGAACGGCCGCGCCCCATGAACCATCCCGCCCGCTGGTGGCACGGCCTCGAAGACGGCCGGGTGCAATGCGACCTCTGCCCGCGCGACTGCAAGCTGCACGAGGGCCAGCGCGGCGCGTGCTTCGTGCGCATGCGGGAAGGCGATGGCATGGTCCTCACCACGTACAACCGCTCTTCGGGCTTTTGCGTCGACCCGATCGAGAAGAAGCCGCTTAACCAGTTCTACCCGGGCACGAGCGTGCTTTCATTCGGCACCGCGGGCTGCAACCTCGCGTGCAAGTTCTGCCAGAACTGGGACATTTCGAAATCGCGCGAGATGGACACGCTGGCTGCCCAGGCAACACCCGACACCATCGCCAAGGCCGCCGTGCAGCTCGGCTGCAAGAGCGTCGCCTTCACCTACAACGACCCGGTCATCTTCGCCGAGTACGCGATGGACGTGGCCGATGCCTGCCATGCGCGCGACATCAAGGCGGTCGCGGTCACCGCGGGCTATATCCATGCCGAAGCGCGCAAGGAGTTCTATTCGAAGATGGATGCGGCCAACGTCGACCTGAAGGCCTTCACCGAGGAGTTCTATTTCAAGCAGACCGGCTCGCACCTCGCGCCGGTGCTCGAGACGCTCGAATACCTGGCCAGGCAAACCGATGTCTGGACGGAAATCACCACGCTGCTGATTCCCGGCAAGAACGACTCGGACGCGGAGCTCGAGGCCGAATGCCGCTGGATCAGGAAGCATCTCGGTCCCGACGTGCCGCTGCACTTCACCGCGTTCCATCCCGATTACAAGATGAGGGACGTGCAGGCCACGCCGCCGGCCACGCTGACACGCGCAAGGGAAATCGGCAGGCTCGCGGGCCTCAACTACGTGTACACCGGCAACGTGCACGATGCAGGCGGCGGCAGCACCTACTGCCCCTCCTGCGAGAACGTGGTCGTCGCGCGCGACTGGTACGAAATCCGCGACTACAAGCTCAGCGACACCGGCGCGTGCCTGCATTGCGGCACGCAGGTCGCCGGGCGCTACCAGAAATTCGGCAAGCCTTTCGGCGCGCGGCGCATCCCGGTCAGTTTTTCGCCCGCGAAGGCGACGTAGGCGAACGACCTGACACAGTCTTTTTAAGGACGCGCGGCCAGGGGTCTGAGGGGGGCGGCCTTGAGCCCCCCTTCATACGCAGGTGCGAAAGCCCGCGAAGATGTCGCCGCGGTCCGGGGTGTAGAAGTTGCGCCAGGTGGTGCGCACGAGGCGCCGCGCGGTCGCGAAGCTGCCGCCGCGCAGCACCATGTGGTTGCCGAACCACGGCTGCGAGTACTCCTTGTAGGGATCCACCACGTAGCCCGGGTAGGGGCCGAACGGGCTCGCGGTCCACTCCCAGACATTGCCGATGAGCTGCCGGCAGCCGTCGGTCGAATCGCCCGCGGCGTGGGCCTCGACGCTTGCGGGCGCATCGCCCTGCAGGTTTGCGTGTTGGGGTGTCGGGGGCGTGTCGCCCCAGGGAAAGCGTTGCTTCGGGCCGCCCCCCGCGCCGCGGGAAGCGGCGAACTCCCATTCCGCTTCGGTCGGCAGCCTGCGGCCCGCGAAGCGGCAATAGGCTTCGGCTTCGTGCCAGTTCACGTGCATGGCCGGGAGCGACTGCGGCAGCGGGATCATGCGATCGAAGCTGCGCGCGCGCCAGCCATCGCCTGCCTCCTGCCAGTAGCGGGGCGCCTTGAGGCCCGATGCCGCCAGCCAGGCCCAGCCGGCCTCGCTCCAGAATTCGCGCCGCGAATAGCCGCCGGCATCGACAAACGCCGCGTACTCCGCGTTGGACACGGCCGTGCGCGCGATCTTGAAGGGTTCGACACGGACCTCGTGCGCCCACTTCTCGTTGTCGAAGACGAACCCCGTCCCCTGCGATGCGCCAAGCAGGAAATTGCCGCCTTCGAGCTCGACCTCGGTGGATTCTGAAATCGGGGAATCCGCAAGATCACCGGACCCCAGCGGATCCGGATACCCGAGCGTCTGGTGCGTGTAGTGGAAGGCTTCCGCGTGCATGTCTTCGTGAAAAGCCGCGAGGTCCGCAAAGTACAGGAGCCGGGTGTTTTCGGGTTCGGTTTCCAAGCGGCGCCGCACCAGTCCGAGCACGTCCGCAAGGTAGGTGCGCGTGTCCGCGATCGTCGGCAGCGGCAGGCTCCAGCGTGTCGAATGCGCCACTTTCGCCGAGTCGTAAAGCGCATCCGCATCGCGCAGGATCGAATCGCGCGTTGAGCCGTCGTCACGCTGCCGCAGGCACCAGAACTCCTGGAACCACGCGAGGTGGCCGAGCTCCCAGAGCGGCGGGTTCACGATCGGGAGCGTCGGTCCAAGCAGTTGCCCGTCGCCGAGGAGCGCGGTGATGCGCTGCAAGCGCTCGCGGCTCGCTGCGAGCTCGCGGGCGAGGGTGCTAGCATCGGCGCTCATGCGCATTTCAATCGTCATGCCGCCCGGCACCGCGCGGCGCACCGGCAATCACCACACGGCCCAGCGCTGGGCGGGGTTCCTGCGCCAGTGCGGTCATCGCGTCATCCTCGAGGAGGCGTGGGGCGGAAGCGCGGTGGATGCGCTGGTCGCGCTGCATGCGCGCAAGAGCGCGGCATCCGTCGGGAGATTTCATCATGTGCACGGGGACCGTCCGCTCATTGTAGCCCTCACCGGCACCGACCTGTACCGCGACATCGAAACATCCGCCGAGGCGCAGCGCGCGCTCGAACTCGCATCGCGCCTCGTGCTGCTGCAGCCCGAGGGCCGCAAGCGGCTTGCGCCCGCGCTGCGCGCAAAGACGCGCGTGATCTTCCAGTCTTCGGCGACCCGGTTGTCCCATCGTCCTCCGAAAGGCGTTTTCCGGATCACGGTCGTGGGCAACCTGCGCGAGGAGAAGGATCCATTCCGGGCGGCGGCGGCGCTCGCGCACTTGTCTCATGCAACCCCGGTCGAGGTCGTGCAGGTGGGCGCCGCGCTCACGCCGGAAATGGCAACCGCCGCCCGTGTCCTCGGGCGTCACGAGCCGCGCTATCGGTGGGTCGGCAGCCTGCGCCATGACGAGGCCCTTTGCCACATTGCGCAAAGCCACCTGCTCGTCGTGAGCTCGGTCATGGAGGGCGGCGCGAACGTGATCTGCGAGGCCGCGCGCATCGGCGTGCCGGTGCTTGCTTCGCGCATCGAGGGTAACGTCGGCATGCTTGGCGCGAAGTACCCGGGATACTTTCCGCTCTTCGACGAGTGCAGGCTCGCCCGCCTGATCGATCGCGCGAGCACCGACCGCGCGTTCTATTCCAAGCTCAAGGCGGGCGTCACTGCCCGGCGCGCGCTGTTTGCGCCCGCGGCGGAATGCGAGGGCTTGCGCAAGCTGCTCGAGGAGTTCGGTTAGCGCGATGTGTGTGCGACACCGCACGGTGGATCGGGCTCCCGGGGAGTGTAATGGCGGTCATTCGAACTCCAGCATGAGGACGATCCCGTGACGGCCACCAGCAAACACCCGCCCCCGGCGGCACCCAAGGTCAGCACCACGAAGGTGGCGCCGCATCCGAATCCGACCGACCCCAAGCACGAAGAGTGGGTCATCGACGAGACGGTGGACGAGTCTTTCCCGGCCAGCGACCCGCCTTCGCATACGCCGCCGAAGCCAAAGGGCAAGAAGAACTGAGATTCCGCGGCCGGCCTACGGCCGCGGCCTGAGCAGGCCGTTCTCGCTCGCCGTCCGCGCGATCCGTCCGCACTGGCTGGGTGTCAACTTTGTGTTGCCCGGCGCAGTTTCATCGCGCATGAGATTGCCTGCGTCATCTGAGTGTTCCCCCGAGTCGGCCAGGACATGCACGAGTTCGTGAGCGATCACCAGAGCGAGATCGCGCGTGCCCTGCACGATCCAGACCGTGTCGGCCATCTCCGGGCGAGTCCTGCTGTTGGAGCGCCCGACCGCTTCGGCGTCGAAGGCCGGGCGGTTGCGCGTGCCCTCCACGAAAAACACCGTGGGTCTGGGAAGTCCCAGTTCGGCCGCGAGCTTGCGCGAGACCGGTGTGAACAGCGTCCGGTAGCGGGCCGGCCCGTCGAACTCGATCAACTCGATCGAGACTGGTCCGATACCGCATTGGGCAAGAATGCGCATCGCGCGCTGTGTGGATTCGAGGATCCGTTCCTTCCGCCACTCGGTCCCCCGCATGACTGCAAGAGTGAGTCGCAGGCTTTGCCCGGGCCGCGCAGCATCGACGGGTTCGATTGGGTCTTTGAGCATCTCCCTGTGAAGAATGCGAAGCGCCTGCTCATCGGCCGCGCGCGCGAGGCCCGAGCACGCGACAAGTGCGATCACAACCGCAACGGATTTCCGATATTCAAATACTGCCATTTTCTTCCTTATGTCCGCGTGAATACTGACTCTCCAGCCAAAATGATGCCATCCACCTTGTTGACTCAGGTTACATCGCAGCCGAAGGAAACCGGTTTTTCGACTCGCACCTGATTCGGCGGGACAGACCCCTATTGTCCATCGGCGCGTAGAAGCCCAGCGGTTACACTACCGCCCAAAAGCCCGGCGCAGCATCCCGAGCCGCGCCTGCCGCGCTCAAGGCCAAGATGAACACCGACCTGCTGACGGAAGATCTCAAGAAGGCCCGCTCCAGCAACCAGAGCTTCTGGCTGATGGGCATCGACTACGACGACCGGGGGATCGAGTCGGTGAAGGTCATTCCCCTGCCTTGAAATTGCGATGAGTCAGCAGCTTCAGCTTTTCGATGACCTTCGGTACTACGAGGGTACTGACGTCGAATACAAGGGCGGTCGTGGCGGGTTGCCGCGCAGCCTTTGGGAGACTTACTCCGCGTTCGCCAATACGGAAGGCGGCACGCTGTGGCTCGGGATCAGTCAGAAGGCGAGCAGCCTGGACGTACATGGCGTCGAGAACGCAGAACGATTGGTGGCTGACTTCTGGAATACGGTGAACAACCGGGCAAAGGTCAGCCGGAATCTGCTCAAGTCAATGGACGTAACGATCATGCCGCTCGAGGATTCACCGGGGCATTCACTCGTGAGGATCGCGGTTCCACGTGCCAACCGGCGCGAGCGGCCGGTATTTCTCGGTTCGGATCCTTTTCGCGGCACCTACCGGCGCAACCATGAGGGCGACTATGTTTGTAGCGAGGAAGAGGTTCGGCGCATGTTCGCCGACCAGTCCGAGGAACCGCCCGACAGCCGCATCCTTGCGGACTTCGGTATGGACGATCTTCATGGCGACTCGATCAAGCAGTACCGCAACCGATTTTCTTCGCGCGAGCCGAACCATCCCTGGCTGCTGGAAGACGACACCAGCCTGTTGAACAAGCTTGGGGGCTGGCGGACGGACCGCGCGACCGGGAAGTCTGGATTGACGCTCGCGGGGTTGCTGATGTTCGGTAAGGGGGAAGCCATCGCAGCGCCCGAGTCTTTGCCGGGCTTCCAGCTCGACTATCGAGAAAGGCTTTCGGACGATCCTTCTATCCGCTGGTCCGATCGAGTAACGCTCGATGGCACCTGGGAGGGCAACCTGTTCCAGTTTTATCAAAGGGTCGTGCAGAATCTCTCGGGTGGTCCTGGCATAAAAATTCCGTTTCAGCGTGACGAGGGAGGCTATCGCCAAGCCAGCACGGCGGTGCATGAGGCGCTGCAGGAAGCGCTGGTCAATGCGCTGATTCACGCCGACTACGCTGGGCAAGGCGGCATCGTCATCGACCGGTACGGCGATCGGTTCGAGTTTTCGAATCCCGGGACGCTTCTGCTCTCACGCGAGCAATTGTTACGAGGCGGTGTCAGCGAGTGCCGAAACAAGTCCCTTCAGAAGATGTTCCAGATGCTCGGCGTCGGGGACAAGGCGGGCTCGGGCATCGACAAGATTCGATCGAGCTGGGCAGCGCAACAATGGCGTTCGCCCAGCATTCAGGAAACACTGCGCCCGGACCGGGTTCGTCTGACGCTTCCGATGGTCAGCCTGCTGCCGGAAGAAGTGCTGGATTCGCTCAAAGGCCGGTTTGGGGTGCGATATGCGGAATTGGCTCCCGAAGAGGTCCAGGTTCTGGTTACCGCCGCGCAGGAGGACGAGATTACGAATCAGCGGCTCCAGGAAATCCTGACGCTGCACCGGGTCGACATTACGCGGCTGCTGCAGACCCTGGTCCGAAGGGGGTTCCTGGTGGCGCAGGGCGTTGGTAGAGGGACGTCTTATACGTTGCCAAGCCCCCCTCATAAGGCCGGAGCCCCCCTCATTAGCCCCCCTCATAAGGCCGAATCGGTCAGTGACGGGGCCCAAACCCAAAAAGAGAAGGACCATCTCGTTGGTCTTGCTGCTCCGATCAAGTCTTCCCGCCGCGCCGCCCCCGCGTTGGTGCGAAAAGTCGTGCTCGAACTCTGCGAAGACCGGTTCCTGACGCTTGGAGAGCTCGCAGAACTGCTGGGACGCACCAAGCAAAACCTGCGTGACAGGTACATCACGGAGCTGGTTCGCGAAGGCCAGTTGGAAGTTCGCTATCCGGACACCCCGAGCCACCCGGAACAGGGTTACCGCACGAAAACAGGTGTTTCCACCTGACCCGCCCCATGCCTGCCCCCGCCTCCCTGATCATCAACTCACCCTGCGCGCGCCCGGATCGCCATTGGAAACAGGCGCATGGCGGCGCGCTGTCGATCGTCGATGAGCGCCGCGAGCCCGGTTACGAAATCTTCGTGTGGTGCGCGGACGTGGCGTTCCAGCCGGCCGAAATCCAGGACATTGTTCAGCGCGCATAGTCACGTTCCGCCAAGAATCCAATACTGCC
>ENA-ORBV01016656-ORBV01016656.1-microbial-mat-metagenome-genome-assembly--contig:-NODE-16656-length-10639-cov-5.677429_pt1 | contig 10639 bp, 11 predicted proteins | sample MGYA00237777_ERZ505514 | MGnify/ENA primary metagenome ERZ505514 (study PRJEB26160, sample SAMN06269048) | microbial mat metagenome | isolation source: Oligotrophic lake microbial mat | place...
GTCCCAGCATTACCAACTGCGGTAATGCGCTAATGTGCAACTAATGCTAATGCTAATGCTAGCATTACCAAACACTAGTTCAAATGCCCTTTTTATTTAACAACCGATTTTCTATTGCCCCATCGATCAGTTCTTTTCTTCTTTTCTCTTCTACCTCCTCCTTTATTCGGACGGAGTAGTACGTATCAGTTGTTCGCAGTCCACCTACCAAAACATCACTCTTCTTCGGTCCTCTATCTATGCATGATTCCTCTTCGTTTGTGTCCAAACTACTCGGAGTACTACTAGTAGTAGAATGGTGCCTGGTACTAGCTACAGTAGTAGTGTATGTGCTTACTATTAATTTGTACGCCATTCTACCCGCTCTCTCTGAATATCACGGCAACGTTGCTACTAGTTAGTACACGTATTTCAATTGCTATTTCAATTGATTCTCATGGTACTGTACTGTACTTCAAACAAGTTCGAGCACTGGTAGTCAACACCCGGTACCGTAGCGCTTAGTTTGTTGCACAAGCGAACAGACAGATTTATAAACTACTAGCTCGCTCGCTAGTAGTAGCTAGCTAGCTATATTAGTGTCTTACATAAAATACACGAAGCCTCGTTATCCTCGCGACACAACTCAAGAGCAAGATGACATGTTCCATCACTACGGACTCTTCTAGATCTGAAGAAGAGCAGCAAAATCGCGCGTCCAAAGGATGGAAGCGAATGCCCATCTCTGCTCTTCCGACAACAACAACGTGCCTTGAAGGAGGCGGCCCCAGTGGAGTATGTAGGCTGAGACTGCAGAGGTATCTTCAACGAAACTGGACAAGTTTGTTGGTGAGCGTGTTGGTATTTGGGGTCATCTTCACAGCCGGAATGCTGCTCAGCGAGATGCACTTTCAATCCAAAGAGACCGAAGACTATCGTGACATACTGGATCTCGCCAATGAAACTGCAGGTCATTTCATCAATGCTCTCGAGTACAAGGCCTTGACGCCTCTTTTTTCGTTGGCCCAATTTGCCACGGAGATTCCTGCCTTTCGAGCTCTCCCCGACATCATCGGACCTTCTTATGGCAATGGCAGCTTGCCGTTCCTGCCGCCCCCCGCGGACGGCAGTGGAAACGCGACGCATCGCAACTTTACGAATTCAGCTTGTCTAGACCCCGAGCTTATTAGTCGCTACAATGATATTGCCGCAACCATTAAAGAAAATGCCAACATGCCGGGAGTATTGTTGCAATTGTTGTTTTTTCCACAAGGCGTATGCTGCTTTGTGTATCCCCTCGTGAATACCGAAGACTTTAAGGACCAACCCGGCGTCTCTGTCAATTTCACATCCCAAATTGGATATGATGGACTGGTGGATGAAAAACTCTTGTTTCATCACGAAAAAGCTTTGCGAGGGGAACGGATGGAAATTTTAGGTCCCATTACACTTCGACATTGTGTAGAGGGAGGTTGCAACCCAGTAGTCAGCAAGGCGATTGTATTGAAACTGCCCGTGAAACTTCCCGGTATGTACATCCATTGCCTTTCGTGTGCAAGAGTGTTGATGTTTACCAACATCTATTCCTGACCCCTTTTGCAACCTTTATCCGAACTGTCACTGCACGGACTCAAAACTCTACGTTACTATTAGATCACCAAATTGTCCTAAGTACGGGAGAAGTAGTCAATCGATGGGGGTTTGTAGTTGCTACAATCAATTGGAACTCCATCACGGAACAATCAGGAATGTACCAGCGCTATCAACAGCTCGGCCGAGAATTCTCTCTGACTCGAAGAGATCGACTCTATCAAGGCGAAAAAGAAGAAACACTGTTGGCTGAATCTCCTGGATTTCAAAACAGGACAGCGGCCAAGGTGTTGTCCGTGGACCTGACAACTCCGTTGTCCGAGTACCGAATTGTGGTCAAATACAATCGCAGTGATGCCACCTTTCGTGCGTGGATCATCTTCCTGACGATTGGCATGAGTCTCGTCGTTGCTGTTCTGGTCAATGTGGTGTTGGCCCAAAAACAGGAAATGATTTCCAAGGCACATTCCCAGGAAGCCAAAGTCGAAACAGAAAGGAACATGACTGCCTACTTTGCCCATGAGTTGAGGTATGTTACAGAAAATACACACGGCAGGATGGCATCATCATCATCATCATCGTCGTCGCAACCTTTTACTGTTTATTTTCTACGTGAACTGACACTTGCTTTGCCCACACTCATTCATCATCAGGAACCCTGTGTCTGCCATTGAGTCTGCCCTTTTGGCGATTCCCGACGAGGAACTGCCAGCAAGCGTCAGAGAGATACATGATGGAATGAGGCTGTGCTCTTCCTTTATGGTTCGTACCGTGAACAATTTATGCGATGTAAGGCAACTCGAAGAGGGAAAGATGGAGTTTCATAACTGTCCTTTGGAGTTGGACAATTTACTCGCCAAAACCCAAGCAATGTTGGCATCCTCTGTAAAGCAAGGAGTGGATTTCAAGTATACTGCGGATGTTTGTGGCAAAAATGTCGTTATGGGTGATTTTTATCGGATTCAGCAGGTATGCTTGCTCGTGCTGTCTGTCCAATCCTTGCGATTTCTTCTATCGAGTATCTCACTTCGTTTTGCCATTACTGTCACTTCAGGTGTTGACCAATATTACAAGCAACGCCATCAAGTATTGCTCCACTGGCTCGATAACGTTATCCGTTCGCTGGGATAATCAAGGGCGAGTACGATTTGAGATCGCCGATACCGGTCCTGGGATACCTAAACAAGACCAATGCAATCTATTCCAGCGATTTGTTCGGAGAGGCGGGGCCCCTGGCACAGGTTTGGGCCTGGCCATTTCGAAGCACATCGTAGACTCCATGCAAGGAGAGATTCACTTTGAATCTGACCCTCTCGTAGCACCAGGGACAACCTGTGTGGTCATTCTACCGCTGCAGCCTTGCGGCTCTACCCGAACCACGCTCCTCAGCCCAAGCGACATGGAACAGGCGCCGGATATCCGGAAACCCATTCAAGAAGAAATTACAATCCTGATCGTCGACGACATCAAGATGAATCGCCTCATGCTGAACAGACGAATAAAGAAAGGAGTTGCTCCTAATGCCGCAATAATGGAGGCGGAAACAGGGGAGGCAGCTTTGAAAATCGTCGAATCTGGAGATCAGAACTTCCAGGTAATTGTCATGGATCAGTATATGGAATCGGCAGGAGGCGCATTGCTGGGAACAGATGCGGTCATTGCCATGAGACGAATGGGGATAAAGTCCATGATCATCGGCTGCTCCGGCAATGATATCGATGCTGCCTTCCGTGAAGCTGGGGCTGATCTTGTCTGGAAGAAACCGATGCCTCCCAATGCGGACATGATCGAGCAAATCCGTACTGGGTTAGGGTTGCACACCTGCCTCTACCAATCCTAACCATTGATGGGTGCACCTATGAGCTTGGTGACAGGCAAATCTCGAAGACACGTAGCATCAGGGATGTACTGCTGGTCAGGCAAATGTTGCAAGCCAATGTAAAAGATGGACGTACCCTTCTAAAGTACACACTGCTCGGATTACGATCCAGCAAGCTAGCTATAACTCTACTACATAAGCACTCCATATCACTCATTTTCCTATTCGGGCAGTTGGAACAAAGATGGCGAGTGCATCTGGGATGATTTCTATCTTTTCTATTGCCTTTGGCCCGCTTTTTCAGATCTTCAACAAAAACAATACTACTAGTAGTAGAGTTAGCGCTAAAACTGGATTTATCCATGACTTAATGGTTCCCGACTGAACGCGAACAGCTGCTCGAACGAAGTACTTTTTTTTCGTCGTTTCCCAAACAGATTGTCAACATTTCATGGATGGATGGATTTTTTAGAATTATTGTTGTTTTCGTCGTTTCGCCTCTCTCGTCATTCTTCTCATAATCTGTCCAAATGTGAAACTTGAAAGCCTCCCAACGGTGGGTGGGGCGGGGAGAAGGCGGGAACAGATACAAAAATAATAAGCCCACCATGACGATGTTACCCAACCAACCATGCGGTACCGATTCCTCGGGTCGTCGGATGATGTCCACGCCCCGTCTGTGGATATCAACCTAACAATGCTGGACGAACGGTTTGGTTGGGACACATGTTCTGTTCCGCGCGGCAATATCAAAACAAGCTCCATCGAATAAATGAATAAAACTTAACCAGCTCCAACTTGCCATGGCCTACAACAGTGATACATGCCTTTTGGCTTTGATATCTTCTTTCACCGTCGCACACGGCAATCTCTTTCACTATCACACACAATGGGACTATACTGTAAGTACACTTCCATTACATGACGGCACGATCTCTCTCTTTTTTGTTAATTCCACACGACTCGTGTTTTTTGTTGTTGCTCACGACAATGGTGCCCAACTCCAACTCCAACTCCAACAACAGCGCAGCAGGTCGAGAATGATTCATTCATTCTTCTTGGACGATGCCGCTTGGGACAACAAAGTGTCCGCCGCCAGTACAGTCCTTACAGGAGCGACAACCACAACGTTGTTGGTCGTGCTTTTGATTTCCACAAGATTAGTGTTTATTCCTCTCGGCCCCAACTCGACCATGCACCGTGTGGCGTCCGTCAGAGTACAAGAAGGCCTGCGAATTTTCCTTTTGTGGAGTTCCTTTTGTTGCACAAAGAGAGAAAACTCGATGGCTTTCTTGTATTCTGACGGCTGCCACACAGTTGGTCGTGCTTTCTGTGGATGGATCGTGGATCTCTTTACCTAAAGATTTCTGTTTTCGGTACAACACTGTCAAAACAGGACCACCCGTTTGGCTGTCTCCATCGAACAAGAGATTCCAAGAATTTTCCTCTTGTGGATTCCTCTTGTTGCGCAAGAGAGAAAATTCTGGGTAGCAGACTTGGTGGTTGGCGGCGGCGGTCACACAAGTGGTCGTGTTTTGGTTGTTTTGTAATATGGATGGATGGGTCGTGGATCTTTTTCATGTATGGCTCCAAGGTGGAACCCCAAACTCGATCATCATCTTGTGACATTCGCCAAAGCACGAGGACTTCAAAGGAGTTTTGCTCTTGTGGATTCCTCTTGTTGCACAAGAGCGAAAACTCCCTTGGAATCCTTGGTGCCTTGACGGCTGTTTACAAAATTGGTCGTGTTTGGGTATTTTTGCCACGCCTACATTGGTATTGGCTAAATGGGAGAAGGGGATCGAGAAGGAAGATGGTCGTTGTTGGTGCCAGCTCGAATTCGACTTGGAACTCCGCCATTTTGAGTCACCCATCAAAGCAGTTGGACTCCCGTGAACTTTCCTCTTGTGGATTTCTTTTGTTGCACAAGAACGAAAATTCACTTGGAGTTTGATTTCATTGATGGTTGTCACAAAGTGGTCGTGTTTCACGACTACATTGCCAGTTATTATGATTGCGGATATTGGATACGATGGGTTTTGGTGGGGCAAAAGCCAGAAGGATGATATCGAAGCACATTCTTTTCATGACTTTTGGATCCATGGAGAGTTTCTCTCTTTTGCTTCGCCACAACCAGGGAATCCTTCCCACGACTACCTTGGCATTCATTATGATGTTGATGATTGGATACGATGCCGACTGGTCATTTTGTATTAAAAGATAGAACCAAGATCTCGAAGCATATTCCTTTCATGACTTTTGGTTCCATGGAAAGAAAGTTCTTTGCAGATGATGGTTCTATCTTTTTCTGCATCATAGCCGAGGGAATCGTATCCAGTTTCCTATCGCATCGATCGCCCGGTGCCTGCGTGGAATGTGCTGGATCGGGCCAAGGAATGATTTCACGCCACACAAGATTGAACCCGCCTAGGGAGTCTGCTTGCGTCAAAGTAGGAAGAGTCCGTTGCGAGTCATGCGTTGCGCGGATTTACCTTGCTGCGTAGCAACCTGAAAGTCCCTTTCTCCTTGGACGACTACCGCCAAGACTGATCGTGTCCAACAAGGGAAGCCTGTGGAATGGGTACTACTTTTCCCAGATGTTCTTGTCTCGTATCCGTCAAACCATCGCCAAAGCTTATGAACTCCCGGAATATTCCCTCCCTGGCATGCCTATCCCATGGATCGAAAATTCTGGAGTCTGGTCCTTAGCTTTGACCATTTTTTGAATGGTGCGAGTCGGAACTGTGATCATTCCTTGCGCCACAAGATAGCACGCACGCCCCCACTCAGTGAGTCCCTTGTTCTGGTCTCGCATCACTTTCGAATGTCGTCAAAGCAAAGGGGCTCCAAGAATATTCCCTCCCTGGCATGCCTATCCCACGGATCGAAAGTTCTTGGTTTCACTTTGCCTTGACGATATTTTGACTGATGCGAGACGGAGAAATGGATTCAGAGGGTACGGAGAGCGGTCCTATACTTTTGGTCTGCTGTTTTGAAACGGTCAAGACACCTGGAGAATTTTTGTTCGTCCTTGGGTATTCCATCATCTGTCCCTCGCACCGGTTCATTGTTGGCGGCATGACACCATTCCAAACGTTTTCTCTACAAACCAATGTACCTTTATTGCTCTGCGAAAGAAGACGCTATGGAATTGATGTCCTTCCGTCCGCTGTGTACTCGTGCGTTGGGATCACTCGGTCGTGCGATGGAATCAACCCGGGCGAGGCAGCAAAGAGGATAAAACTGCATCGACTGTTGAAGGGCTGCTGGTCCTGAGCTCACGGATGGGGAGTTGGAAGCGTTTTGCTGGATAAGTCGAACGCGGCGGTTGCTGCTGCTGCTGCTGCTGCTGCTGGTTGAGTGTTTCCCTGAGTAGAGTCTCTTGCTATATTGCATGGATTGGGTTCTTCCTTTTCGGTGTGCGTGGGGCTGATTGCACGATAATTCTATTTTTAATTCCCTTAAGGCACTTTGATCTGTGACAAATTACAACATAGACTACAGTCAAACTCTAAAGTATTGTCTACATTAGTCGTCTCTTGTCGCGTGCTCATGCGAAGAGCTGTCTTCGCTGCTAGCAGTGCTAGTTTGCTTCACTTGTATCCCGTCGGCTTCTGTTGTAGCCAGGACTGCCTCGACGTCTCCAGCAGTTGACCGCCCGGCCGTCTCGACGGCAGCGCGATAATTTCCCATCATAAAGTAGGCTACCAGTGCAATCAAAAAGTAAATATTCAATGTTGCCAATCCTATCCGTTGCGAGATTCCTGCTTCGTTCAAGGCAGTGTAGACCAACGGTGGAAGCCACGACAAGAGTTGGTCGGCAAATAAATAAAAGCCCATGAGCTCGGCATCTTGACCTTCGGGTATTATCGTCGATGCTAACATGCGAGTTGCTGTGAGCTTGAAACCGCCACCAATCCCCCACCCTGCCACAATAATATACGTTTCCAGTTGTTGACCTGGCCCCTTGAGGATAATGGCAGCCAAGGAGCTGAATACAATCGTTATGACCATGGAGAGGATTGAAGTACGAATAGGATTGAACCGTTTGGTACACCAAGAGGATAGTACAGCTCCAGGAATACTACCAATCAGCATGATGATTGCGGCGGCTCCCGTCTCGGTTGGTGAGAGCTTGAGCTGGTCGGTGAAAAAGGTAATGGCAATGGCCATGATTGGCTTGACGTCCCCAAAGGCAACCGCAACATAAAACCAGGCAAGGGCGGAATAGTTTTGATAAATGTTACAACTGGTATCATAAATCTGCCGAAAACCTGCCGCCCATAACGATTGTCCTTCTCGCAATGTGTGGGCTGCAGGTCGTTCTTCCATCAAATACACCCACGACACAAAAAATACAATCGACAAAAAAACAAAGGCAACCACGGCAGCAATTCGTGCGGTCAAGACTTCATCATCTCTGGATCCCATGGCCGTGGCGATTCCCAATACCACAAAGATAAAGAGAATGATGGATCCAAAGGGTATAATAGAAAATATCTTTGTCAATTGGTTGAGCTCATTTTCGTCTTCTGTCAACTCGGGGAGGTACGCGTGAACGACCAGTGTTTGGGTCCACATGACAAGTCCCAGGAACAGAACAACAATCAAGACTGGAAACCATGTTTGTTGGGATATGAATATTTGAGGGAGGACCATTGCGCAGTAGATTATCGAAAGTATCTTTCCAATCAGTCTTCGATGCCTCGTATAGTCAATCAAGGCACCAATTGGTGGTACGAGCACTGCCGCTGCAAGACTGATTATGGATACAGTTGTAGTAATGATTGATGACGGTCTCATGCCATACACTTTATTGTGACATTCTGGAAACGACACTTCGCCAGGCAATGGTTCTGTTTGGCATCCAGCTTGTTCTGTGGCGAGGCGCATCAGTGCCGGCACGATAAAGGCTCCACCTCCAATCAAGTAGACGGCGTGACCTGTATTACTCAATAGCCAGCCCAAAGCTTCTGGATTGCCATACAAAACGGGTCGGCCTCGAAATCTAGGATACCATCTCGGTAGTAATTTAGTCTGACAGCCGCCGTTGTCGCTTTCGAGAGGGTTCACATCAAATGTCGCCACAGTGGATGGACTCAATAGGACAGGCTTTCCCGGTGTCTGCCCTCCATCATTCTCGGTCATCCTTCTCACTTCTCAGCCTTTCCGGACAAAGAAAAAGCTCGCCTTCAACTGTGATAACAGTTCTATCCGAACTGCTGAGACCAGTAGTTAGTACTATCACCACCACTATTAGCTAGCTTACTTGCTAGCTTATTTACTAGCTAGTAGCTAGCTGATGGATCAAAGATGGCTACAACAGCAAGCAGCTGCAAGATTTTGGCTGTCGTTCCCATCCGGCTTCGCCTCACTTTTGTCAGTTTTGTGTGACACTTTGTACAGTACGTCTGTCATATTAAGACTTTCTCGAAATGCTGGCTTAATGTGGCCGGCGCCAGGCGAGTCAGTCATGTCTGGTACTGGTATCTCACTTCTTTTGCGATGATGCTGGCTTTGCTATCGCTGACTTCAGTTAGAGTGTACAGTAAAATTGATAGTAGAAGTCAGCCGGGCAATAATGCGTCACACTGTGACATTGTCAAAAGTACTCTTTTGCGGATACAAAAGCAGGTAGCTCCAATGTCGGTGCGCCGCACATTAACCTCCGTGAAACCAAACTGCTGTCGTCTCACTTTTTCTTTGAAAGCGACGACACATATCTATCTATCTATTGCGACGACGCATCTATCTATCTATCTATCCATGAAGCCTTCTACTAGTGCAATCAAGTGGTTTATGGAGGAGAATAAAGACATCTATCCTTACAGTGATGTGCCCAAGACTAGACAGGGATATCATCCCAAATGGTTGCTTACTATGAGCAATAACAAGGATGGGCAAGTGTGGAGACAGATGGGATACTACGTCATCAGATCCAGTTGTTTGAATCATGAAAATGCACAAAATTTGATTATGGATGGTGATGGAATCCCCCTACCAGCTGACTTTGCAGAAGTTGTTGACTCCCTTGAGACATGGGGAGTATCCAAACAAAGTTGCTGGCTCTGCAAGGCACTCAGAGTGATGCATGAGTATTTGAAAGAAGACAACATGTATGGAGGAATAGCACCCTCCAGGATGAGACTCTTTCATGACTGCATTCTTGTTGTTGCACAGAGAAAGGCACAGATTAATTTTGGAGCCAACAGTGCCAACTACAACAAGGTTTTGGAAAATTGGAACACTTACTTCTGGGTCAGATGCAGGGAAGAATATTCATTCTTTTACTTGGCCTATGATAGCTTGCATTGCGCTGAAGGAATTGATGATTGACTCTATCCATGAATCTATGGTGAACAATGGGAACAATTCCAACGCCACACAGCACGCGGTCCGGTCGGTCAATGTTGTGCGCGAGTCGCCTTCATCATTGTAAGAGAAGTCGTGAGTGCCTTTTGTTCTTCTATGTCCACATTATGAGTAACAATAAGACGCACCTTTAAATGATTCCGACTTGTCGTGGATCCCCCTGGATTCGTTCATTTGTTTGACGATTCTGATTGCCGTACCAAATCAAATGGGGACTGTCGTGTTTTGGGACTCCAGTGCAGAAAGGTCCCATTTGTTCGTTGACATGATTCTTCTTTAACCAGCCACACTTGGCACAGTAATCTCGCTTGCACTTTGTACCAAAGCTTTCGGTCGTTAGAATATGTTGATTCTTTCGGAAGCCACATGTCACGCACCAAGTTAGTTTTTGGAACCCAGTAAGCACGTGATACATTGGAGTTTCGTAACGATTGATGACAAAGGGACGACCCAGGGTGGTGTGCGCGGCAAGTGGTTGATAGGGTGTCACTGCTCCCCGTAGAATTGTCGGATTCAAGGCCATTGGCATTCCGAATGGCACGACACCCTGGACAGGGCACAGCACCTGAGCTGGATTTGGGATTGGTGGTGCCTCTGGTGCCAGCTGTCGAGTTTCTCGCATGGTTTGTTTCATCTGTTCACGGAGAAACTTGTCGCGTTCGGAGTCTGCCTGCGATGCAAGCCTCTTCTTCTTCTGCATGTTATCATAGTGTTTCTGTAGTTGTATGACACTCTTCCGCCGAATAAGTATGACATCCTCTTCGCCTTCGATGTATTTTCGGTAACGCTCTGCTACTTCAAGATTCCATGCCTGAGAAAATTCATGATGTCCTTTCCGTGATCTTGGGCTTATATTTCGTACATACTCTGCTTCCATGC
>ENA-ORBV01016658-ORBV01016658.1-microbial-mat-metagenome-genome-assembly--contig:-NODE-16658-length-10639-cov-3.794831_pt1 | contig 10639 bp, 10 predicted proteins | sample MGYA00237777_ERZ505514 | MGnify/ENA primary metagenome ERZ505514 (study PRJEB26160, sample SAMN06269048) | microbial mat metagenome | isolation source: Oligotrophic lake microbial mat | place...
ATCTTGCCCTTGGCCTGTGGCAGCCACTTCACGAATTCGAGGCTGTCCTTGAACGCGGGAAGAATGATGGGTTCAACGACGACGTCCTTATCTTTCGTGCCGGGGCTGAAGCCCACCATCGTGCCCTCAAGGGAGCGCACGCGCGGTGCAATGAGATCAATGTGCGAGACCCCGCGCCGCCATCCGCGCCACGTGCCGAATTCTTCCTTTTTGGCATCGACGCCCCACGAGCCGTACATCTTCACCAGCCAGTTCTGAGCGGCCACCATATTCGGCGAGCCCAGGAGGCGCGGCCCGAGGGAATCGAGCAGCGTCTGGGCAAGAGGCTCGACCTGCGAGCTGTCCTGCCCCAGCCGCCAGATGCGCTGGATGATGGGATCGGCCGCGCCGGTGAACGTTTGTGCGTTCGTGGGTGCTGACAGAAGCGTGGCCAGGGCGGCGGCCGTGATGAGCGGAAGGTGACGACGTGTTTGCATGGGAGCTCGCTTGATGGACGGCGCTTCGGGCGCGATGCCCCAATGTATGCGCGGGAAGCGGGCGTGCCATGGTTCTCGCTGCATTGCGGCGGCAGCCGGTGCGACGTCAAGGTGCGCTGGCTTTCCCACTCGTCACCTGCCATAGGCCGCCCTTCTTTTCCACGTTCATTGTATGCACCATCTTGTCTGTCCACGATACGTTCTCTCTGGTCTTCATACCTCGCAGCACTTGCATCGAAACTGTCGCACATCCGTGGGGAGTTGCGGAATCGGTTAATGGGCACGCGTTCGGGTTCCACCATCCACAACGGCGCGCGAATCGGCAGCAATGCGAGCGCCCGAATCGCACCCTCAAGCCGCTTGTGCGCCGCCCGCGGCAGGTTCTCGTCCAGCTTGATTCGCACGCGTCAGGCGGGTATCGGAACAACTCACTCGTGCGCCCGTTCCGCCGCGAACGCCAGCGCGGCGCGAAAGTGAGCAGGCTGGAGGCCCGGAAACTGATCCATGATGACCTCAGGCGTTTCTCCTGCCGCCAGATTGTCCAGAATGACCTATACCGGAATGCGGGTGCCTGAAAGACACGGAGTGCCGTGCATTCGCTCAGGATCGAACCAAATGTGGTCGCGCCAGTTCATGAAGCCTCCGGATTGGCTTTCTCTACGTGAGGCGTAAAGGGAATCTGGTAGGCACCGAACCTGTCCATCCGTGTACGGCGGTAGTCGGTGGTACACGCTGATGTTTCCACTAATGTCCGACCATGGCATTGCCGTCGCTATCCCGCAATACGTATCCTGCTACCCATGCCCGACACCGCCACCGACAAAGACCGCCCCCTTCGCGACGACATCCGCCTACTCGGCCGCATTCTGGGCGACACCGTGCGCGAGCAACAAGGCGCGGCCACATTCGATATCATCGAGAATGTTCGGCAGTCGGGGGTGCGTTTTGCGCGTGAGGGCAAACCGGAAGATCGGTTGGCGCTCAACGACCTGTTGAACGGGGTTCCGCCGGACACCATTGTGTCGGTCGTTCGTGCGTTCGCCTACTTTCTGCAACTCGCAAACATTGCCGAAGATGCGCACCTCATTCGTCGTCGTCGCGCGCATGACATTGCGCGCGATGCACCAACCGCCGGTACGCTGGCGTTTGCGCTTAACACCGTTACGCCGCCCGCAACCGCCGACGATATCGCGACGTTTTTTGCGAGCGCCAGTATCACCCCGGTGCTGACGGCGCACCCCACCGAAGTGCAGCGACAGAGCATTCAGCGCGCCATGCAATCCATTGCCGCGCTGCTGGACCGGCAGGAACGTGTGGAACGAACGCCCGACGAACAGAATGAAGACAATCGCGAGCTGCAGCAGCTTGTACTCACGCTGTGGAATACGCGCATGGTGCGTCCCAGTCGGCTGCAAGTGATTGACGAAGTCAAGAACGGCATTCACTACTTCAACAGCACGTTCCTGACCGAGCTGCCGCAGTTGTACGCCCAGACCGAAGATATGCTTCGCGCACGTTTTCCTGACGGCGATTGGGAGCTGCCGGATTTCTTTCACATTGGCAGTTGGATTGGCGGCGATCGCGACGGCAACCCGTTTGTGACCGCGGACGTGCTCAGGGAGACGCTCCGTCTGCAGTCGTCTGCGGCGTTCTCGTTTTATCTGGCAGAGGTGCACGCGCTCGGTGAAGATCTGCCGCTGTCCGAGCAGATATTGCCAGTCACAACCGCACTGCAGGAGTTGTCAAAGCGTTCACCAGACACCTCGGCGCAGCGTCTTGACGAACCGTACCGGCGCGGGCTGATTGGCATTTACGCACGACTGGCCGCCACCGCGAAGTTGCTGGATAGCACAGAGCCCGCGCGCAAAGCGGTGGGTGAGGCGGAAGCGTATCCCGGTCTGCAGGCGTTTGTGGATGATTTACTGGTTATTCGTGATTCGTTGCGTGCCAGCCAAGTGGCGCGCCTGGCCAACGGGCGTTTGCGACGCCTTATTCGCGCAGCCAATGTGTTCGGGTTTCATCTGGCGCCGTTGGACTTGCGTCAGAATGCCGAAGTGCATGAACGCGTCGTAGCTGAATTGCTGGACAAGGCCGGCGTATGCAACAACTACGCGACCATGTCGGAGGTTGAGCGTGTCGAGATGCTCAGTCGCGAAGTGAGCGGGACGCGTCCATTGTACGCATCGTACCTGCCGTACTCCGAAGAAACCCGCAAAGAGCTCGCCATTGTTGATGCGGCGCGCGAACTGCGTGTGAAATATGGAAACGCCGCGTTGCCGCACTACATCATTTCAAAGTGTGATGGCGTATCCGACTTGTTGGAAGTGGTGCTGCTGCAGAAGGAAGCGGGATTGATGTCGAACGACAGGAGCACGCACGCAGTCGCGCTGCAAGTCATTCCGCTGTTCGAAACTATTGGGGATTTGCGCCGAGCGGCGGGTACGATGGATGCGGCGTTCAAGTTGCCCTTGTATCGCAATCTGGTCGCCTCGCGCGGCCACGTGCAGGAAGTCATGCTCGGCTATTCCGACAGCAACAAGGACGGCGGGTTCCTGACGTCCGGTTGGGAACTGTTCCAGGCGGAAGATTTGTTGTTGCGAATATTCGCCGCGCACGGCGTCACACTGCGATTGTTTCACGGTCGTGGTGGATCGGTTGGTCGCGGCGGCGGACCAAGTTATCAGGCCATTCGCGCGCAACCGGCGGGCACTGTTGACGGGCAAATTCGCATTACCGAACAGGGCGAAGTGATCACGTCCAAGTACGCGACGCCGGACGTTGGGCGACACCACCTCGAAACGCTGGTGGCGGCGACGCTCGAAGCGTCGTTGCTGGGACGCAAGCAGGCCGAGAGTGCGGAATACGAGGCGCAGTTGAAAGCCGTGTATCCCGTCATGCATCGGTTGTCCGGGCTCGCGTTTCGTGCGTATCGCAATCTGGTGTATGAAACGCCCGGATTCCCGCAGTATTTTCGTGAGTCCACACCACTGCTGGAAATCGCGACGCTCAACATTGGCAGTCGCCCGTCGGCCCGCACGACCTCCGGGCGCATTGAAGATTTGCGGGCTATTCCGTGGGTCTTTTCGTGGGCGCAGTGTCGCCTGTTGTTGCCTGGGTGGTACGGATTTGGATCGGCCGTTGAGGGGTGGCTTGCCGAAACACCAAACGGCATGACAACCCTGCAGCACATGGCGAAATCGTGGCCGTTCTTTCGCGATCAGTTGGCCAACATGGACATGGTGCTGGGCAAATCAGACCTCGCAGTCGCGTCGCGTTACGCCGAGTTGGTGGCCGATGTCGAATTGCGCAACGCGATTTTTGGACGGATTGAGCGTGAGTGGTATCGCACGCGCGATGCCGTATTGTCCATTACCGGGCAGTCACGATTACTCGAAGGTAATCCCGCGCTCGAGCGATCGATTGCGACGCGTTTTCCGTATATCGATCCACTGAATCACCTGCAGGTGGATTTGTTGCGGCGGCATCGAGCGGCAATCTCGGAGAGTACGGGCGAGCCCAGTGAACGCATTGAACGCGGCATACATCTGACGATTAACGGAATCTCGGCGGGGTTGAGGAATAGCGGGTGATGGTGTGGGTGCGAAAGCATGGACGAGCTCCCGATTTTTCCTGCAGATCGACCTCAAGCCCATGGCGGTCACGATATTGGAGAATCACGGCATCAAGCGGCTCCGCATATTCGCGGACATCTCGCACCCCGAACGACTCAATCAAGAATCCGAAAAGTCTGGGCTGTGTCATCAGTTCGGCGGGCGTCGCGTTGAGCGCAGCGACAGCAAGCGGCGGATCCCGTCAGAATGAAGTGGCCGTCAGCCTGCCGCGCATCAATCGCTCGACGGATGTGATTCCACAGGGCCGGCACAACTTGCCACTCATCGTTCCATCGGAGCACAGCGCCCTCCAGCACGATCTCCGGGATGCCCGCCCCAATGGCGGCCCTTGCGTTTGTGTCTGCGTCCAGCGCTTCACTCTGTGCAGCGCACTGAGTCGTCAGGGTCGTTCCGCAGGCTTTCGGCCCTTCGATCAGGACCGCACCACCAGGTGTTTTCAAGGCCTGAATGTTGTCAGCTTGAAGGCATAAATGCAGATTGGCGATATAAGTCTCCCAGCGCAACACCGTTCCGAAGTAGGCCATCATTCCGCATGCTGGAGGCCGTCGGCATCCGTAACCGCCAAATCGTGCGAGGCTTCCGTCATTGACCGCTGAAACTCGTGGTCAGCTGCCGGGACATTGTAGGCGGCGTAAATGACGGCTTTGCGCGTGCCTCTGACTTTCTCTTCAACCGCCGATTCCACGAACGCACTCAGGTTATCGGCAGCACCCGACTGCACCATTCCCTTGGCCGCTTGCAGAACGTCGGCACGCAAAAACAGCATCGACCGTGTCAGATTCAGCCCCGTCACCCAAACACCCGCGCCACAGCGAACGCGAGTGGCTCCAATGCGCCGGCCGGATGCCAGGTCATCTCATCGGTAACAACCATATCTGCTTGCGCCCGCCGTATCACCACAAATACACGCCGTTCCGGATCGACCAGCCAGTATTCGCCCACGCCGGCGTCCGTGTACAAACCGCGCTTCTGATTGCGGTCGCGACGCTTGGTCGTTGGGGAAAGTACTTCGACAATCGAACAACATGCTGCCCCCATCAGCGTTGCCAAGGCCGAGGCCACCCGCAAACCATTGATATTTCCCGACGGTCGCCGCTCTTCCCGTTGAGGGCATCGCCCTTTCGCGTTGCTTCAGGATTCGAACGCGCCATTGCTAGCCGGGAATCGGCCACTGGCACGCCTGACGATCCGCTTTGTCTTTGTCGGTCAGCGCAACCAGCTGTCCCACCGACATCTCCGCGAGCGTCACCGCTGAAATCAGCGCTTCATCCGGCAACATCGCCGCGTCGTGCAAGCGCGGCAGCAAAACCACAGTATTGGTGTCGAGTATCCCGCAAGAATGTCGAGCGCGGTCAATCATAGCGAGCTGTCGATGACCGAATCGATGTCCGCTCGGAGAGCGATTGGATCAATGACCGGCAGGCGGCGCCAACGCCGGAGCAGCTCAGCGGCCGGCACGCCTCCCGATTGCAGCGGGCGCAAACTCGGCCACCGGTTCGCCGTCCATCGTGACTGTCAGCGACTCGCCGTTGGCCATGAGGACTCGCCCGCCGTGTTTGCGGAGGTCCCGCACGGAAACGTGGTTCATTGGTGAAGTGTATCACCCGTGATACACGCTGGGCTGGCAAGACCGCGTCAGCCCAGCACGGTCTCGCACCGCGGGGGCGGCTGCCGCGAATCCGGGGAACGCAAGTTTCCGCTCGTTGGTCGATGAAGGACGTCATTACGGCATTGACGCCCGCGCACACAACTCTATACTTCACGAAAGCACTCTATACAGGTATACCGTGGCGCTCAGCATCAAAGACCCCGAAACCGACCGGCTGGCCCGGGCACTTGCGGACGCCACCGGTGAGTCCATCACCGAGGCCATTCGTCGGGCGCTTGAAGAACGTCTCGCCCGCGAAACACGGCTCCATACGCACTACCGGCTCGAGACGGCGGTGCGGCGCGTTCAGGAGCGGCTGGCTACGCTGCCAGTGCTCGACGCCCGAGACGCCGACGATGTGCTTGGGTATGACGAACACGGCGTTCCGCGCTGACAACACATGGTCATTGATACGTCGGCGCTGGTCGTGATCATGTTGAAAGAAGCGGGCGCCGAACGGCTTGTCGCCGCCATCGAACAATCTCAAACCCGCATGATTTCCGCCGGCACCGTAATAGAATTGTCACTCGTGCTGCTCGGGCGATTCGGCGAGCCGGGCGAGGCCCAACTCGACTCGCTGCTGCGTAGCATGAAGGCGGAGATCGTGGCCTGTGATGCTGCACAGGTGGAAATCGCACGTGATGCTGCGCGAACGTTTGGTCGGGGACGTCATCGCGCCGCACTCAACTTCGGCGACGGCTTCAGTTATGCGCTCGCAATTGCGCGCGGTGAACCGCTCCTGTTCGTCGGCAATGATTTCGCAAATACGGATGTCGCGGCGGTGGCGTGGTGAAGTCTGTGCGCGGGTCCGGGCGATTCGTATCATAAGTATTGGTTATTGAGATCGATATACGCATTGATTGGATTCATGGGTGCGATGAAGCGATAGTTCCGGTACCCAACCACAGGAGAAGCCCGACCATGGCACGCCCCGACTCCTTCCGATCCCGCTCGACGCTCAAGACCTCTCAGGGCGTGTACACGTACTACGACCTGGGCGCCCTGACGCGCGGCTCGATCGGGCATGTTGACCGCCTGCCCTTCTCGATCAAGGTGCTGCTGGAGTCGATGCTCCGGAACCTGGATGGATTCATCGTGACGGCCGATGACGTCGCCGGTCTGGCGAACTGGAATGCCAAGGCGCCGGTGAAGGAAGAGATCCCCTTCATGCCCGGGCGCGTGGTTCTGCAGGACTTCACGGGGGTGCCGTGCGTGGTGGACATGGCGGCGATGCGGGACGCCATGCGTGCGCTGCACGGGGACCCCAACGTCATCAACCCCCTGGTGCCGTGCGACCTGGTGATCGACCACTCCGTGCAGGTGGATGCCTTTGGGAGCAAGGCGGCCCTCACCATCAATGCGGAGAAGGAGTTTGAGCGCAACAACGAGCGGTACGAGTTCCTCAAGTGGGGCCAGCAGAGTTTGGCGAACTTCCGTGTGGTGCCCCCGGCCACGGGCATTGTGCACCAGGTGAACCTCGAGTACCTCGCGAAGGCGGTACTGACCAAGACCATTGACGGTGAGTTGGTTGCATTCCCCGACTCCCTGGTCGGGACCGACAGCCACACGACCATGATCAATGGGTTGGGCGTGGTGGGGTGGGGCGTCGGCGGCATCGAGGCCGAGGCGGTGATGCTTGGCCAGCCGATCTACATGCTGACGCCCGACGTCATTGGCTTTCGGCTCAAGGGCCGTCTGCCGGAGGGAGCGACGGCCACGGACCTGGTGTTGACGGTGACCGAACTCCTGCGTGCCAAAGGGGTGGTGGACAAGTTCGTCGAGTTTTGCGGTGAGGGAATGGCGGCCCTCTCGGTGCCCGACCGGGCGACGATCGCGAACATGGCCCCCGAGTATGGTGCAACCATGGGGTTCTTCCCGATCGACCAGGTGACGCTGGACTTCCTGCGCTTCACGGGGCGGGATGCAGCAACGGTGGAACTGGTTGAGAAGTACTGCAAGGCCAACGGGCTGTTCTGGACGGAGGGCGCGAAGGAGCCCGAGTTCACCGACCTGATCGAACTGGACCTCTCGACGGTGCAGCCGTCGCTGGCGGGGCCTAAGCGGCCTCAGGACCGGGTGCAGCTCACGCAGATGAAGTCGCAATGGCAGAAGGAGTTGGTCGATACGTTCGGGAAGGCACGCCTGCCGCAGACGGTCAACGCCGACCGCTGGGCCGGTGAGGGTGGCGAGAGCGCCCGCGACCTCATTCCAGGTCAGACGCTACCCGAGCAGAACATGGCGGAAGTAGGCGATCAGGCGGTGACGGCGACGTCCGAGCAGCCGGGGATTCCGATGACCATGAACGGGCGGACATTCCGGCTGTTCAACGGGGACGTGGTCATCGCGGCCATCACGAGTTGCACGAACACCAGCAACCCGGATGTGATGCTCGCGGCGGGCCTGGTGGCCCGCAAAGCGAGGGCCCTGGGCCTGACGAGCAGGCCATGGGTGAAGACATCGCTGGCCCCGGGGTCCAAGGTGGTGACGGAGTACTTCAACAAGGCCGGCCTGACCGAAGACCTCGAAGCCTTAGGCTTCCACACCGTGGGGTACGGGTGCACGACGTGCATCGGCAACTCCGGGCCGCTGCCGGACGAAGTCACATCGGCGGTCAAGAAGGGCGACCTGGTCGTGGCCTCGGTCCTGAGCGGCAATCGAAACTTCGAGGGGCGGATCAACCCGGACATCAAGGCCAACTACCTCGCCAGCCCGCCGCTGGTGGTGGCGTACGCGATCGCGGGAACGGTCGATATCGACCCCATCTCAGAGCCGATCGCCTACAGAAAAGATGGGACCAAGGTCTTCCTCAAGGACATCTGGCCGACGCACGCCGAGGTGCAGGCCCTCAAGGCCCGGTGCGTCACCCCGGAACAGTTCCACAGCCAGTACGCCAACGTATTCACCGGAAATCCGACGTGGAATGCCGTGCCCGTCAGCAAGAGCGAGGGCTTCCCGTGGAACGATGCCAGCACGTACATCCAGAACCCGCCGTTCTTTGAGGACATGTCGGAGCAGCCGGGGGCCGTGCGGCCCATCCGCGGGGCCAGGTGCCTCGTGTACGTGGGCGATTCGGTGACGACCGACCATATCTCGCCGGCGGGCGACATCGCGGAGAACAGCCCGGCTGGAGACTACCTCAAGGGCCTGGGTGTTCCCAAGAGCATGTTCAACAGCTACGGGAGCCGACGCGGCAACGACCGGGTGATGACGCGGGGCACGTTCGCCAACGTTCGCGTCAAGAACAAGCTGGCGGTGGACCCCGCGACGGGCAAGGTCCGCGAGGGCGGGTGGACGAGGGACTTCTCCAGGGCCGCGTCCCAAAGGGCCGGGGAGGCACCGCCGCCGACCATCGTCGGGCCTGACATCAATGCCGATGCTTTCCCGGTGAACCTGGCGTGGATTTATGATGCGAGCATCAACTATAAGGCCGAGGGGACGCCGCTGATCGTGCTGGCGGGCCGGGACTACGGCATGGGCTCCAGCCGCGACTGGGCGGCCAAGGGAACGCTGCTGCTCGGCTGCCGGGCGGTGATCGCCGAGAGCTTCGAGCGGATTCACCGCAGCAACCTGGTGGGGATGGGGGTGCTGCCGCTGTGCTTCCTGGAGGGCCAGAGCGCCAAGGGCGTGGGGCTCGATGGCACCGAGGTCTTCGATATCGTTCTGCCCGATGTGGTTGAAGCACGCTGCGATGTGCGCGTGATCGCGACCAGGTCCGACGGGAAGCGACTGGAGTTTACGACCCGGTGCCGGATCGATACCCCGGTGGAGGTTGAGTACTACCGCAACGGCGGGGTGCTCCAGACCGTGCTGCGCCGACTGCTGAACGAGAGCCGGCAGACGGTGGGCGTGGGAGCGGCCGGGAGTTGAAAACGCAAAGCGCACAGCGCAGAGCGAACATCGGAGTTGCCGCCACAGTTCTTTCGGTGTGGGTGGGCTCGTACCGTGCGCAGGCACAAGAAGCGATGGATACGCAGGCGCCCACGATGGCCTCTCCCGGCACCTTTATCCTGCGCCCGCAGTTTCACTACTCCGCGTACGGGAGCGACCCCACCAGGGGCACATCGCAGACCGAACGGTACCAGGTCACGGTGGGCCTGCAGTACGGCATCGCCCGGGATTGGTCGGTTGACCTTCGTCTCCCGGTGGTCTTTCAACGCGACACCGATGAAACAACCGACGCCGAGACCAGCGATGAGGGTGTTGAGGACCTGGACCTGACGGTGAAGTACCGTTTTCTCAAGCAGGACACCGGCCCGCTCGACACGTTCCGCATGGCGGTGTTCGGTGGGGCCAGGGTCGCCAGCGGTGATAGCGAGGAGTTTTCGAGCGGTTCGGTCAACCCGTACCTTGGGATCACCGCGATGCTGATCCGGGGCCGGCATGGGTTCGGGCAGGACCTGTCGTACCAACTCAATACCGGCGGCGCCGCCAGTAACTTCGGAGGCATGGGAGATGCCGATGCGCTGCGGTACGACACCTCGTACCTGTTCCGCCTCTCGCCCGCGGAGTACTCGGAGGATACCTACGGCTCGCTCTACGCCGTTGGCGTCCTCAGCGGGCTGTACGAGACCAACGGGGATCATGAGGTCGTCGCGTCGCCCGGATTGATGTTCGAGGCCCGGGAGTGGGCCATTGAACTCATGCTGCGGTTGCCCGCATGGCAGGATGTGGAGGAGCGAGCGGAACTCGATTGGGGGCTTGGGGTGGGTGTGCGACTGTCGTTCTGAAGCGCCACGCCCGTCCACCACCATCCGTTTGCCCGAGATCCAACGGCCCGGAGTGCCCCCGGAGCGCGTCAGGGGTTGCGGGCGGGTCCGAGCCCCGGGCTTCGCGTTTGACGTAGCGGCACGCGTGGGGGAGGATACGCGCCTCCGCCCGGGGCC
>ENA-ORBV01016659-ORBV01016659.1-microbial-mat-metagenome-genome-assembly--contig:-NODE-16659-length-10638-cov-14.855411_pt1 | contig 10638 bp, 13 predicted proteins | sample MGYA00237777_ERZ505514 | MGnify/ENA primary metagenome ERZ505514 (study PRJEB26160, sample SAMN06269048) | microbial mat metagenome | isolation source: Oligotrophic lake microbial mat | place...
GTTTTGATTTATTACTTGCACCTTATCCGATGAATAGCTTTTTTTCTCTTTTTCTAAAACTGTCCGAACTATTGATTAGTAATACTTAGAAATAATTAGCTACGATCGTTTTTTGCCGCACGATAGACTCGCTTCAGTGTATCAAGCAATTCTGGCGGATGGTATGGCTTTGTGATGTAAGCATCAGCACCTTGCTTCATGCCCCAATACTTGTCGAATTCTTCGCTTTTAGTCGTACACATAACTACAGGGATATTTTTGTCCTTGTATGTACTTTTAATCCAGCGACATAGCTCATAACCGTTCATCCGTGGCATCACGACATCAGTTAAGACTAAATCGGGCAGACTGGCTTGCAGCTTTTCCGTCGCATCAACACCATCGACGGCTTCAACCACGTTCAATCCACTGCGCCTTAAGTGGTCTGTAACCATCTCTCTTACTGTTGGGCTATCGTCCACAACTAGGACTGTGATCATAAAATTGCCTTCCTATTTCCTGTCTTGAAACGTGACGAATGATTTAATTTGCTTGATTTGCGGGCGTAACGTCTCAACAGGTGTGGATTTGCTTGTTTGAGTAGCTTGTTTCATCATGACCTGTCGCACGCTAGTATAACAGATCGATACAGCAAAATAGTTAGATACATTTCCGCAAATCGAGCCTGTAACCCAATACCCAACCTATACCATCGGTCGGCTAAAGTAAAAGCATGTCAATCATCACCGTTGATAATCTAGGTAAAACCTACCCTGTTGCGATCAAAGATCCAGGCTTTGCAGGGACTTTAAAACATTTTTGGCATCGTAACTATCGCCAGATTGCGGCGGTCAAGGATGTCTCATTTGAGATTGCCGCAGGCGAAGTCGTCGGCTTCCTCGGTCCAAATGGCGCAGGCAAAACTACGACACTAAAGATGCTGACTGGCTTGATTCATCCCTCTGCGGGGCGGGTAAGGGTCGCAGGACATGTACCATTTCGGCGAGAGTCTGCCTTTTTAAGCAAAATTACGCTGGTAATGGGGCAAAAGCAGCAATTGCTCTGGGATTTACCCGCGATCGACTCGCTCCGAATTAATGCCGCTGTTTACGGGATTCCTGACAAAATATTTCGCTACCGTGTCGATCAGTTGACCGAAATGCTGGGACTCAAGGATAAGCTGAACCAACCTGTGCGTAAACTATCGCTGGGCGAACGCATGAAAGCAGAACTTTTGGCGGCACTGCTGCATCAGCCACAGGTATTATTTATGGACGAGCCGACCTTGGGGCTGGATGTCAATGCTCAAGCGAGTGTGCGTGAATTTTTGCGCGAATATAACCGTCAGTATCAGGCAACGATTTTGCTCACCAGTCATTACATGGCGGATATTACAGCACTTTGCAAACGGGTGTTGCTGGTGTATGAGGGCAGTTTGTTCTATGACGGCAGCCTCGAAGATTTATTGGATCGCTTTTCGCCCTATCGTGAACTGAGAGTGGAGCTAAAGACTTTGCCCGATTTGAGATCGCTATCGTCTTACGGTGAGATGGCAGGAGTTGAGGGGCATTCTGTCCGCTTTTTGATCCAGCGTGAAGCCATGACCAGTACAGTTGCAAGATTGCTCGCAGAGTTAGAAGTGACTGACTTGACTGTGACCGATCCGCCAATTGAGGAAATTATCGGTAAGGTGTTCCAAACAGGCAATGCGGGCTGGCAAAAGTCAGTCAAACCAGAATTCGATCGGGAGGAGTCAGAATGATCGGACATACAATTCGAGTCGCAAAAGCTTTACTGACTGCTTATTATGCTCACATGCTGGAATATCGAGCCGAATTATTGCTGTGGGCTTTGTCTAATTCACTGCCGTTTATTTTGATGGGAGTATGGACGCAAGCAGCGCAAGGTGGCAAGTTTGGATTATCGTCTTTAGAGTTAGCCCGCTATTTTCTGGCAGCGTTTATCGTGCGGCAGTTTAATGTCGTGTGGGTGATTTGGGAATTTGAGAAGGAAGTTGTTTCTGGTCAGCTCTCAAACAAATTGCTGCAACCACTCGATCCAGTTTGGCATCATTTCGCGGGTCATGTCGCCGAACGGTTTGCGCGACTGCCTTTTATTGCCGTGCTCGTCGCCATGTTTTTCGCGCTCTATCCCCAATCATTTTGGCTACCAAGTCTATCTAGCATTTTGCTCTTTATCTTTGTCATAGCAATCGCCTTCTCATTACGATTTCTCATCCAATACACGTTTGCGCTTTTGGCATTTTGGACAGAGCGAGCTAGTTCGATCGAACAGTTTTGGTTTCTGATTTACCTGTTTCTCTCAGGTTTAGTTGCACCTCTAGAGGTGTTTCCACCTGCGGTACGTGAATTTGTGCTGTGGACTCCATTCCCATATATGGTGCATTTCCCCTCAGCGATCCTAGTCGGTTTACCTGTAGATATTGGTAAGGGATTTGCGGTAATGTTTGTCTGGGGGGCAATATTTTTTGCGATCAATCGCTGGATGTGGCGACGTGGACTCAAGCATTATTCGGGTATGGGAGCTTAATTGAATCTTGTATGAGTGCAGAAGCCGATCTCAAAAGGGAACTCAGGCAACGATTAATTGCGGCGAGGCAAGCAATACCCATTCAGATCTGGCAGCAAAAGAGTGAGGAGATTTGTACCCAGATTGAGCGATCGACTCAATTCCAAACGGCTCAAGTTGTGCTTTCTTATCTGAGTTTTCGCCAAGAAGTGGATTTAACTCAGCTATATTACAGGCATCCTGATAAATCTTGGGGATTACCGCGCTGTGTGGGTCGGGATTTGGTCTGGCATCAGGTCGATTCAGGTCAATTAGAGCAATCCTTATCAATTGGTAAGTTTGGCATCTTGGAACCTCTACCGACACTGCCTTCGATCGACCTAGAAACAGTAGATCTGATTTTGATCCCTACAGTGGCTTGCGATCGACAGGGATATCGGCTTGGTTATGGCGGCGGTTTTTTCGATCGATTCTTACCGACTCAAATTGGATATAAGGTTGGCATCACTTTTAATGATTTTTACTTAGAGCATCTCCCAGTAGAATCTTGGGATATTCCCATGCAGTCGATCGTGACAGAATCAGGTCTAGCTCACCTAGATTCTTACGATTCAGCCATTCTCCCTAAAAAGCTTTAGGGTATACTGACTTAGGTTAAAATTTGTGGTCGCACAAGTGAAGGAAACATTATGCAAGTCACATTTGACATTCCTGACGAACTAATTCCGAAACTAGAAAACAGTGGCTATTCAGTCAGGGCAGCTTTGATTAGAGCAGTGGAAAATCTGATTTCCTCTGATGTGAGTCTTGAGGTAAAGCCCAGAAAACCGCTTCTGCAAACTCGAACATGGGAACTCTGCGGTATGTATGAGATTTCTGATAATGAATCGTCAGAGACAAATTATGCAGAGTCGGTAGATGAAGTTTTGTATGAAAATCTTTTATGACCAAGATTCTCGTAGACACTTCTGCACTGATTGCCTTTTTTATCAAATCCGAAAAACATCATACAACTGTTCGAGAGTATTGTTCTGCTAATTCAAATGCCCAATGGGTAATTCTTTCGACTGTTTTTGATGAAACTGTAACTTGGTTGCGAATTAAAGTGTCGATTCAAGCTTCTATTGAGATTGGCGAAATTTTAAGAGAAGTCCACCATTACATCGCTCTCTCAGAATTAGATGACTTGGCTACATGGGAAGTATTCTCTCGTTATGACGATAAGTTCTGGAGCTACACAGACTGTTCTTTGCTAGCAATGGCAAATCGTTTGGAGATTTCAAATATTCTTTCTTTTGATCGACATTTTCGCCAGATGTCAGGGCTGGGAATCGTCTGCTTTCCGTAGTCTCGATAGCATCACTTGAATTAGGATACAAGGATTTTAGACTATCCTGCCAGATTTATCATCTTTACGTGAGTAGTAGCAGCCGAGAGCGATCGAAGTCAGATAAACCACAAAAGCCAGCACATAGACAAAATTCCCGATCGACGTGTCAGCTTGTAAAAGATTGAGGCTGCCAAATAGATAGAGCCAATCGTGGGTTACGTTCTCACCGCCTAATAATGGGAGTTCTTGAGTTCTGGCATCTTTCATATAGCGCGACACATCAAACAGATTGATCGATGTCCAAAACAAGGTAGTGGCGGCGGAATATTTTTGGTGATGGATGAAGAAATAAACCGTAATCCCAATTGGAACCATCAGTTGTAAGAGCGTTCCACCTAAAAAATGGATAAACTCACCAAAGATTCTGAAAATCGCATGACCTGCTTCATGGATGATCAGATCGAAGTTGTGGATAAACAGAAAATTGTCATAATCGATCGCTCCCCTAAATCCATAAATTCCCAGCAGAATCATAAAGCCAAGTTTTACAGGATCGATTTCTATAGGCTTAATTTTTTTTGGTATTTTAGCTGAGCGTCGATCGCGTCGGGACATAACTGTTAGGATTTGAGCCTCATACTAATTTTCAGCATAATGCTTTTGCGATCGATTTGCTCGATCGAGCCAGATTAGATTTGGTTTAAACTGTTAATAACATTCGTGATCTCGAATTTACAACCGCCATGACATCAACCTCTGTAATTGACTTAAAAAGCCTGAGCCTAGCAGAAAAAGTCCGAGCCGATTTTCCGATCCTGCATCAGGAAGTCAATGGCAAGCCTTTGATCTATTTTGACAATGCTGCTAGCTCACAGAAGCCACAGGCAGTAATTGATGCTTGGCGCAGTTATTACGAGCATGACAACGCCAATGTTCATCGCGGGGCACATACACTTAGCAGTCGTGCCACCACCGCCTATGAAGAGGCAAGAGAGAAGGTCGCAAGTTTTGTCAATGCTCGATCGACCCAAGAAATCATCTACACCCGCAACGCCAGCGAAGCAATTAACCTCGTTGCTTACACATGGGGGATCGCCAACCTTCAACATGGCGACGAGATCGTTCTCACCCAGATGGAACACCACAGCAATATTGTGCCCTGGCAGATCATTGCCCAAAAAACAGGCGCAGTGATCAAATTTGTCAAGCCTACGGCGGTCGGTGAATTTGACATGGATCATTACCAGTCATTGCTCAGCAATCGCACAAAGCTTGTTTCAGTGGTTCATGTTTCTAATATGTTGGGCTGTGTTACCCCAGTCACCAAAATTACCCAACTTGCTCACGATCTGGGCGCAAAGGTACTGATTGATGCCTGTCAGAGCATCCCGCATATGCCTGTTGATGTTCAAGCAATTGACTGCGATTGGTTGGTCGCTTCAGGGCATAAAATGTGTGCCCCGACTGGGATTGGTTTCCTTTATGGCAAGTTGGAAGTGTTACGATCGATGCCTCCATTTATGGGTGGCGGTGAGATGATCTCAGAGGTGTTTCTCGATCACTCTACCTATGCTGATGCCCCGCACAAGTTTGAAGCTGGCACTCCCGCAATTGGTGAAGCGATCGCTTTAGGCGCGGCAGTAGACTATCTGAATAAAATTGGCATGGAGCAGATCCATACTTACGAACAAGAACTCGTCGCTTATCTATTAGCTCAGATTTTGCAAATTCCTCAGCTTCAACTCTATGGGCCAACTTCCCACCGAGCAGGATTAGCGGCGTTTACAGTTGGCAAAGATATCCATCCGAATGACATCGCCGAAATGCTCGACCAAGAAGGAATCGCAATCCGTTCGGGGAATCATTGCACCCAACCGCTTCATCGCTACCTCGGTATTAGCGGTTCAGCTAGAGCTAGCCTCTATTTCTACAACACTAAAGCTGAGATCGATACATTTATCTTGGCATTAAAGGATTCGATCGATTTCTTTGACCAAATCATCAGGAGTAATCGAGCCTAAGCATTTTCCAATCCAGGAATAGAGCGGTAAAGTTCGAGGTATTTCTCCGCCGCAATCTCCCAGCCAAAGTCATCGCTCATGCCTCGTTTCTGTAATTGCTGCCAAGGTTCAACATAGCGGAAACCTTCCCAAGCACGGATCATACAGGTGTAAAGGTCAAGCGGTTCGTATCGATCGAAGCAATAGCCGTTACCCTTGGCATTCACAGGATCGTGATGTTGGACAGTATCGACTAGACCGCCCGTCCGTCGCACAATCGGCACGCAACCGTATCGCAAGGCAATTAGCTGGCTGAGTCCGCATGGTTCAAACCGACTGGGCATCAGAAAAGCATCCGCACCAGCATAGATCCTTTGGGCTAACTTATTGTTGTATAAGATTTGGGCAGACATCCTGCCAGGAAAGCGTGAGGCGATTTGCCACATCTGGGTTTCGTAATATCGATCGCCTGTACCCAAAATCACAAACTGAGCGTCGGTATAGGAAAGGAATCTTTCTAGAACTTGAATCAGTAAATCTAAGCCTTTCTGTTCGACCAATCGTGTCACCATACCGATCAAGAAAGCTGATTTTTTCACATCTAAGCCAATCTCTTCTTGCAAGGAGATTTTGTTGGGCGCACGATTTTTCAGCGTATTAGTGGCATAGTTTTTCGCCAAAGCCTTGTCTGTGGCTGGGTCAAACTTTTCCATGTCAATACCGTTGAGAATGCCTTGAGGATGCAGGTACGACAGCAAACCTTCTAAGCCTTCCCCATACTCGATCGTACAGATCTGCTCGGCATAAGTGGGTGAGACAGTGTTGACTCGATCGGCATACATAATTCCTGCTGCCATCGAGTTATTCGCTTGCATATACCAAGGTAGCCAAGTCATTTGCTCCAACCGCCAACGCCAAGGGCCTTGATAAGCCAGATTATGAATCGTGAATACGGTGCCGATATCAGAAGTTTGGTGCATCCAGACGGGAATCAGCCCTGTATGCCAGTCATGACAATGGATCAGATTTGGTTTCCAACAATTCCAAGCAAATTCGGCGCAAGCATTGGCAAAGAAAGTAAACCGCCAATCTTCGTCTTCACCAGAATAAATGCGTGAGGGAATAAATGAGCCATGTCCGACTAAATATAGCGGCACGTCGGTTCCAGGTAAGACGGTCTGAAAAATATCAAAGTCCTGAAACATGGCATAGCCTTTCCAAATCCACTCTGGGCTTTGCGGCAATTTGTCAGGTAATGTGCCGTAGTAAGGCATGATAATTCGCACGTCATGCCCTAGCTTGCGAAGCACTGCTGGCAAAGCTCCTACTACATCTGCCATCCCACCGACTTTTGCAATCGGAGCTGCCTCTGCTGCCGCAAATAAAATTTTCATGCTTTAGTTTTTTTACGATCTCTACTTATTCTGATGCACAAAGCGATCGAGACACAACTCTCTAACAAATAACTACCGTCTTTCGGCTAGTTTTTGATAGACCAGAGCTAGATCGACTTTGTGATGTGCCATTGCCACAAGTGTGTGGTAAAAAAGATCGGCAACTTCGGCAGCGATCGAATCAGGCCGATCGTCTTTACAAGCCATCACAACTTCGACCGATTCCTCGCCAATTTTTTTTAAAATCTTATTATCACCGCCCTCGAATAGCTGACAAGTATAGGAACCAGCTTTAGGATGATCGCGTCGATCGCAAATTGTGGCAAATAGCTCAGACAGGGGATCGTTCATATTATGCGATGAAAGTATAAATTCAAAGTGACTTCTCCCGACGCTGACTCTACGAGTACAGCGCGGGCTTCTCAAGATCACTCTTGAGACTTTCGAGCTTCGTAGCCAGTTGTCTAGATATTGTTTCCAATACCCCCGACACCTCGGCTCCACTCGCAATTTCAATACCCGATAGACCACGGGCTTTTATTACTTGGGCTGCTGCAATATCTCTTGGCTTTACCGAACCCCTATGAAGGCATCGAGTAACATGGGCAGCATTCCTTTCTTTTGAGCGGGGTCTTTGGCGGACATTTCACCAATTTGATTGAGATATCCTAGAGCTTTATCTTTGTCGGGTTCGGCTAATTCGGTGGAGCTTTCAACGGCTTTTTGCAATTCTTCTAGGAGTTCGGCTAGTTGTGGGGCTTCGGGTTGGTTGGTTTCGCGGAGTTGTTGAATTGTGTTGGTAACAGTGCCGCTAATGTTGCGACCTGCTACGCCTTGTTGGTCTTTGCCGAAAACGCCTTTATTTTTGTCGCCAATAACGAAAGTATCGCCGCCAGATGTGATGGATTTGTCTGTCATGGTGTCTCCAAATTGGGAATGGGGTGCGTACAGTAATTTTTGCTGTCCGAGTTGGTTAGTTTGATGCTAAATCAGATCTTGTAAATATTGAGAGGTGGGGCGTTCTTTGAGTTGTGCCTGTGCTACGGCTAATTCTTTTTCGAGATCAGATCTTTCTAGCTTGTTTTCTAAATCAATTCGATCGAGTTTTTGTTGGAGTTCCCATACTTTGTTTCGTGACGCTTCTAATTGTATATTCATCGCTTGATAGTCTTCGGCGAATTGGGTGCGCATTTCCTGTTTAGGTGCATCGGAAACTGTATTAAAGCGAACGAGCATATCGCCATCACCAATATCTTCAACTCCTTTGAGGGAAATTCCCATTTTGTCATAATCTTCGATCAAGTTATTGAGAGCGAAGTCAAAGGCTTGGGGATCGATGCCATTGCGAAAGAGAAAGTCTAGAGTAGTTGTAAATTGATTGACCAACTTCTCAAAGTCGCCTTGCTCGAATTTTCCGCTTGCGGGTTTGCATTCCTTTTTTGCAAGATCGAGAAAAACATAATCGCAAATAGTATCAGTAAAGATAGTTTCTGAAGTGATCGCCCATTTCTCAATGCAGGCACCTGTTAGATTGGCTCTGCTAAAGTCGGTTTCTATCGCTTTGGATTTGGCTAAAATCACATTTTCGAGAATGGCTTGACTGAGATCGGAACCATTGAGATTGGAACCAATAAACTTAGCTCCAGTCAAATTCACGCCAACGAGATGCAGTGCTGATAGATCGATAGAGCTAAAGTCTTCATTAGTGCCAATCCGCGATATGCAAAGCTTTCGCACTTTGCGAATGCCAAGATTGTCGGAGAACTTACAGCGTATAAAGTGCGAATGAGTCCAGTCAACTCGATACAGGTTTGCATCTGTAAAATCACAATTATTTAAAATAGCGCCTGTAAATATTGCCCTGCTGAGTTTTGCATCATTAAAAGAAGTTCCAGTTAAATTACGAATCTCTTCGATTGCTTGCAACAAGAGAATGCATGATAGAAACAGAAGAAATAAAGAGGCTAGAGAGTATCCAATTCCTCCAGTAACGTTCCCTTTAGTGAACTCACTAACCGCACCCGCAAACGCAACCGTAAACGCAAACGTAACCACAAACGCACCCGCACCCGCACCCGCAGTAACCGCAACCGCAACCGCACCCGCACCCGCAAACGCAAACGCAAACGCACCCGCAAACTTAAACGCACCCGCAACCGCAACCACAACCACAACCACAACCGCAACCGTAAACACAGCCGCAAAACCCGCAAACGTACCCCCACCCGCAAACGCAAACGCAAACGCAACCGCAACCGCAACCGCACCCGCAAACGCAACCGCACCCGCAAACGCACCCGCAAACTCAAACGCAACCGCACCCGCACCCACAACCGCAACCGCAACCGCACCCGCAACCGCAACCGCAACCGCAACCGCAACCGCAACCGCAACCGCAACCGCAACCGCAACCACGATGAATATCTGTTTGCCGCTCTGACCTGCTTTTACACCAGAAAAATCTGCGCCTTCTAAATTCGCGTTACTAAAGTCACAGCCCCGTATATCTGCCTTCCGAAAATCCGCACCCGCAAGATCTCGCGCCTTAAACGAGCGATTTCGCAAATCCTGATTAGAAAAATCAAGCGGCTGGGTCATACTTTCCAATATTTGCCTTAAATCAAGATATCACCAAACATCATGTTACCAGCACTTCAAAGTTGCCGATCTACGTGAGGTGGATATGATATTTATTCCTGACGAGACGAAAAAAGCAATCCAAGATTCAGTAAATCCTTAATCGCCGTTCCTATGGCTAGAAATATTTTTATGAAGTCAATCTAAAATCTGTTGGGAATCATTTTGTTATTCTCTCTATTTCTGGGTATGCAACCTACAGTAAATTGATAACAAAAGTAGTGATTGCATCGATCGACATTGTAACTGGAGCCTTTGAAGTCGCCGATCGTGTTTTGTGTGGATATATTTCCATGACCACTGGGCTATAATTACAGAAATTCACAAATCCTAAAATAGGCTTAAACTTATGCTAGTCAAGCAACCTCGCTATAGCAAAGAATAATTTGCCCAACGCGGCGATCTGATTTATCAAACTCAAATACGTCCACAAGTTGAAGCAGGTAATCATGGGAAGATTGTGGCAACGGTCATTCGATTAAACTCTAAAATTCTGGAGATGTAAACTATGAAACTAGAAGATTACTTTATCTTTCTCGCTACCAATGACATTCGCCTAAAAAATACACGAATTGGCATTGAAACAGTTTTGTATGACTACATTTACCGTAGTCGAACACCTGAAGAAATCGCCAAAACCTACCTATCATTGAGCTTGGAGCAGGTTTATGCCACAGTTCTCTACTATCTTCTTGACATCCTCCCCACCGCATAGGCGGATGGGGATTCCAAGAATCGCTTCTTGGTCTTTCTGCTTCATAGCAACTGC
>ENA-ORBV01016663-ORBV01016663.1-microbial-mat-metagenome-genome-assembly--contig:-NODE-16663-length-10637-cov-4.781439_pt1 | contig 10637 bp, 9 predicted proteins | sample MGYA00237777_ERZ505514 | MGnify/ENA primary metagenome ERZ505514 (study PRJEB26160, sample SAMN06269048) | microbial mat metagenome | isolation source: Oligotrophic lake microbial mat | place...
ACTCTGGTGCAGTTCTAGGGGGGATACGTAGTTCGATTTAATTATCGAACAAGATGTAAGGGGCTTAACCCCTCGCTTAGAGGCAACGCTGCACTTGCTCACTGCTCTATAACTTGATTGCAGTGGCTATAAAAATGCTCGATGAAATTGCTCTAAAAAGTTAGCTCTAGCTTGCGTATGGCTAGCTCAAAAGCGCTCTAGGCAGGCAAAGGATACCCACAAAACTCTTCTTGAGTAACCTATTCAAATCTAGGCAGCTAATTTAGGTAGCTAACCTCTGTTTGCTAACAAGTAGATACACTGATCCTACTGATCGGCATGATCAGCAGATGGCTCGCATTAGGTATCAAGATTAAGGATCAAGTTCACGATTCTTCTTAGAAAATATGGAGGTTTGAAATTGACTGGGTGCGTCTGCTGCCGCTGATCTTGTTCTCGTTTCGATTAGCGACGACTGAAGAGTAAGCGATCGCCATTCAACTTGAGCAATAATCCAACTCCGCCAACTAAATCTGAAAACTAACTCCGCCAACTAAATCCACAACCTAAATCCGCAAAATCAGCCGTGCCACGCTGAGGTAGATAAAGACACCCAGAACATCTACGAAAGTGGTGATAAACGGGGCAGACATCAGGGCGGGATCGAAGCCAATGGTTTGAAACAGGAAGGGGAGAGCTGAACCTGCTAGCGATGCCAGGATCGAGATCGACACTAAACTAACTCCAACGGCGATCGCCACCGCCAAATTTCCTTGCAGTAGGTAGGCCCAAACCAGCACGACCGCTCCTAGCATTAAACCCAAAAAGGCTCCGGCGATCGCCTCGCGTCGAATCACGCCAAAGGCATTGCTCAACCGAATTTCATCTGTGTTCAAGCCGCGAATTACAACAGTAGACGACTGGGCACCCACGTTGCCACCTGTCCCAATCAACAGGGGAATGAATGCCGCTAGCGAGACGACTTGTGCCAATACATCTTGCTGGCTGCGGATGACGGCACTGGTAGCGGTATTGGTAATCAGCAGCACAAATAGCCACACGACCCGTCGTCGCGCAACGGTTAATAAATTGGTCTGAAAATAGCTAGCATCGCCCGTCTCCAAACCACCCAGTTTGTAGATATCTTCGGTTGCTTCCGCTTCTAAAACGTCTAGCACGTCATCAACAGTGATAATCCCCACTAAGCGCTGTTCCGCATCGACTACGGGTAGCGCCAAGAAGTCGTAGCGCTGGATCAGGCGGGCTACTTCTTCTTGATCGGTATCGGTTTGCACATAGACCACATCGCGCACCATGACGTTGGCAATTTTTTGCTCTGGCTGAGCAATTACCAGCGATCGCAGTGACAAGATACCTGTTAAGCGCCGAGCTGCATCGGTGACGTAGAGGTAGTAAATTGTTTCGCTGACGCTGGCTAAACTGCGGATGCGCTCTAGCGCTTTAGCCACATCCCAGGCTTCTTCGAGCGCCACGTACTCGGGCGTCATAATCCGTCCGGCAGTGTCTGGCTCGTAGCCCAGCAGCAGCGCTGTCGCGCCTCGCTCTTCGGGGCTGAGCTGGCTAAGTAAACGGGACACTACCTTAGCAGGCAGTTCATCAAACAGCCGCACCCGGTCGTCAGGAGACATTTTATCGACGATATCCAACACATCTTGCCGCCGCAGTTCTTGAATCAGTGCCTGCTGCACACCGGTGTCGAGATATTCGTAGACCTGGATGGCTCCACTTTTTGACAGCAAGCGAAAGGCGATCGCCTGCATGGTTTCTGGCAAGCCTTCGATGGCTTCGGCAATATCCGCAGGTTGAACTGGCACCAGTAGAGCCTTTGCTCCCTGGAGGTTATTTTGTTCCAGCAGTCCTTGGAGTTGCGATCGCACTAGCTCCTGCAACTCTTTGCGAGAGAATGTCTGGGCAGTAGATAATTCGTCGTCGGTAAATGCCAATGTCGTAGGTTTACAAAATGTTAGGGTCTGACATCAGTCTATAGGACTGACGCAATTGAATGATTCTGTCTGTGCGACGTCGCAATCAGCGCCTGTTTTTGTCTCCTGGATCCTAATTCTGGGTAGCTATTGGTACAGGCTTCTCCCACTCCCTTATCCTGGTAGATAGAACTGGAGAAATTGCCATGACTGAGCCAATCACCTATCAGGGACAGTTTGGAGAATTTACGATTACCGATAGCGATCGCCAAGGGGTGATCATTTACCGGGCGGGGCTGATGGTGGCCGCGCTGTGTTTTGCAGCGGGCGTGGCGTTGGTCGTGGGGCAAGGGGGCGATCGCACCGTCCTGCACCTGCTGTCACTGCTCTATACAATCTTTTTGCTGGCCTTGGGGGTCAGCTTGCTGACCATCCATATTTATATGGGCGCGTTGCATCGAATGCTTCAGGTGTGTTGGCTGGTGGGCGTTGGGGCGGCGATCGCGGTTTCCCACGGTGATCCCGACCCGTTCGTGCTCACGGTCTATCAGCATCCGCTAACGCTGTTGGGCATTGGTTTTGCCTTTGTAGCGCTGACAGGAATTTTCTTTAAAGAAGCGGTTTGCTTTAATCGGCTCGAAACCAAATTTTTAACGCCGTTGGTGCCTGTGCTGCTGCTAGGACATTTGACGGGCATTTTGCCGTTGACAGTAGAGCGAGGGCTGCTAGTCGCTTGGGCGGGGCTAATGCTGATTTTCGCCGTGCGTAAGGTAATTCAGCCGCTCCCGCCCGACATTGGCGATAAGAGCGTATTTGAGTATTTGAAGCAAGCGCGATCGCCCGCCAACGTTGGTTAAAGTCCAAAAACCGTAGGGACATGGCATGCCGTGTCCCTACGACAATTACTGGATGAACCGGGGGCGTTTACTAATGTGCGGAGGGTACGGCTGCTGCATCGGGTGACCATTCCGTGTGGAATGTCCCGGCTTTGTCAATCCGCTCGTAGGTGTGTGCGCCAAAATAGTCGCGCTGTGCCTGGGTTAGGTTCTGCGGCAGTGCGGCGCGGCGGTAGCTGTCGAAATAATCGAGCGAGGCGCTAAAAGCAGGCACTGGAATGCCCAGCTTTGCAGCAGTCATGATGACTTCGCGCCAAGCACTTTGCCGATCCAAAATGGTTTGTTTAAACTCTGGAGCTAACAATAAGTTGGGCAAAGCCGGGTTTTCATCGTAGGCATGCTTAATCTTGTTCAAAAAGCGCGCTCGAATAATACAGCCGCCCTTCCAAATCCGCGCCATTTCACCCAAGTCGAGATTGTAGTTATATTCCTGAGACGCTTTGGCTAGCAGCGCCATGCCTTGGGCGTAGGAGCAAATTTTAGAGCAGTAGAGCGCGTCACGCACCATATTCACAAAGGCTTTAATATCGCCTTCGTAGGTGCCCGTTGGCCCTGTTAGCTGCTTAGATGCGACCACCCGCTCTGTCTTAATCGACGAGATAATCCGAGAATTTACCGCCGCAATGATGGTTGGGATACTGACGCCCAACTCCAGCGCGCTCATCACCGTCCAGCGACCTGTGCCCTTTTGCCCTGCGGCGTCCATGACCAAATCGACCAGTGGTGTGCCAGTCTCGGGATCGATCTTTTTGAAGATATCGGCAGTAATTTCAACCAAGAAGGAATCGAGTTCATCGGTCGTATTCCACTCGGTGAAAATCTCGTGCAGTTGAGCCGCAGATAGCCCTGCCGCATTGCGCAATAAATCGTAGGCTTCAGCAATTAGCTGCATGTCGCCATACTCAATGCCGTTGTGCACCATTTTTACATAGTGCCCAGAACCGCCAGGCCCAATGTAGGTAACGCAAGGCCCATCATCGACTTGAGCCGCAATTTTGGTGACGATGGGTTCAATCTCGCGATAGGCGGCTTCAGTGCCCCCCGGCATCAGACTCGGCCCGTTGAGCGCGCCCTCTTCTCCACCGCTAACGCCCATCCCAATAAAGCGCAACCCGGTCGATTCTAGGGTCTTAACGCGACGTTCAGTGTCTTCATAAAGGGAGTTGCCGCCGTCAATGATCATGTCTCCTGGGTCTAGCAGAGGCTTGAGTTGGTCAATCACGGCATCCACTGGCCCACCGGCTTTAACCATGATCATGATTCTGCGAGGGCGCTCTAGGGCTTGGACGAAGTCGGGCAGCGAGTATGCCGCCACAAAGTTTTTGCCCTGTGCTCGGGTGTTCATGAACGCTTCTGTGACCGAGGCGGTGCGGTTGTACACTGCGACGGGAAATCCGTTGCGCTCAACATTGAGCGCCAAGTTTTCTCCCATGACCGCCAGACCGATTAAACCAAAGCTTTGTGCCATAAAATTTGCCTACTTGTTTACTGCTGTTTACTGCTGAGACGATGTCTCAACGTAAATCAATGGGACGTGCTGACAGAAGGTGATGTAAACAGAGTAATCATCTTTTCCTAGAAGCAAGGTAGCTCAAAGATTTTCTTTATGCGAGGGAGCGGGTAGCTAGGGTAGGAGTTTACAAATTAGTCCAACGGCAAGTTAACGAAGCGGAACTCTGGACTATAGACTAAAGCTCTAGGCTTAAAGCTATGTAGGTACAGTTTGGAGCCTGATATCAACGCCTTTGGTTTGAAGTCTCCCATGCAGCCAAAATACTCTATCGTTGTGCCGACTTACAACGAAGAAGCCAATATTTCCGAACTTTATCGCCGCGTCAGTGCTGTCATGGATCGACTGGATGGGGTGGCAGAACTCGTATTGGTGGATGATGGCAGCCGCGATCGCACCCTGCCGCTGATCCGCCAACTGCGCGAGCAGGATGCCCGAGTCTGCTATCTCAGTTTTGCTCGCAACTTTGGTCACCAAATTGCCGTCACCGCAGGCTTGAATGTGTCGCGCGGGCAGGTAGTGGTCACAATGGATGCCGACTTGCAAGACCCGCCTGAGCTGATTTTGGAGATGGTGCGTGAATGGCAAGCGGGCTATCAGGTGGTCTACGCTCGCCGCACGCAAAGAAAACAGGAAAGCTGGCTCAAGCGCACCACCGCCTACGGGTTTTATCGACTGCTGCGCACCTTAGCGGATGTTGAAATTCCAACGGACACGGGCGACTTTTGCTTAATGGACCGAAGTGTCGTAGATTTGCTCAACCACATGCCAGAACGCAACCGCTATATTCGCGGGCTGCGAGCTTGGGTCGGGTTTCGGCAAACCGCTGTCCAGTTTGAACGCGATCCCCGCTTTGCCGGAGCGGTGAAGTACACATTTCGTAAGTCTTTGGCGCTGGCGATTAATGGCCTGGTATCGTTCTCAATTGTGCCCCTGCGCCTTTCTACTTACATGGGCTTAATTGCGGCGGCGATCGCCCTGCTAATGATGTTTCTGGTGCTTTACTGGCGCGTCTTTGAGCCAAAGTCGCCGCTGACGGGCTTTGCGACTATAGCCCTGGCCATTTTCTTTTTGGGCGCTGTCCAGCTCATCTGCATCGGCATTTTAGGAGAATATATTGGGCGGATTTACGAAGAGGTCAGAGGCCGACCGCTGTATACCTTGGCAGAAACCGCAGGGCTTGAACCCGCTAATGATATTGGGCGTGGCCGATCTGGGTAAGTGCGATGAAATCACGGCCATGACCAAGATTGGAGGGGCGATCGCTGGTAAAGTGATTTACTGAAGCGACTTCAGCCCAAGCCTAAAAGGCTTCCTGCTGCTTGCCTTCGTCTTCAACTTTGCTGTCTCAACTTTGCTGTCTCAACTGCACTGTGTCTATGCCTAAAACTGTTACCGTCACCGTGCCCGGAACCACTTCAAATATTGGCCCTGGGTTCGATTGCTTAGGAGCCGCATTAACCCTGCGCAATCGGTTTCGGTTTTCTACCACAGACGGAGAGGCACAGACTGTCCAGATTGAGGTGACGGGCTTAGAAGCCGATCGGGTCACCACAGACAAAAGCAATCTGGCCTATCAAGCGTTTGCTAAGTTTTATCAACACATGGGGCAAGCCCCACCAGCCATTCACCTAGAGATCCACTTAGAAGTGCCCTTAGCCCGAGGCTTAGGCAGCTCGGCTACCGCCATTGTGGCAGGACTGGTTGGTGCAAATCTATTAGCCGATTCGCCGCTCAGCTCAGAGGCTCTGATGGCGTTGGCGATCGCTCTAGAAGGCCATCCCGACAATGTAGTTCCCGCTCTAGTGGGAGGGTGTCGGTTAGCCGCAACGGGGATAGATGGAAACTGGAGCATTTGTCCCGTCCCGTGGCACGAGGAGGTTGTTCCAGTTGTGGCGATCCCCAACTTTGAACTATCTACCGCCGAAGCCCGTCGTGTATTACCGCCAACTTACAGCCGTGCCGACGCGATTTTTAACATGGCTCATCTAGGGTTGCTGCTGCGCGGACTAGAAGCGGGGTGTGGCTCGTGGCTCCGCGATGCTCTACAAGATCGGATTCATCAACCCTATCGTCAAACCTTGATCCCTGGCTATGAAACCGTATGCGCCGCCGCCACAGCAGCAGGCGCATACGGTTTGGTGATTAGTGGCGCTGGCCCAACGCTGCTGGCACTGAGCCATAGTAGTGCAGCCAAGTCTGTGGCAGATGCGATGTGCACAGCGTGGATGGCTCAAGGACTCGAGGTTGAGGTACATGTGCTGGCAGTCGATTTAGAAGGAGTAGTGGCGATCGCGTCATGAAACCCCACTCAATGGCAGCGTTGAGAATGCTTCATCACTTGAAAATGCTCATCACTGGCAATGCTTTTAGAGCCACAACACGCAATTTTACGGTCGATCCTTAAACGTTAGTTCTATAGACTGAGAAAGGTTTGGAGCTGTTGAACGTCATGTTCCCATCAGACTCAAGCGCATCATGCCTTAAAAGGCTCTGCTCTTGCCTAGGTCTGAGTCATTTTGAGTTTCGCTGTGTGAATGATTTTATGTCCCACCCCTTAGACGTGTCCTCTGACCTCGCTTCACCTACAGCGGTTCCACGTATCTCATCCGGGGAAGGTGTCATATCGCACGCAGACTGTATTATTGGAGCCGCTATTTTTGATCTCAGTGGGTTACCCAAAGAATATTTCACCACCGCTGAAAGCACTGACGTTGGCTGGGTGCAGACTATTTTTCAGGCTTTAGGGCTGCAATCCTTGCTAATGTCGTCTCTGCGGTTAGAAGGGTTTCACCATGCCGTAATTCATGGCGCTGAATATCAGGCTGTAGTAGTGCGCCAAAAAATTCGCTACACGGCTCTGCTAATTCGCCGCACCGAGCCTAACTCAATTAGCGATTCACTGATTAGCTGGTCTCAAGAGTTTGAACCAACCATTCTGCGATCGCACCCTCGATTTAGAACCATGTAGTGAGAAACAGCTGGATTAGATAGCCTTTGCAGGCGTTGCGGCCTCGACCCTGCCTGATCAAAGCTGTGCAATCTTTATCCAGAAAACCTATTCTTTCAGCAGGCGTTTAAAGGTCGTCTTGAGTTTAATCAGCCGTACTGGATGCACCCGGAGATGACTTGTAAAGGGCATCAAGCTGTTCACGCGCGTCTTCAACTGTCATAGAGCGCATGACCAGATAAGGCTCATTAATCATATTGCCTGAAATATCCAACAGTTCAGGATGAGAAACGGTCTGGCTCTGACCGCTACGAGAGAGTATATTCCGTGTAGCAAATGAACGCTGAGAATCTACACCCAGGGTCATCATGTTACGGATGAGGTTGCCGACTGCCAAAAAAGCCAAGATTGTGAAGGCAAGAATGTAAAGCAATTGCAGCATAGTAGTTCCTTAAAGGCCCATAACCCAGTGAATTCAGCGGAAGATGTTTAACGAGAAAATTTAATTCTAAAAGCAGCCTAGGTCATAGGCTTGAGGCGATAATTTCTTTAAAGGAAGCGTTAGCTGGTTACCTTAATCAATAGGCGAACTGTTTCCACTCTAAAATATCTTCTCAAATTTCTGGTACTAAACATCGGCATACAGCTCTTTACTCTGCTGCATTGGCTGCATTTTCTGATCGAAACCGAACCGCAACCTGCCAGCACTCGGTTACCAGTCGATGCCAAGGGACTAACACAGCAACTTCAACCCCTACCTGCTCATCGGTGGCACTAAACAGCATTTGAGCGACGCCAACTTCAGCTTGAGCTTGCTTTACCCGTGCCAGCAGATCAGCTTGCTTCTCATCTCCCAGGAACTCGATCGTCTCAGCTTCTAAAAGAGACTGCGATCGCCCAAACCAGTATTGAAAGTCTTCTAGAAGTGGCTCTAGCAGGCTCTTTAGCAGCTCAGGCTCAGGAAGTCTGGAATGGTACATGATTAAAGTTGCTTACATTTATTATCCTGTAATCTTAACGTAATTTACGTTTCGCAACAATCCTTAATTCTTCGGCAAAACTGCTTGATTTCACATCGAAACAGGATTAACGGCGTGGAATGCTGCTGTGTTCCAGCGGACACAACGTAAGATAGAGAGTACAGCATGGAGGGATGGCAGAGGGTTGTGCATACCTCTTCGTCTTGTGTCCTTTTGCTCTCGTGTTTTCCAGTAGTCGATACCTTCTTTTTGATGATGTCTAACGACGCCCCACTCTCGCCAGACCCAGAAAATTTGAAAAAAATTCGGCACACGACCTCCCATGTGATGGCGATGGCCGTGCAGAAGCTTTTTCCGAAGGCACAGGTTACGATTGGCCCCTGGATTGAGAATGGCTTTTACTACGATTTTGATAGCCCAACGCCGTTTACCGAAAAAGATCTGAAGGCAATTAAAAAGGAGATGATTCGGATCATCAACCGCAAATTGCCTGTAGTGCGAGAAGAGGTGAGCCGGGAGGAGGCAGCGCAGCGAATTGCGGCGATTCAGGAGCCGTACAAGCTAGAGATTTTGGCAGATCTAAAAGAGCCAATCACGCTTTACCACTTGGGGACTGAGTGGTGGGATCTCTGCGCTGGGCCACATTTGGCCAGCACAGGAGAGATTAACCCAGAGGCGATCGAGCTAGAAAGCTTGGCTGGAGCCTACTGGCGCGGCGATGAAACCAAGGCGCAGTTGCAGCGGATCTATGGCACAGCCTGGGAAACACCAGAACAGTTAGCCGCCTACAAACATCGCAAAGCCGAGGCGCTGCGCCGCGATCACCGCAAGCTGGGGCGGGAACTGGGTCTGTTTATTTTTTCGGATGCGGTTGGGCCTGGGTTGCCACTCTGGACACCGAAGGGCACGGTGTTGCGATCGCTGCTCGAAGACTTCTTGAAGCAAGAGCAGCTCAAACGCGGCTATTTGCCCGTCGTCACGCCCCACATTGGCAAGGTCGATCTGTTCAAAATTTCGGGGCACTGGCAAAACTACAAAGAAGACATGTTCCCGATGATGGCGGAAGATGACGCTGCCCGGTTGGCGGAGCAAGGCTTTGTGATGAAGCCAATGAACTGCCCGTTCCACATCCAAATTTATAAAAGTGAGCTGCGATCGTACCGAGAGTTGCCGATGCGTCTGGCCGAGTTTGGCACGGTCTATCGCTACGAGCAGTCGGGTGAACTGGGCGGATTGACTCGGGTGCGGGGCTTTACTGTAGACGACTCCCACCTCTTTGTGACGCCAGACCAGCTTGATGCTGAGTTTATTAGCGTCGTGGAACTGATCTTGAGCGTGTTTAAGAGCCTGCGGCTGAACAATTTCCGAGCGCGTTTGAGTTTCCGTGATCCTGCCTCTGATAAGTACATTGGCAGCGATGAAGCGTGGGAGAAATCGCAGGGAGCCATTCGTCGCGCCGTTGAGACCCTGGGAATGGATCACTTCGAGGGCATTGGCGAAGCTGCGTTTTATGGCCCTAAGCTCGATTTTATTTTTCGCGATGTGCTCGACCGCGAATGGCAATTGGGTACCGTGCAGGTCGATTACAACTTGCCGGAGCGGTTTGACCTGGAATATGTATCAGAAGACGGCAGCCGTCAACGTCCGGTGATGATTCACCGTGCCCCCTTTGGCTCGCTAGAGCGCTTGGTAGGGATCTTAATCGAAGAATATGCGGGCGATTTTCCTCTCTGGATGTCTCCGGTGCAGATTCGCCTGTTGCCCGTGACCGAAGAGCAAGTCCCCTTTATTCGGCAGCTGGCTGACCAGATGCGTCTGCTGGGCATTCGCGTTGAGGTAGACAATAGCGGTGAACGCTTGGGCAAAATGATCCGCAATGCTGAAAAAGACAAGGTGCCAGTCATGGCGGTGGTAGGCGCAAAGGAACTAGAGTCGAGCACGCTCAATATCCGCACTCGCGTGTCTGGAGAACTGGGCGCGCTGGCAGTGGCTGAGGTGATCGACCGGATGAAAGGGGCGATCGCCACCTTCGCAGATTTCTAATCACCACCCTCGCAGATTTCTAACGCGATCGCCCCTCTAAGCTCCAGCAGATCTTCGACTGCTTTAGGCAAAGTCGAAGATCTGACGCGACCCAATGTATCCAACGGCTCGAAGCGATCGCATTGTGATATGGGTTTGGAGCCATTGGGCACAAGCAACCCTCTCAGGAGACAGCTTTGGGTTGGTAATTAAGCCAAGCGGCCCTGTGTCTAGTAGGATGACTCGACTTACCAAGTTATACCCTTCATTTCAAGCGGAATTGACACTCCCCGGCGTAAACGCACGGGGATTCCTGGCTCAACGAAACCACTTAGACTAGATACCTTGCAGCCTCTA
>ENA-ORBV01016664-ORBV01016664.1-microbial-mat-metagenome-genome-assembly--contig:-NODE-16664-length-10636-cov-4.422010_pt1 | contig 10636 bp, 13 predicted proteins | sample MGYA00237777_ERZ505514 | MGnify/ENA primary metagenome ERZ505514 (study PRJEB26160, sample SAMN06269048) | microbial mat metagenome | isolation source: Oligotrophic lake microbial mat | place...
TCAAGCAGAAGACGGCATACGAGATTCGCCTTAGTCTCGTGGGCTCGGAGATGTGTATAAGAGACAGGTTTTATAGGCCTTTGCGTAAAACAGGTGAACGCTCCGATCAACAATATTACTCAGGTAAAGGCTCTGCTCAATGGTGCTTCGAGTGATCTTTGGTATGGGTTGCGTAAGATCAGCAATGCGATTGTGGACCAGACGAAGGAATCCGATAATCTTGCCAAATTGTTGAACCGAAGTCTTAGTGAAGTGAGAAATCATCTGGAATTGGCGGTTCAAGAGGTTGAGCCCACAATCCCGATGATGGCCCATGCGAGCGAGCTGAACCTGGACACCTACGACTTAATTGAGACGCTTTCCGGCCATCTGAAACGGGTAGAAGGACAACTTGAGGCATTGAACTGGATCGCCGACCAGACAAATCTTCTGGCCGTGAATGCGCAAATTGAAGCAGCGCGTTTGGGGAAAGATGCCAACGGATTTCATGTGATTGCAAGCGAGGTGCATTTGTTGGCAAACCGCTCGCGATTGGTAAGTGAGGAGATCGACAAAGCGGTGCATCTGGCAGTTGAGACGCAGGACGCGATGATGGCGAGTTGCGCTAGGGCGGCAAGCTTCGATTTTTCAAAGACCCTTAAAGCAATCCGGCAACTGGATGGAGCGAGGGGGACTTTAGAATCAACGGAGCAAAAAGCCGGTCTTTTTTTGCAGCGTCTCGACCAAAGCACGACGGCGCTTGGCGGGCGCTGCGATGGGGTGCTAGCGACGATGCAATTTGACGACATCACGAGGCAGGTTTTGGATCGTAGTTCCAAAGATCTGGAAGCTTTGCGCTCAACCTTACAGGAATTGCAGATGGGCAGAATCGACGGCCAGAATCCATCCGCGCAACCAGAAATTGAGCTCGCGGAAATGCGCCTGACGCAGTACGAACAACAGGCGGGGCATAAGCCAAGCCAAGAGGATCTTGCGCCTGGGGAAATCGAGCTTTTCTAAAATGATGCACGACGATCTAGATCAGGAATTTTTCATACCCGAATCTTTTGGATGGGAGTCGCGGAAGGAATTTAATCGCAAGTACCGGGGTTCTGGCGAGACGAGCCGAATCATACTCAACTTTGCTGTGACGAACAAGATTGATTCCGTGGGGCTGGGATTGATTCTCCAACTTGTAAGTTACTTGAAGCGGGATAAACAGCGTCTATATCTTGTGCGCGCAGTAGGGCCGGTGCAGGAGGTTCTGAAGGCGGCTGGCTTGGAAGCCTTTGCATCGTTTGAATATCCCACGAGTCTTCCAAAGTAGAGCAGTGAAGAGGGTGAAGTGAACTGCGACCGCTTCATTAGTGAGTCGATTCATAACGCTGGACAACTATGTAAGATGGTGCGCTTATCAGGTTTGTCGTTGTGTGTTGCCCTATGTGCCAATATCAGTTGAGACAGTCCGCCGGACATGTTTACTGAGCAAGGCGAGACAAGGATCAACCAGTGGTGTTGAATGGAATCACCACTACCCCGGTTTTGGATGACAACGACCGGATTGCCTTTAACGGGGGTTGCGAGATGGTGCCAGATGACATCGCCCTCGCCCGCCTCAACGCTGGTAACGGTGATGGTTTCCATGTTGTCGATGGTGATCGAGCCCGAATCAGATGGCTGGCCACCGCCTCCTGCATAGAAGCGGGTCTGGTCGAAGGCAGGGCGGTCGCCGGTGTAGGCCACACACGGGCTTGCGTTGACATGCAATGATCGTCTTCCCAATAAAGACGCCTGGTGGAAGGCAACATGACGACTATTTTAGCGATTGCAATTGCGCGCGCAGCTTAGTGACCGATGCGGCTGCGCCTTTAAGTGAATAGACTTTCAGGAGTTCCAGAGCTTGCTGCCTGAAGCCGGCAGAGGCATCACCAAGCTGAATTGCTCTTGAGAGGTTTGCGGCCTGGCGATAATTTTCGAAGCGCTGAGAGTAAGCAGGGCGATTGAGAAGTGGCTCACGCTTCTTTCTTGCGTCGGCAAGCAATTGGCGTGCTTGAGCTGTATTTCCTTTCCTGGCTGCGATTTCAGCCAGGTATTCCGTTGCCGTAAGGTCTTGTGCCTTGATGGCTTCAAAATAGCGCTTGGCCTGATCGAGATCGCCGACTTGAAAGTGGGCGACGCCCAGAGCGAGATCGAGATTAGGGTTGGTTCTCGCTCGATTAGTGCCATAAATGGTCTTGGCGCGCTCGGCGGTGGCAATCGCCTCTTTCTTGCCACAGAGGGCTTGGGCACCGGCCAGATTATTCAAAGAAGCAGACAACAGTACAAGTAAATTGATTGATTTAGGAGCTTCGAGATGTTGCCGCTCATAAGTAGCCGTGGACTGAAGCAGGTATGGAATCGCCTCGCAAGGCCGCATCTCATTAGGTTGATCGTACATGGACAGGAGCTCGCCCATGTTGTAGTTCATGGCGGCAAGCCTGACTTGCTCGTCGTTGCGAAGTTCACCGAGCTTCTTGCGGGCTTCTGTCATCTCTATGGCGAGACGGTTGAAAGTGAAGGCCTGGGCGGCATCGCCCAAAAACATTGCAACGTCAGAATTGTAAACATAGAGGGCAATCAGTCGCGTTGGATCCGGCAGCAGTTTTGCGGCTTCAATTGCTTCCAGGCCCACGCGAAGTGAATCCTCCAAGCGACCTTCGAGCATCCAGCACTGATTCATCGAAACACGGACATCGATGTAGGCTCTGGGGTCTGATTTGTCGGCCAAGAGGTAGGCCTTATGGAGGAAAGCCTCGGCAGTCTTTGAGTCACCGCGGCGGGAGTAAAGGTCCCCAGTATGAGCGTAGCCCACAGCCAGGCTGCGCCTGAGCTCATTGTCGTTAGGCGAGAGTCTAAACAGAGGCTCTTCGATGGCGATGCCTTTTTGATGGCTGGCCAGGGATTCATTGAAGAGACCCAGGTTGTCAGAGCGGCCGTGTCCTTGAATGTCTCCGACCCGGTGGTATGCGCGGGCGAGTTCTTTGCCGAGCGGGACATCATCGCCTGATTCGGACGCGAGGCGATCAAGATAAGTGACCGACTTTTCCACCAGGAGTTTGCGCATTTTGGTGGAACCGAGGAGCTTGGCGGCTTCGGGGTCGATTTCATTCAAGAGGCTACTGGCGAGGCTGCGGACTTCATCAAAGCGCCGCTGGGCACGGATACCTTCGCGGACGGTGAGGGCGGCGCCGATGGTGACTGCAGCAACCAGAAGAGTAGCCAGAGCGAGGGGTAGACGGTTGCGGCGAGCGAACTTGGACCAGCGATAGGTGAAGGTGTCGGGACGAGCGATAACGGTCTCGCCAGCGAGATGGCGGCGGATGTCTTCGGCGAATTGGGCGACCGAACCGTAGCGACGGGCCGCTTCTTTGCGCAAGGCCATGAGCACAATGTTGTCGAGGTCGCCGACGAGTTGCTTTCGCAAGCGTGTTTCGGTGAGAACGCGGTGGGAAGGCGGGTGGATCTCGGTAGTACAGACCAGTTGCTGGATCTCGGCTGGGGAATAGTTTTTCAGCTTGTAGGGACGTTCGCCGGTGAGAAGTTCGTAAAGAACGATGCCTAGAGAGTAGACGTCTGAGGCGACCGTGATCGATTCACCGCGCACCTGTTCGGGACTGGCGTAATCGGGTGTCATCATCCAACCGGTTTGAGTTGAGGTTTGACCATCCACAACCAGCTTGGCAATTCCGAAGTCGAGCAGTTTTGGAGTACCATCGGGGGTTACCAAGATATTGGAAGGCTTGAGATCGCGATGGACGATGAGAGCTGCGTGGGCATGCTGGACGGCTTCACAGACCTGGATGAAGATTTCAAGGCGCTCTTTGACGGTGAGATGCCACTGTCTGCAGTAGGCATCAATGGGGAGGCCATCAATGAGTTCCATGACGATGTAGGGAATGCCGGCGTGGTCGCCGCCGTCAATCAGACGGGCGATGGAGGGGTGCTGGAGTTGGGCAAGCAGGTTGCGCTCTTCGAGAAAGCGGCGGGCGTTCAGAGGGTTGATTGCACCAGCGCGGATGATCTTGATAGCGACATCCTGTTCGAACTGTCCATCGACACGCTTGGCTTTGTAGACGGTGCCCATGCCGCCTTCGCCGATCGGAGCGAGGAGTTCATAGGCGCCAAGACGTTGGCCCTCAAGCGTGCTCAGGCCGGAGACCGATTGGGCGGCTTCTTCGATGGCTGGCGCGACGTGACTGAGGCCTTCGGAGTCGAGCAGGGATCCTACCTCGGCGCGGAGGTCTTCGTCGCCGGCGCAGGCCTGGTCGAGATAAGCTCGACGGTCAGCCGTGGGCAGGTCGGCTGCTGTCTGGAAGACGGATTCAATTTGTTGCCAGCGTTCGGGAGACATCAATTCTTCAGTTCATTCCTTAGTCTAACGATGGATCGGGCTGCGCCGGATTGGGGAAAGATTGCAAAAAGCTCGATGCCTTCTTCACGCAGGCCTGGAGTGGGGTCGTTCAAACGCAGTGCCCTGGCAATATTTTCAGCCTGTTGATAGGGGAACATGCCGCGCTGGAAGTGGCCGATGCGAAGCGCTGGTGCAAGCACAGAGAGGATGCGATAGGGGCCGATGCGCGAGAGCATCTTTAAACCTTTTCGTTGTTCATGTAGCGGCCAAGCCAGGCTTCGGCCATGCGTTGCTCGCGACCGACTGTAGCGACGCTGATCGACAGAGCTTCGGCAGTCTCTTCCACACTCATGCCGGCGAAGAAGCGCATCTCGATTACCTTGGCTTTGCGCTCGTCGAACTTTACGAGCTCGTTCAAAGCATCATCGAGGTCGACGAGAATTTCGGGGCGCTGCTGGGCTGCATCCATGGCTTCGTTGAGTTGGACGTTGGCGACACCTGCACCACGCTTTACGCGGTTGCGGCCGCGGGCATGGTCGACGAGGATCTGACGCATCAAGTGCGCGGCTACGCCGAAGAAGTGGGCGCGGTTCTTCCAGTCCTGATTCTCCTGATTCGCGAGCTTGACGTATGCCTCATGCAGAAGCGCCGTAGGCTGCAGGGTGTGGCCGTCACGCTCTTTGCGAAGGTAGCTGGCAGCGAGGCGGCGTAACTCGTCATAAACGATCGGAGTGAGGAGTTCAAGGGCACCGGGGTCGCCTTCGCGCCATTGCTGCAGCAGTACAGTTACTTGTTCTGGCATTGGATTAAATAATGCGAATTGCGCTGACCATACGACCAGCGGCTTCGGCGTCCCTTCGGAAAGAGTGAAAGAGATCCGGGTTGCACCTGGTGCAGTGCTTTGAAACCCAGATCTTCTCCAGATCGAGGCCCGCTTCTAAAAGCTGTCGCTCGTTGGCCTCGGCCAGATCGACACAGGTCTTGCCTTCAGCACCGAAGTGAGGCGAAACTTCAGGGCCAACTTCAAAACAGCAAAGGCCAATGCCCGGGCCGATGGCGGCGGTGATTGTAGAAAGTTCTGCGCCAAGCGCCAACATCTCGTGAACAGTGCGGCCAACAATTTCTTCGACAGTGCCTCGCCATCCGGCATGTACTGCAGCTACGATTCTGGCACTGGGATCGGCGAGGAGTATCGGCAGGCAGTCTGCCGTGCGGATCGAGATCCAGAGTTCAGGAGTGGTGGTAATGAGGGCGTCCGCTTCGCCCTGGAGGCCTGCAGTTTTGCTGCGAAGAACTTTGCCAGAGTGAATTTGCTTGACCCAGGCATGGCCAGCCTCAGGGAGCCACGCCTCGTCTTCACGCGTGCCAAAGCCGTGCTCGACCTCGGGGAGTTCTTTGAGTGTAGGAGCGTGGATCATCCGAGCTGAACGAGGTTAACGCGCTTCTGGAAATCCGCCAGCATTTCTTCGCTGAGGCGCACATGGGTTGGCTTGCGCGTGAGCGTCCGCATCTGATCGATTTTGTCCTGTAGCTTCATCAGGCCATAGAAAAGGTTCTCCGGGCGTGGCGGACAACCGGTGATGTAGACGTCGACAGGGATGATCCTGTCGACTCCCTGAAGAACCGAGTAGGTGTTGAAGGGGCCACCGACGCTGGAACAAGCACCCATGGAGATGACCCATTTCGGCTCTGGCATCTGGTCGTAGATGCGCTTGAGGACGGGAGCCATTTTTAGGGTGACGGTGCCGGCGACGATCATGAGGTCCGCTTGACGCGGGGAGGGGCGGAAAACTTCTGCACCAAAACGGGCCAGGTCAAATCGGCCGGCGGTGCTGGCAATCATTTCAATTGCACAGCAGGCGAGGCCGAAACTCAGAGGCCAGATCGCCGACTTGCGGGCCCAGTTGAAGACATAGTCTACCGAGGTAGTAATGAAGTTTTGCTCGAATTGATTTTGGAGCGTTATCACAAGAAGGTACTTTTAGTTTAACTTGAGAGTATGGCCGGAAATTCACACAACTCGAACGCGTATACAGATCAAGAGAAAAAATTCCTGCTGGCACCACTGCTGGTGGGCGCTATTGCAGTAACCGTTTTCCTATACGTGTACTTCACGATTCCCTCGAAGCCTTACGAACTGCATAAGGCTCCTCATGCCGAAGCTTCGCACGATGCAGGCCATGCGGCGGGCAAAGAAGTGAAGCACGAAGAGGCTAAGCACTAAGCCATTGTTTGGCTAGAGCCTCGGGGTCTTCATTCAGCGTCAGCAGTTGTTGGGCTGTCGATTCGTTATCCACATAGAACGTCGCTTCGACGCCTTGAGCCGTTGGCTTAAGGTCGAGGCGGCGTTCTTTTGCTTCAAGCCGGAGCGTTGTGTCAAGCCAGGTGAAGCGAACCATCGTGCGCTGGCTATGACCGATGAGACGGCACGCGGTGAGGAATTTTTCAGTGAAGGGGCCAGACTTGAGAGCCTCGGCCACGGGGGCGGCGGCAAGAGCCGTCTGCCGGTCTGCCTCGCGTCGGGCGTGTTCTTCTTTCTGTTTTAGCGGGTCTTTTTCTTCGCGCGATTCAAGCGCCTTCAGGTTGTTCTCGAGATTGTCGAGGAAGCTCATATCCTCACGGTACAATGACTTTATGTTCTTTCGCCGGGAAAAGCCTGTAGTTCTGAAATTTGAAGATCATTTGGAAAGCCTGAAGCAGAGTGGGATGGCCGTTGGCAAAACCACCAATGGCAAGGCGCCGGTGATGCGCAAGGGTTGCGCGGCAGTGTTGCTGGACCAGGGTGAGAAGGTTGGGATTGAACGGGCGGGAGTGGTGGTGGGCCACGAAATCGCAGAGCTGACTCACGGCGGCTATCAGATGTTCTTTGTTACGCCGACTGGCGTTACGGAACCGGCACTGGCAGAGCAATTACGGGAGCTGCACGAGTTTCAGGAAGACTTGCGCAGAGGGCTTGGGCACGACAGCCTTTACAACACTAGCCTGGGAACCACGAACCCGCGTCATATGTATGACCGCGTAAAGGGCCGCGATTCCCACGCCAAGCATTCGCACTAGGATTCGATGATGGTGAGGCTGGTGAGCGTATCGCCGCCAGCGATCGAATCGACTACCGCCTGACCTTCAAGCACCTGGCCGAAGACGGTGTGTTTGCCATCGAGCCAATCGGTCTTGATGTGTGTGATGTAGAACTGGCTGCCGTTGGTGTTAGGCCCGGCGTTGGCCATAGCCAGGCTGCCTACCTTGTGGCGAAGCCATTCGTTGCCAGCAAACTCATCGGGGAAACGATAGCCGGGGCCACCACGACCGGTGCCTTCGGGGTCTCCACCCTGAACCATGAAATCCTTGATGACGCGATGAAAAGTGGTGCCATTGTAGAAGCCGTCATTCGCAAGGAAGAAGAAGTTGCTAACGGTGTTGGGAGCGTTCTGGGGATAGAGTTCCACAACGATCTTGCCTTTAGATGTATCGAAAGTCGCAGTGTAAGACTTATTGATGTCGATCGACATCGGCGGCGGGGCCGGATAAGATTTTTGAGCCATATATTTCCAGTTTAGGCTAGAGCGCGGTGGACTACTTCGCCGGCAACGTCGGTGAGGCGGAAGTCGCGACCCTGATAGCGGTATGTGAGCTTCTTGTGGTCGATACCCAAGAGGTGCAACAGGGTGGCCTGGATGTCGTGAACATGCAGGTGGCCGCCTGTCGGTGAGAAGCCAAGGTCGTCTGTGCCACCGATTATGGAGCCGTGCTTAAGGCCGCCTCCTGCCATAAAGATTGAATAGGCGTCGATGTGATGGTTGCGGCCGATCTTGCCTTTTTCTCTGACTTCACCCATCGGGGTGCGGCCGAATTCCCCGCCCCAGATGACAAGCGTTCGATCGAGAAGGCCGCGCTGCTTGAGGTCTTTGATGAGGGCGGCTGAGGCTTGGTCGATTTCACGGGCGACTTGCTCGAGCGGCTTGGTGAGATCGTCGTGATGATCCCAATCGGTGTGATAAAGCTGGACGAAGCGGACCCCGCGTTCGACCAGGCGGCGGGCGAGGAGGCAGTTGTTAGCGAAGGCGTGTTCGGGGGCACCGGGTTTCGCGCCGTACATAGCCATTGTCTCGGGAGTTTCCCTGCCGAAATCTATCAACTCGGGGCCGGAGGTTTGCATGCGGAAGGCCATCTCGTATTGCGAGATGCGAGTGTCGATTTCGGTGTCGCCGGTGTGGGTCTTCTCGATCTCGTTGAGATCTCGGAGGGCGTCGATGGTCTGGCGCTGTTGATCTGCAGTGACGTTCTTGGGGGTGGAGAGATTGAGGATCGGGTCGCCTGTGGAACGGAAGGGGACGCCCTGGAAGCTGGTGGGGAGGAATCCGCCAGACCAAAGCTGCGCGCCGCCACGAGGACCGCGCGGCCCGGATTGGAGCACTACGAAGCCCGGGAGGTCTTTCGATTCGCTGCCGAGGCCATAGGTGACCCAGGAGCCGATGCTGGGGCGGCCTGCGCGCACCGAGCCGGTATTCATGAAAAGCTTGGCGGGCCCGTGGTTGAAGTTCTCAGTCGATACGCCGTGGAACATCGTTAGATCGTCAGCAACGGTTGCGATGTTGGGGATGAGCTCAGAGAAATACATGCCGGCGCTTCCGCTTTGTTTGAATTGGCGGCGGCTGCCCAGCATCTTAGGTGGCTCTTTAGAGAATGTGTCCATGAAGGCAAAACGTTTGCCCTTGAGGAGCTCTTCTGGTGCGGTCTTGCCATCGTATTTGACGAGCTCGGGCTTGTAGTCGAAGAGTTCGAGCTGACTGGGACCACCGGCCTGGAAAAGATAGATGACGTGGTCGATCTTGGCCTCGTGGTGACGCGTGGCGGCGTTGAGGTATGTGGCTGCCAGGCTGAGACTGGAGGCGCGGAAGAAGTGGCGGCGAGTTTGGAGAAGTGTGTTCATGGGCGGGTCAGGAATTCGTCTAGATTGATGAGGACGCGCGCTACGGCGGGCCAGGGGTCGAGTTGCGAGTCGCGCTGGACGCGGATGAAGCGGAGCATGCGCTCCTGTTCATCGGCACGCGGGGCGCGGCTGAGGGTGATCTGATAGCCGGTAGCGAGGCGCGAAGGATCGCTGGTTCCGGAACTGGTCATGCGCTTTGCAAGAGCTTCGGCGAACTCCGTTGAGGTTTCGTCGTTGAGCTGTGTGAGCGCCTGCAGCGGAGTGTTGGATCGGTTGCGGCGAGTGCAGCTTACCGATGAGTCTGGAGCGTCGAAGACGATCAGGCTTGGATGCGGAGCAGAGCGCTGGAAGAAGGTGTACATGCCGCGGCGGTAGCGGTCTTCACCCGTGGAGGTCTTCCATTCGCGACGGACTTGAGTGACTTGATAGACGCCAGCGGGCTGCGGCGGATAGACGCTGGGTCCGCCTACGTTGGGCGCGAAGAGGTTGGCTGCGATCAGCGAAGAATCACGGATGATTTCGGCGTCGAGGCGCAGGCGATTCTGGCGCGAGAAGAGTTTGTTTTCAGGGTCGGTGGGTGTAGCGGTTGAGGACTGCCGGTAAGTTGCAGAGGATACGATGAGGCGATGGAGCTCTTTTTGACTCCAGCCTTTTTCAATGAAGGTCAGGGCCAGATAGTCGAGGAGTTCTGGATGTGTGGGCTTGTCGCCCTGCGTGCCGAAGTCGCTTTCACTGGCGACAATGCCTCGTCCGAAGTACTCTTGCCAGACGCGATTCACGGTGACACGCGGGGTAAGGGGGTTCTTCGAATCGACGAGCCATTCACCGAGCGCGAGGCGGTTCGGGGCCTTGTTGCCGAGTGGTGGAAGAATGCTCAGGACACCTGGGGTGACGGTTGCGCCTTTACGCATGAAGTCGCCGCCGAGATGGATGTAGGCTGAGCGGGCAACGGGAAGATCCCGCATGATCATCGTGCGAGGGAGCTTCGGTTTATTGGCGCGAAGGTCAGCGAGTTCTTTGTCGAGGGCGACGAGGATATCGTCTTTCTTGAGGTCGCCTGAAAAAACCTGGAGGCGCATGCGCATGCGCTCTTCGGCGTCGATCACCTTTTTGTTCCAGGCCTCATACTCGGCTTTTTCTGCATCGGTTCCGATTTCGAGGAAGGGCTTGTTGAAGAACTTGCGCTCTGCTTCCTTGTCGACCTCATCGGTGTTGTTAAAGAAGGCGAACAATTGATAGTACTCGCGTTGAGAGACGGGATCGTATTTGTGATCGTGGCAGCGGGCGCAGCCAAGAGTGAGTCCGATGAAGGCAGCACCTGTTGTTGCAACGCGGTC
>ENA-ORBV01016666-ORBV01016666.1-microbial-mat-metagenome-genome-assembly--contig:-NODE-16666-length-10635-cov-8.489771_pt1 | contig 10635 bp, 12 predicted proteins | sample MGYA00237777_ERZ505514 | MGnify/ENA primary metagenome ERZ505514 (study PRJEB26160, sample SAMN06269048) | microbial mat metagenome | isolation source: Oligotrophic lake microbial mat | place...
CAAAAAGCGACGGATAGTCCACCGCACTGCTGTGTTTACTGCTTAAGGTAGTAGCAGTCATTAGCTTTCAGTATAAAGGAGAGCAATTCGAGTCGCCGCTGTGGCTGTTCGAGTTACAATAGTAATAGATATAGTAGTGCTAGAGTAATACACTCTGTTTTTGGGAAGGCCTTCTTGAATCGTGATCCCCTCTCGTTCAATCGGGAGAAGTCTCTGCATCTTTATACACTATAGCACTGTGTCTTTCTTCTAAGATTATCATCATGGAGACTCGATCTCTTTTGTTGCGGTCCCTGATGACGCTGCTGTTCAGCCACTTTTTTTGGCAGGCAGATGCGCAGGTCCCTTCAGTAACTGCTGATTCTGGAAGCACCTCGTCTGAGAATACTACTGAAATGAAGAATGCACAAGAAAGTATGCGATTTTTACAAGGAGTTTGTCGAGATTTTCATAGACAGCAACAATCACAAGACCCAAGTGCTCTTGCTACTACAACTGCCACAGGCCACAAGGCCATACTCTTTTGTACAAGGGATTTGGAACATATCCGACCCTTGTCGCCAGTGGTCTATTATCCCAACATCTTTCAAGATTCCGAGGATGAAGAGGACGAAAACAATGATGACAATGACGGTCTGGTCGGCATGAAAACCAATATCAACAATTTTGGAGCGCCCTTCTATCTTCATTTTTATCCCTCCTCTTTTGTGACGCGAAGGCTAGTTTTGCCGGATGATTATAATCGGTATTTTGACAAGAGGACCATCACTGAATTGGATTGCAAGGATGAAGAAAAACCATGGATACTCATACAAGTTTCCAATACCACCACCATCAGAACCAAAGCAACTACCATTCCACCACCCAAAAAGTCAATCTTCTCATTGTTTACGTCATCCCTTGAAACTACCTCAAGTGCGGAATTCAATTCCCTTGTTCCGGTGCAAGTCTCTCGATTGGCGGATCGCATCGTTGCCAAGGATGTGACGGACGACTACAATCGACCCATACTCCAAAAAATGGAACAAAAGGCCCAAGCCTTTCATCAATGCTGTCTAGAGAGTTTTCCCCACTACTACAATCCCGACAAGGACAAGGACCACCCCTATCATCATGCTTTGTTTTCTGAAGCCATTTTTAAATGGCGAGAAAGTAGGGAAGGAAGACGCTGTCGCAAAATCTTGGAAGGCCATTTGGAAAGTGTTTCCAAACGAATTGCGACGTGGGTTCGTCATGGAGAATATGACGACTATGTGGAATGGCTACGATTGGTTTCGGTTGTATGGGGAAGTCAACCGGCACGATTGGCCAACCTGTTGCTGGTCTTTGGATGTATATCCACGGATTCGTACGACGAATTCTTTTCGTGTGATATCCGATTTGCCAACATCGAATTCAATCTGAATATTTTCCAACGAGGAGTGTCCGTCGTGAAAACGACAGCGACGAATCAAGATGACAATGACGACGGCCAGGATGATCTCTTCGTAATGGAAAAAGAAGAAGATTGGCAGTGCCATACATGTCAAATTCACCAACATCCACGATGGTTTGCCTCTTATGTGATTGCGGGAGGCAGTACCTATACGATGGCACAACCAGGGTGTCCTCATCCCAATGAGGATGAAACACAATTACCAACGGTCCAAGAATTGGATCGGCATTTAGCGACGTCGGGGTCCTTGATTGACAAAGTTGGAACACGATTTACCATGAATCGAACACACGATATTGTCTGGGAAACGACCGAAGTCTTGACCTTGTCACAAGGACAATCCTTATTGTTTTCACCTCTTTGGTACCATCGTGTCATACCACCACCACCCAACGCTGCCCATGCCACCATGACGTTGGTGATCAAGTACCATCCCGAACCAGGGATTGCCCGACGACATACCAAGGATCGAGATCGACCATTGCGCAACATATTCTTATTGGTTCCGAAAGAAATCGATGCTCCCAATACCGACAAGTGGATTTGTATTTCCATGATGGATTTGTATTTAACATTGTCGGACCCCACACTGGACGTAGAACAAGGACTGCCCATCTTTCCTTGTACGGAGGATACCGTCCATTCCGCCAGGGATGATTTTTTATTTCTCAAAACATTGCGACAAGCGAACCAAAAACAACAGCCACTACAGCAGCAGCAAGAACAACAGCAAAGTGGTGCGCCCGACACACCCACACGGACCATAACCGACGAACTGTGAATATGATATAATTATATATAAATAAATCGAAGATCTGTGTATCCGGCATGCCATTTTCATCTACAGAGACGTATACAATCTTGAACGAGTAATCATAATTATGATTGCTTCCTAATCCATTTCTATTTCGGATTCGTGGCCAGTGTCCACCACAGCGACAGCAAATCGCTCCAGTGTCAGTACGGACGAGGTAAATCTCATGACTGATTTCCAGTGTCCATCGTGGGTGGTTTCATCCACGATATGGACCGTGGCTCCCACCAAGTCATTACAAAGAAAAACCGATTGTTGTCGGTCCGTCTTGTTGACGACACGCATGACATGTCGATTCTGTTTCTTGACGGAAATACGGGCTTGAACAAAGACTTGGTCTTCTTTGTCATTCGTGACATGGACTATTTTATCGTCGGGACCAAAATATTCCAAATACAGCTTGAGAGCCCAATATCGTGGATTGCCAGCCCCGGTTGTCCAATTGGTCATGCTGACTCCCGGATATTGTCGATCGGGAATATCCCACAACAAATTCTTGGTACATCCCGCAAATTGAGAGGATCCTACGACATCCACGCCCAACAAGGACAATTCAGATACCAAAACGGTATAGACAGCAGCGGCCATGTTGAAATAAATTGGTGGTAGTTCGGGTACACCGATTTGATTGTCATGAACTGGGATGACACCGGCTTCATTGACGTTCAATTTCGTGGTGGGCGACCATTGATTGCGAATTTGGATGATATCACGAACTTCTTGGAGAAAGTCTTGCATAGGTTTCCCAAAAGGTTCCATGTACGTGGATACATTGGTACGACTTGGTAATTTTCCATACCAATGAAAGGTAGCGTAGCCATTGGAAATGGCATCCCGAACGTCGGGGGCATGATTTTGGGGCGTTAAAAAAGTATTCCACCACTTCCATTCGTGGTGACCTGCCAAGGCCATGCCCATGAATTGAATGCTATGGGCGGGATCCACGGCATCACGTATAGCACGGACAATGGCATCAAACATGGCATTGTATTGTTCTGGTGTCAAGGCGTGTTCGGCTTCGGGTTCATTGAAGATTTCCCAATGCGTAATTTTGTCCAACCCAAGTGCAGGACCACCCTTTATAGTGGTATTAAATTCATCCCGGAATTCTCCCTCGACAATCCAGGAGGCCAATCTTGCGTAGTATCCAGCTACTAATTTGGTGGTTTTACGATTGACCCAATTGCCACGAGGATAATTCCAATTGGCCTTGTTGGGGTTGTTATGGGTGTACGACCAATCCGTTGTATTAAACATCCACGTGGGTTGAGTAGAGAAATTCAAGACAATTCGCTTCTTTTCATCTTGACTACTTGTAGGTGTGGTAACGGCTTGAATCGTATCCAAAAGTTCTTGCTGCAATTCGGGGGCAAAATACCACGAGGTAATCATTTTGTCAAAATCAGGGGGCTCCAATTCTGCGACGGACATTTGGGGATAGGGAAACCAAGGAACATAACGGACCAAATCCGCCTGTAACTCGTGTAAATTTTGAAAGAGAGTAGCAGCAATAGGAGAAGTCTTGCTGTTCAAAATGGGATTGGCTACCACTTGAAGGGTGGCCATCGTTTTGGAAATCATCGTTACATTGTACCACTTCACGTCCACGTTCACGTTCACTTCGACTTCGAATGATGCTGTTCCATCCACGTCTTGAAACAGCAATAGCAACGGGGCTAGGAGATGAAGATACAGGTATTGCATTTTGTTAGATACGATGGAGCTATTACTACTTTTTGTCAGAAAGATAGACTGTGTGTATTGGGGAGGTCCCTCATCGTTGTTGATCTTTGATGAGTGAGATGGATCCACACGACGACGAGAGCGCGAATCTTAAAAAGATATCATTATTATGGGGGACATTATGGGGGACAGTGTGAGACAAATTCACATTTCACAATCGTCATAGACAGAAATCTCTGTCGCCTATAGCTAGCCATTATTTATCACTGACATTGGCTAATACAGTAGCTAGCTAGAGAGGTGACCATGCTTTCCCGTGCTGCAGCTAGTTAGGTTGAGCTGTGCCACAAGATCATGAATACGGTAAAATACAGCCACCCACCATTTGAAACCGCTCAGCTTCGATTTGGAGCACAGGGGGCTCTGACACATTAGGCTGATTGTACACAACGGAAGTACTCTTAAGGCAATGGCAATGGACATGCTCCTCTTTTTCTTCTAGCTAGCACACAGAACAGATAGTATATTATTCTAGCCTACTATAATTGGAATGAATTTTATTTCGATATGAATTCTGATACAACTCCTCGTGTCGTGTTGATTGTGCTGGCCTTTGCTCAGGCGGCTGCTCTAATGTTTGATGCTGCAATTATGGACGAACAGCTCGATGATCCCAATCATCAATATCTCCCGTAAAGAGTTCATCATCGACAATGCGATGGGTCGGCTCCCGGATATGATCCATCAATTCACCCGCGAGCAACACCTCTTCTTCCAATTGTCCATCACTGCTGCCATCGGGACCATCCACGGCGTAATTGGTCTTGGCACATTGCATGAGTTCCTTGACTGGCCAGACGTACTCCTCCAGTATCTCTTTGTCCAACATGTGTCGGGCGTCGTCCAAATCTTCGACCCAATGGGCATCCGGTTCACCATCGGGTGCATCGACGGCGTACGCCAAGGGCGGTTCGGCCAACCGCAAGAGTTCCTCCGCTTTGACATCGTCGACCGGGGTATCTTGCCCCTGCAACCAATGTTTCATGTCGCGATATTCCTCCGTCACGTGGGCATCCACCTCTCCATCCGGGGCATCCACGGCAAAGGCGTACGGACCATCCACCGCCAATCGTAGCAATTCGTCGGCCTTGACATCATCGATGGGTCTGTCTTGGCCTGCCAACCAATGTTTCATGTCTTCCAATTCTTCTTCCCAGTGTCCATCTGGTTCACCGTCAGGAGCATCAATGGCAAAGTTGGTATGAGCCCCACGGACGCCTTGTTCCAGCGATGTGTCCAGGACATTCCGAGCGGGTTGTGGCGGACGGGGTGGCATGAATTCCGCACGATGATCGTAGAAATCAATGTCCAACTCTTGTTCCATTCTGGTTGACTGTTGCTGCTGTTGCAAGGCTCGCTGCCGTAGAAAGGCCCGATGATCAAAGGAATCAATGTCAAAACCACCGTCGATCGTTTGGGGCTATAAAAGAAAGGGACAGACCGAGAAAAATCGAAATGGATGAGAGGCATGTACACAAGGATCACAGGATCAAGGAATGGGAATAACAAAGAAGTGAACGTACCTTGGTGCTGAAAGATAAACACGTTGCCCTTGTGGTTCTAGCTGCCAGAGCACGAGACGCGAGGCGTCCGACAATCAGTGGTGCGGTACGTGAGACTAGCATTATTTTGGCGGATGACTATTTGAATTAATGAGCTTGTTGGTTTGTGTCGAGTCAGTCAATCAATCAAGAAACGTAGAAACTAGGAGAAGGAGATAGAAACAAAGAATGAGATCTCAATAGAAGCTAGCTAAAGTAATAGCAGTAGTGGTGATGGTAGTAGTAAGCAGGATCAGGCTTCGCCCTTTCATACTACTTGTATGTATCGGGAACCCTGCTTTCAAGTTAGCATATGCATCACCACAAATACATCAACACCAACATCAATCCCACAAAGCACAGCTAGCTACTCTGACATGCTTATGAGTACGGTATTGTGTGGCGTGGCTTTGTGCGTGGTTCTCGTGATCATTCTCGTGATCATTATGTGACAGCAAACCCATCAACCTATCACTTGCTGACGCTTCGCTTTTTTGTGGTCAGTCTGCTGGCTTCGCAATTCATGCATGTTTCAGCCCGCGCTGTATTGCTGAGAGTTTGGTTTTAAGAACTTTCTGTTACCTTCTTTTCGAGGGAAGCAATTCTATCCGTGAATGACAGAAAGAAACGAAATTGCTAGCAGTCTGTCCTTCGTTTTTCTAGTTTACTAGTGCGTTATGAAATTTTATACGAACAAAAGATCGTTTTGTTCGCGTATTTTCCGCAATTGTTCGACGCCATTAACAAAAGTTGGAAAAACGCGATCAAAAATTGATTTTGTTCGGAAATCTTCAATAACTCAAACCCTAAGAATCATTAAAGTCACCACAGTCAGACTCACATTTGACCAGTTAAAAAGGCTGACTCAGACCCTTTGCGTCATTGCGTCATTCATCGATCTAACCGATAGAATCTTCTATTGTTTACTTACTAATCACAACAGTAACACATCAATAGAAGCCATCAATCGAACTGCCGGGAGGAGCAAGGAAACAATTAGAACTGCCGTACGACTTAATCTTCTATTGTTACCATTGTGGCCCAGGCAGTTTACTATTACTAGCTACTGTAGTAATATTATAAGTCGATCCAATTCCTCCAAAACGAAATAACGATCGAATCATTCATGCCCCAGACGACAAAGAGCAGCAAGAGCCATAAAAAGCAAACAGTTTTATTTTGGACGGCACGAACTACTCTTCCTCTCTTCCTTCTCATTTGGTCGCTTATTTTCGTGCAACTATCATCACACGTCCAAGCCGTAAAAATGGGCCAAGCCATCTCTACAACGCAATTCTTTCTCTATGGGCGGAGGCATTTCACAGCGTACGTTTTTTTATTGACCTTGTGTGCAGGATTGCCTGCGCTTGCGAATGTTCAGGAGGTATATATTAAATGAAGTCTCACAGATGTTTTTACTCTTTCTAATTCTTTGCCTTGCGAAAAAATCGAATCCAAATTTACGATCCATCACAAAAAATCACAAACCAATTCACTTTTGCTCATTTGTCACGACACCCATACTACAAAATCAATCAACATCAATTCACTACTACTACTACTACTACTGTTACTATTACAGTCCTGGTTATGTCCGTCATGCCAAGAAATATACAGCCCCTGTCCAAGATTCCCCCACGATTCGAGTCGGACAAGAGGGTGCCGATGGTGTCGATTTAAACGGCAAAGTCGTCGTCATTACCGGTGCCAATGGTGGATTGGGCAAAGAATTGGCCACCTATGCCGCCGCCAAGGGTGCTACCCTGTATATGATTTGTCGATCGCAAGAACGGGCCGAAGAAGCCCGACAAGAAATCCTCCAAGCCACGTCGGCTTCTGCCGATAACATCAAAATTTTACAAGCCAATGTCGGTGAATTGGCCCAAGTTCGAAAGGCGGTCGCCGAATTGCAAGCGAGCGAACCAAAAGTCGATTGTTTGGTCTGCAATGCGGGTGCCCTTCTCAACGAACGAACGGAAACCTCCGAAGGACATGAAGTTACCTTTGCGAGTCATTTGTTGGGTGGAAGTTATTTGCTCTCGCAACTATTGGTACCCCAATTAAAAGCCGCCAATCCACCGGCCCGCGTCATTTTTGTCACGTCGGGGGGAATGTTGACGACCAAATTTCCCGATTGGAAGACGGCGACGTGTACCCAGGATGAAAATCGCGACAAAAAATATTCCGGCGAACTAGCCTATGCCTATGCCAAACGCGCTCAAGTACTCTTGGCGGAACGATTGACCCGCGAGACACCCGAAGTACAATGGGTCACGGCGCATCCCGGATGGACGGCGACACCCGGCGTAGACAGTGCCTTTGGGGACAATAAAAAATATTTGGAACCCATGCGATCCTTATGGCAAGGTGTCGAAGGAATGGCCTGGCTCTTGGGAGCACCGTCTGGTGACGTAACAAGTGGTGCCTTTTATCTCGACCGAACCCCTCAAGCCAAACACATTTCGGGGCCCTTCTTTTCGGAAGGATCCTTTACTAAAAATACCGAACAAGATGTCGACGAAATGATGGCACAATTGAAAAAAGCAGCGGGGATGTAGATATGTGTTTTAAAAAGCAACTTAATATAATGCCATTGTATGTGTTGCTCTTTTGTTGTATTAGACGCCATGATCACTGCAAATGTTATTCTGACCCTGACCCTATTCTCAGCAAAGCCCATAAAGCTCATGATAAATTCGAATGTAGGATGCAAGAACTACTAGGTTGCGTGTCAATCCACCACATTGGTCCAATGTCATAATCGACGAAGCTAGAGGCACCACATAGTCTTCTGATATATTGCTAGATCGACCTGTGGAGATGGCAAGCCCCATGGCAACTATTCCCTCACTGGCATTCTAGCATAGATGGCAAAGTGTTTCCAGTGCTTGATTCACTATGTGGGGGCAATGTCAGGGTACAAAAGGCAATGGAAAGATGCCTCTACTACTTCTTTCAACAAAGAAACTAGTGCTTGTTGTTCATCACACCATAATCTTTCTTCCTGTGATTAGATGACTATCCATTTGCAACTTTGCTTGCAAAGAACCGAGCAAGAAACTACCTCAAAGTAGGCAGGCAAACCTCAGTGGGCCACTGTGCAGAGGGAACCAGTTGCGTGGAGCACATGATGAAATGATTGCCATTTCTGTAAGAAACTGCACAAATTTTCTTTTCCCTTGTCAAGAGGAAAACATCTGATTTCATTGACAATTAAGAGTGGATTCATGATGTTGCCCCCCCTTTCAGTTGTTGCATGGAATTGGGTTCCATTGTTGTCAGCTTGTTGCAGAATGAATCATGAAAGCCTTTTCCCAGTGGAAGTCCTAGCTTTGTTGGACATTGTCAGAGAAGCTAAGCAGCACAGATGCTTGAATTCTGATCTGGCAATCCTTCGAATGTGCTCATCTTCTGACAATTTCCAACACTGCAAACACATTGCGCATGGCAATCTTGACGAGGAGTCGCTTCAGGTTTCCGCAAGGGCAAAATGATCAGCATCTTCAAAAAATGGATTCGGCCACAACTTTTTCCTTCCAATTCTGACCTTCAAACTGAGAGTTCTCAGATGCACCTTCTGATTTGCACAGCAGCCAAACCCCAGTTGAGTTTGCACAAACAGAAGAAACATTGTGATTTTGATTGATGTTTCCTTGATGTTGCAATGTCAGAAAGAATGTTTTTGCAAATTTGTTGTTTTGTTTTTCACCTGATGGGGATGACATTTGATTCAGAGAACAACAGGCATTTTTCTCATTTCTTTGGCACAATTTTTCCACAACTGACCTTTTGCTTTTCTTTTTGTTGTTTCTCAAAACGTGGTTTCCCAATGCTCAGCAACAAAAAATGTTGTCTCTCTCATTAAAAAAAAACACCTGAGAATTTCTCAGTTGCATTTGTCTTTGTCCATCAGACATGTGGATGTGTTTTCTTGTTGCAAATCTGAGTGCATGCAGCGCTGGTTCATGTTTGCAGCTTGCCACAAAAAAATGTCTTCAAAAGAATTCAAAAGGGGGCTTGCATTGCATTGTTGAATTGCATGGGTTCTTTCAGTGCTGAAAACATTTGATGAGGCACCAGACACACTGTGAGCGCTGCTGGTGGGCCTCGTGCATTGGGAATGCAGGGTTGTTGCAGAGTTCATTCAAAGCTTGCGGTCGGGATCACTTGTGTGAAAGGCCCCCATGATCTTGGCATGCCTTCCAACAACAAATTTGCCACATTCTTTTGCAAGTGCAACCTCAATCACAATTTCCTTGCTGTTCAGATCTTTCACTGAGACAGTGAAAGGGCCTGCACGCTCTCCAAACGCTTCTGGAACATTTGCAACAGCAGCCTCCTCGCAGAGACATCCAGAGCAATGCTCTGTTGCACCCTTGCGCTCGTGCTCTTTGCGTTTTGTTTCATTCTTGAAGTGCTCTTTCCTGTCCATCTTGATTTCCTCATCAGTCACATTTTCTTCCATTGGGTCTGGAAAAAAGGAGGGTGTGTCCTTCACGCCTTGGCGACCTCCAAGGGACATGTTTGTTGACAATGGGGAATGGAGCCACAACAGATCGTCTAAAAAACGCATTAAGGGCACGTTGCACCTTGTGGGGGGCCGCGCCCTTGGGACACTGCGTTGGACACCAAAAATCTGCTGTTCAGGGCAATGGCACAAAAGCATGCATCATTGCCCCAAAATGGGTGCAAACAGTGCTCCAAATTGTTTGTGCGACTTTAGCAACAACAGTGCCAAGATTGCACCCATTTCATCTCTCAAGTTTTTTTAATTAGGGGCAAATTGAAGTAAATAAACGTTAAATGATGAGGAAACTAGGTGAGACCGAGGACAAACAAAAGACTAGCTATGTTGAAAATTCGATCCAAACAATGCACCTCATTAGGTGCAAATGCAAGTTAATAAAGGGAATGAAAAACTACAAGACGTTAAAACATAGGACCAAATTTAGATCTAACTCGAAATAATTATAGAATTAAATCTATCTTTTTTTGTGCTATCACAACGCTGAAATAAACCGCAATTTGTTAACATAATAGCGGCTGGAAATATGTGATTGTTGTGTGGTGGTAGAGGGGTGTATCGAGGGCAACGATACCGA
>ENA-ORBV01016667-ORBV01016667.1-microbial-mat-metagenome-genome-assembly--contig:-NODE-16667-length-10635-cov-3.587327_pt1 | contig 10635 bp, 6 predicted proteins | sample MGYA00237777_ERZ505514 | MGnify/ENA primary metagenome ERZ505514 (study PRJEB26160, sample SAMN06269048) | microbial mat metagenome | isolation source: Oligotrophic lake microbial mat | place...
TCCTCTGGGGATGCCCCGCAGCATCCGATGGACGGACGCTCCGCAACTGCGTGCATGGATGAACAATCGCCGCTGTGACGCTGGGGCGGAGTCCCGTGGCACGGGCGTCTCGCCAATGCTAGAAAGCTAAGGCAAGAAAGACTGACAACCTTCACCACAGAGCCCACAGAGGACACAGAGAACATCGGATTTCGTCCTCTGTGTCCTCTGTGGGCTCTGTGGTGAATGCCTTTCTGCCTTTGGCATTCGTTAGCTTTCTAGCATTGGCGGCCCGCCCGCGCATTGGTGCTGTTGGAGACGAAACGCGCGGGCGGGCCGCCCGCGCCTCCAGGGGACAACATCTGGATCACGCGAGCACCTCCGACGGACGTTGGACATCCTTGATGAGCAAGGTCAGCAAAGTGTCCGACGCCGAACGCGCGAGCGACTCCGCGGTTCGGTCAGGGCGGAACGGTAACTGCCAGATCAGCCCATCGACGATGGCGGTGAACAGCCGCGCGAACATCGCCGGATCGGCGAGCGGCTTGAACACGCCCTGCGCCAGACCAGCACCATAGAGGAACGTCAAGACGCCTTCCCACTGGGCGTACACTTCACGGAGGCGTGCCTGCGCCTGCGCCAATACCTGCGGTTGATCGGCCGCGACCGTCCACAGGTCGAGGAACAAACGCGTGTACGCTTGGCTGCCCGACGGCACCACGCTGAGCACCGCGACCATCAGTTGATGCAGCGATTTCGCCGCATCACCACCGCCCGCGTGCACGCCAGGGCCGGCGCCGCCGAGTAGCTCATGCACCTGCGCCTGATTGCGCTGGCAGCACCACAGGCACGCGTCCAGGAGCAGGTCCTCCTTGGAGCGGAAGTATTCGTAGACCGTGCCTTTGCCGATGCCGGCCTGCTGCGCCACTGCGGCGATCGTTGTCCCGGCGAAACCATCGCGCGAAAAACAGGTCACCGCCGCCGCGACGATGGCCTCCCGTTTGGTCGGGGCTGGGGCAGGTGCGAGGGCGGCCATGGGCGCGGAGTGTGAACGCGCTTTCGCCTTGGCAAGGTTCCGACCGACCGGTCGGTCAGCTGGAACCTGTGCGGATAATCAGGCGATTCCCCGCAAACAAAGCGGCGAGGGCATGGTTGCCATTTCAACAACGTTCGCTCACATACCGCCCACGGAGTCCATCATGCTCAGAACCATCCTCTTCAGCGTTTGCACCTTCGCCCTCACAACGCCCTCCCTGCTGACCGCTGCTGAGGTGATCAAAGCGATCCCTTACGACGCCCTGGTGACGGCACCGGGAGCGCTCACCGATCGCAAGGCCGCGGTTCCGGTAACCATTCGTGAAGGCGAGGCGCTGAGCGACGTGGTGGTCGTTGGCGGCAACAGCAGCGTGGCGCGCGTGCTGGTACGCCTGCCCGCGGTCACGGCGGTGTCCGGCGTATTGGTGATCTTCCCCGCTGAAGGCAAGGCGGTGCGCGTCCCCTTCACCATCCCGCAAGCGGTGGTCGCCGCCGCGCCGGATGCCACCAAGGCTTTCGCCACCGCATCGGCCCAGCGTTGCCAACGCTGGTTGCACCAGCGCGATGACCAGCCGAGCGGCATCATTCCCACGGCGGAGGATCCCGGATCACGGGCGTGGTGGAGTCAGCGTTACGCCGAGGCCAGCGCAGCCGGCGAGGGCATCGCACCACGTGCTCCCGAGCAGGACGGCGGCGATCGCCTGGATGACACCATGGATCTTTTCACCGGCATGACCGCGCTGGGTGAAAACCTGCAGTTCGATCGCCGATTAGCGATCACCGCTGCTGGTGCCGCGACCGTGGCATTGAGCGAATTGCCGACACTGACCACCCACGAAGTGCCGTGGGAGCTCATGCCCAGTGCGAAAGAACCGCTGCCAACCCTCGATGCCCTGGCGGCGCACATCCCGCTCGATCAGCATGCGCTGTTGCTCCCCTCCTTTGCTGCGCTGACCGAGACCATGGGCCAGGGCGATGCGCTGTTGGCGGGTCCGCTCCATCTGGTCGCCGGCCGTGGTGAAGACGCGGGCATCCTGCGCCGTTACCAACGTCAGCTTGGTCTGGAGCTCACTGAGTTGTCCAAACGCTTTGGCGCCCAGGTCATCGACGCCGTGGCGATCACTGGCTCGGATCCCTTTCTGCGTGCCGGCACCGATGTGGCGATTCTGCTGCGTGCAAAACAGCCAGCCTTGTTGACCGCGTATCTGGAATTGCGTCGTCAGGCGTTGATCACCGCTGGGGCCGCGAGCGCACAAGGCAGCACCGGCGGAATGGCCTGGCGGGGCGCCGTCACACCAGACCGTTCAGTGTCGAGCTACACGCTGTTGGATGGCGATATCGCGGTAGTCACGAATTCGCTCAGTCAGATCGATGCCTATACCGCGGTGCGGGCGAAGACCCGCCCAGCGTTGACCACGGCTCCAGAGCTGACGTTCTTCCGTCGCCGTTACGCCATGGGTGCCGACGGCGAGGTCGCCCTGGGAGTGATCAGCGATGCGACCATCCGTCGTTGGTGTGGTGCGCGTTGTCGCATCGGCGATTCACGCCGCACGCGTGCGGCGCTCGCACTGAGTCAGCTCCAGGCGGAATGGATCGCTGCTGGCTCCCCTAAAACGTGGACCCCGACGCAGGTCGGCGATGACCTGGGCACCATCACCGTCGGCGCGCAGGGTGTGCGTTCGTCGCTCTACGGCTCACTGCATTTCCTTACTCCGATTGCGGAACTGCCGCTGGAAAACGCCACCACGTCTGAGGCCGAAGCCTTCCGCCGCTTCATCCAGCGTTACGAACAATCGTGGAGCGCGGCCCTGGATCCAATCGCCCTGCGGCTGTCGGTCCGCGTGAACGGTGGACTGGGCATCGATCTGAGCGTTCTGCCGCTGATCGTGCGGAGCGACTACCTCGAACTGCTGCGCTGGGTCGGCAAGGCGCACATCAGCACCGGCGGTGATCCACATCCGTCCGCCGTCCAAATTGCCGTGGCGATGGACCGCGATGGCGAAACCTTGGCCGAGGCCAATCGCAATGCCGCACGCATGCTGGCCGGGCTCGCCTCACCGCTGGGATGGGTCGGCGATACCGCCTCACTCTACGCCGATGAGGACCCTTTCTGGGACGAATTGACGAAGATGGATCCGCGTGAACGCGACCGCGTTTGGCAGCGCCGTCTGTCTGAACTGCCGGTGGGTCTCAACATCGCCGTGCGCGAGCCGCTCACCCTGGTCGCCTTCCTGGCCGGGCTGCGCACGTTGGCCGAAACCTCAGCGCCCGGCATGTTGATCTGGGAAACGCGCACCTTTGCCGAGATCCCCTACGTGCGGGTGTCGCCGACCAATGAGGGCCGCGGCATGTTGGGTGAGTTCGACGCGCATCTGCTTTACTTGGCAACACCAGAAGGCCTGACGCTGACCTTGTCGCAGCCGGTGATGGAACGGGCGATCACGCGTTTGAAGGCACGACGGGCGGCGAAGGACGCGCCGGTTGTCACGGATCCGACCTGGGGTGGAAACCAAGCGGCGCTGCGCGTCACCCCGCGTGCGATCGAACTGCTCAATCGCCTGGATGATGGCGGCGGCGCGAACACCTGGATGCACCAACGCAACGCCGCGACCATCGCCATCCTTAATGAATGGCACCGGCTGTTCCCACAGGAGGACCCGCTAGTGGTGCATGAACGGTTGTGGGGCACGCGCCCGGTCTGCGTTGCGGGCGGGACCTACCGGTGGAACGCCGAATGGCTGACCATGGAATCGAGCATCCTTGGTTTCGAATACGACGACCTGAAAGGACCTGAACTGCCGGGCGGCATGGAGCGGCTGGGCGTGATCTCCGCTGGTTTGTCCTTCGAGGACCTGCCGACGGCGCCGGTGAACGGGGCCGTGCTGGCACCGGGCGAACAGCAGGAGGTGGTGCAGACGGGCGATACCTGGTTCACTATCGCTAGCGACCACGGGGTTGAGGCTGCAGCACTGGCACGGCGCAATAATGCCGTGGTGGATCAGGCGCCGCTAGTCGGTCGACAGATCATCATTCCCACCTGGGATGAAGATGGCAGTCGTACGGTGGGACTACGCGTACGCTTGGAATTGCAGCCTGCAGCGGCCGCCGTGGTCGCACCTCAAAGCGGAAGCGTTCCTGCCGTTCCGTAAACCGGGTTCAGCGTTTCACCGCTGCTGGATGGTCGTTGCTGATGCGATTGACGAAGGGCTCGATTTCGTGCTTCACCTCGCCAAGCGCTGGCACGGCCTGGGGACCGAGCACGATGGTCTCCTTGCCCCCCTGGCGCACGACCACCTGACCGGCGACGCCGGCAGCGGGGATGGTGCCGAGTAGGACCTCATCCGTCACGCCGCCAAGTGATACCGACACACCGGCATCATTGGGCAAGATGGCGAAGGTTGGCTCGGGTTCGCCGCGACGACGGGCGTAGAGCACCCAGGTCAGCGCCTGTCCTGGGGCGGTGTCGATGCGCAACCACTGTTGGTACTCGCCCACGTCCCATTTGTCCTTCCAGCCTTTGGGCGGGATCAGCGACTTGCCGTCGCTGTCGTGGATGCCCTGGATCCACGCGGCGTTCTCCGCGTTGCTGGCTAGTTGTTTTTCCGGGTCATTGCCTTTGCCGGTCAGTTTGAATTTTCCAGGGCCGCTCATCCATTCGTCGAAATAGAACCAGCGCCCGACTTCAATCTTCGGCGCGTTAGCCGTGGCGAGGAACACGTCGATGTCAGCCTCGCCCTGGCCCTCGGCGCGGATGCGGTTGCCGTCGATCTTCACCGCGCGGCTAAGCAGATGCAAATTGGTGTGCTGCGCTTCGCGGCTGATGGTTTCGTCGCGGATCACCAGGTAGTCCGCCAACGGCGAACCGGCGGGATGTTTCACCAGCACTTGATAGCGGCGGTGCACCAGCCGTTCGATCTTCCGCGTCGGATACGGATACTGGAACTTGGCGTGGTCGGGTTCCACTGGGGACAACACCAGCGAATCGACCGCCATCTCGGCCACTGCGGCATCGGCCACCGGTGTCGAGGCGAAGGCGGCCAGTTTGGCTGCACCGATCGCCTGCTCCATCGCTGGCACGGCGTTGGTGTCGCCTTGGTGCGTGAACGGTCGCGCCTGGCCGAAGGTCATGGTGTTGTGCAGCGCCGCGTGATCGCCGCGTGGATGGTAGGAACAATTGTAGTCGAGCGACACCGGCAGACCGACGCCGTAAAAATGGAAGCTCAATTGTTCGTAGTGTGCGTGACCAAGCGCTGAACCAGCCCGGAAGCTGGCGAAGGTCTCGCGGTCGGTGCCGAAGCGTGAACGCATGATCGCGCCGAAGCCGAGGAACGAACGGCTGTTCCAATCGAGTTTTTCCAACGGCGTGATGGGGATCGACTGATCGACGTTGATCACATCGCTCAGCACCGTGCCGCGCATGCCCTGGTCGCGGAACAATTTCCACACGCTCATCATTTCACTGGCGAAGGCCGGATCGGCGGTGCGGTAGAACCGCGCCAACCCGCCGAACATCTCGCCATCCTTTGCGCCCCAACGATGGGTGTCGCCGATGGGCGCTTGATGGCGGATGCCGATGCGCGCGTCGTGTGGGGTCAGCAGGTGGCGATGCCAGACACCGGTCTTCTTGAACAACGGATTCTCAGCCACCGGATTGCCCTGGCCGCTGTTCTCGAAAATAGTCGCCAGTTCGAGCAGCAGATTGAGCGCGTAAGTACTGTAGCCGGGGCACTCGAAGCCGACGCCATCGCCGGGCAGCAACACGCGGTGGACATCCATGTCGAACTCATGACGCGCCCACGCCAACCAGTTCTTGGCGTGCGGATGATCGCGTAGCGCTGCGGCAGTGAACGCGGCGACGAGGTACTTGTCGGTGTGGAAGTTCGGATTGCCCGGTCCCCAACCGTTGTGGTATCCGGGCCACTGGTCGAGGTCGCTGAAAATGTAGCCGATCGCCGCCTGCCACGCACCGCCTAGCGGTTTCCCGTCCGCCACCAGATCGGCGCCCGGCCAACCGGATTTCATGCGGCGGGTCTGGCCGGTGGGATTGAGGAAGTCGTCCTGGTAACGGCGCTCCAACCACAGACCCGGCGACGGGAGGTTGGCCCCCTTCGGTTTGCCGCCGGTGATGAGTTCCACCAGATCTCGATCGACGCCTTTGAGTTTGTCCTTCTCGGCGACGAATTCCTTGAGCACGACATTGGTCGGCGTGTCCTTTCCTGAGGTCCACTCAGCACGCATCGCCGCCAAGCGTTCACGCGTCAGCAGAATGGTCGGGCCGGCCTTCGCCGGATCGCGGTCCCACTCCAATACGTACTCGTTCAGTTGTTTATCGAGCGTCCAGTCGCTGTGGCGACGGACCACGCCATTGAGCTTGCCAGTGTCATCGAAGTGGCCGCGCCCACCAACCAGCAACGCCCACGAACGCGCGCCCTGCGACCAGCCGAACCTGGCGCGCGCGGTGTCCTTATTTTCGGCGAACACGCTGATGGTCTGCGCATACGGATCGACCCAGCGGCTGGCATGGGTGGCCACCAGACCGACGGCGGGAATGGTCGCATCGGCTTTTTCTCCACCGCGGGTGGCGATGAAATCCTGGCCGCCGCCCGGTGCTTGTGACCAGCGTGGGCGTAGTGCGACGAACGGGCCGCGTTGTTTCGGCTGCGGTTCAAGCGGCACGGCCTTAAGATCGACGTTGCCGCCGAAGGCCTCGTACCCGAACCAGCGGATCCACAGCGCGGTGTCGGGTTTCAGGCCTTCCTTCAGTTCCAACCACGAGGTCGCCGATGCCGGCAGGCGATGCTGATCCTCGACCTGCACCCACACCGAACCGGCGACGATGCGCCAGGTACTTTGGATGAAACAACCGTCACGTCGCGGCGGCCACGGAGCGCCTGGGGCGAGTGGTTCAATGTTCTGCGGACCTGGCGGCACGCTGCCGGCGATCTCGTAGGTGATGCGAATGGTGGTGAACACCGGACCGCTGGCGACGACCTCGGTGCGTGCGCCGGTGACGCTCAGGTCGCCTTCGAACCAGGACCGTCCGTACCACGCGGAGTCGCCTTCCACCTGGCAGGCGATGAGTGGTGGCGGCAGGTCGCTGAGTTTCTTCGCCGTCGGGAACGCCCCGGTGAAGCGCGCGAGCTTCAGACGTAGGACACCATTGGCGATCTCCAGGTGATCGCCGCTTTCCTTCACGCTGAGTGTGGTCGCTGCCGTGCCGGGCCTCAGCGTCACATCGGCGCGGCTGGGGACCTTGCTCTCCTTGTCTTTGTTGCGTTGCACGGTGGCGATGAACCACGCGCGCTGCTTGCCATCCGGCAGGGCCTCGACCTGTACCGGCCGCGGATCGCCCATGCCTGCCGCAACCGCCTGGGCCGGTAGCGTCCCCGCGGGCAGATCGCGGTGCACCAGTTCCCACGGCCAGTCGAGGTTGAGCGGGTTGGTGATGGGGACGGGCACCTCGCCGGCGGCGGCGAGGGCGGACATGAACAGCAGGGCGGCGGTGCGCATGGTGGTGAGTCGATGCCTTCCCACTGATTATGCACCAAAAGCGGCAATACCCTCCACCTGTGCGCGTTTGCCAACAACGAACGTCACCTCAGCAGTTTCTGGTGCTCATCCATCGCGAAGCGATCGGTCATGCCTGCGATGTAGTCGGCGACGGCGCGGTACAGCCCCGCCCCCTCCGTCCGCGCCGCGTGTTCCGGTGGCATGCTGTCGGGATGGGTGGTGAAGAACGTGAACAGCTCACTGAGGATCCGCCGTGCTTTGTGGAACACCCGGTTGACGCGGTAGTCGCGGTAGAGGTTGGCGAACAGCCAGGCTTCCAGCGATTCCTTGGCGTTTTTCAGGCTCGGGCTGATGCCGACCAGTTGGTGCGGACAGGCGCGCAAAGCGGCGAACGAATCGATGCCGCGAGCGCGGATCTGCGACTCGGTGTGTTCCACCAAATCGCCCACCAAGCTGTCGAGCAGCAGGCGGAGCGCGCGGTCGACGATCAGCTTGTCGCTGGTGCCACGCGGACTGGCGGCGACGGCTTCGCTCCAGGCGCCCGTCCACAGCGGCACCTCGCGCAGTTGTTCGACACTGACGTAACCGCCCCGCAGACCGTCGTCGATGTCGTGGCAGTCGTAGACGATGGAGTCGATCTCATCGACCAGTTGCGCTTCGAGCAGTGGGTTCTCATCCGGCGCGAAACGGCGCGGTACCTTGGCGCGATCGTAATGCGCTGAGTGTTTGATGATGCTCTCGCGCACCTCGTAGGTCAGGTTGAGGCCTGGGAATTCCGGGTAGCGGATTTCAAGTTCCTCGACCAGACGCAAACCCTGACGGTTGTGCTCAAAGCCGCCGTGATCCTTCATCAATTCGGCAAGCAGGTCCTCGCCGCGATGTCCGAAGGGCGGATGGCCGACGTCGTGAACCAGGGCAACGCATTCGACCAGATCCTCATTCAACCGCAGCCGACGTGCTGCTACGCGAGCAACCTGCGCGACCTCGATGGTGTGGGTCAGGCGCGTGCGGAAATGGTCGCCCTCATCGTTGGTGAAGACCTGGGTCTTGTACTGCAGACGACGGAACGCGCGGCTGTGGACGATGCGATCGCGGTCGCGTTGGAATTCACTGCGGAACGTATCAGCAATGCTGGTGTACTGACGCCCACGCGACTGCGCGGCACGCATGGCGTAAGGCGCGAGTGTGGCGTCTTCGCGGGCTTCGATGTCGGATCTGGTAAGCGTCATGGGGAAGACGTCCGATGTCCGAGGTCCGAGGTCCGAGGTCTCGTGGACATGACGAAATGGGTGCCTGTCGATCCTGAGAACAACTTCGTCGGACGACATCGGACATCGGACATCGGACATCGGACTGCGTCCACCCTCACAGTCCTTCCGCCCATCTAATGAAACCAGCGCGATCCTTGTCCTTGAAATACGCATTGCCGCACACGAGGCGATTCGCGCCATCAGCGATGACCAGCGGGATGGTCTCGCGGGCGATGCCGCCATCGACCTGGATGTCGAGGTTGGGAAACTTTGCGCGCGTGGCGCGGATACGCGGGCGCACCTGCGGGATGAAGGCTTGGCCGCCGAAGCCTGGGTAGACGGTCATGAACATCACCAGGTCGACTTTCTCGAAGGCCCAGAACCACAGCTCGGGATCGGTGTCGGGATTGAGCGCGAGGCCAACCTTGGCGCCGCTGGCCTTCACCTGATCGATGGCGGCCTGGAGTTTGCGCTGGCCGACCGCTTCGACGTGGATGGTGATGGCGTCGGAGCCAGCCTTGCGGAAGTCGTCGATGTACTTCTGTGGATCGGTCATCATCAGGTGCACGTCGAGGTGCAGATCGGTCGAACGGCGCATGGCCTCAACGATGAACGGGCCAAAGGTCAGGTTGGGGACGAAGTGGGCGTCCATCACGTCGACGTGCAGGATGCTGGCACCGGCGGCCTTGCAGGCGGCGAGTTCGTCCGCCAAGCGGGCGAAGTCGGCTGAGAGCAGGCTGGGCAGGACGCGGATCGGTGGCATGGCGGGCATGCTTGGGCGGGCGGCATGGGGCGCAAGGCGCTGGCGGCCTCTAGCGAGAGATGGTCGCGGCTCTATCACCACGCCATGCGCACGTGGTGGACCTCGACTGACTGGCCGGAACGTGCGGCGTGGCTGATTCTGAGCGTCCTGCTGATCGTCGGTCTGCTCGGCGGACGGTGGTGGCCATCGCGCGACGCCCATGGCTTGGCGCAGCATCGCAGCGTGTGGGAACTGGTCAGCGGTGGCAATGCCGACCACACCAGTCCGCCAGATCGTCTGCTGGCGCCGTTGTCGCGCACCACTGACGGCTCGTTCAGCCTGCTCGGCACCGATGAACTCGGGCGCAGCATGGGGCTGCGACTGGCCACCGCGCTGTCAACCAGCGTCGTGGTGGCGGTCGCGGCCGCCCTGGTGGCGATCGTCATCGGCACGCTTTATGGAACTGCGGCGGCACTCCTTGGTGGGCGCTGGGACGACGCCTTAATGCGCTTCGCCGAGGTCACCGCTGCGGTGCCCAACGTGGTGGTGATCATCGTGCTGGTGTCGGCGCTCCAGGCCTACGGCCCGGTGGTGATCTTCGGCGCGATGGGCCTGCTTTACTGGCAGCAGATCAGCCGCGTGGTGCGCGCCCGGGTGCTGCGCCTGCGCAACGAACAGTATGTCGAGGCCAGCCGCTCGCTCGGGGCCGGCGTGATCCATCGCCTCCGTTGGCACGTGCTGCCCGGCGTGGCGCCGACGGTGTTGACCTATGGCGCCTTGCTGCTGCCCAGACTGATCATGCTCGAAGGCCTGTTGTCGTTCCTGGGCGTCAGCGGCCACGCCAGCGCGGCGCACAGCTTCGGTCGCATCATCGCCGGGGTCACGGCCACACTCAGCAACCTGTCGCTCAGCTGGTGGCCGGTGCTGATCGCCTGTCTCTGCATGGCAACGTTGCTGTTGGCGCTCAATCAGGTGCTGGATGCGAGGGCGGCCAGGTGATCGTCCGATGTTCTCGGATGTCCGATGTCCTCCGATGTCCGATGTCCGATGCCCGATGTCCGATGTCCGATGCATCCTTGATCGGGAGTGGAACTTGCCCAGCCGGGAGTGGGTCGGCGC
>ENA-ORBV01016668-ORBV01016668.1-microbial-mat-metagenome-genome-assembly--contig:-NODE-16668-length-10635-cov-3.385774_pt1 | contig 10635 bp, 8 predicted proteins | sample MGYA00237777_ERZ505514 | MGnify/ENA primary metagenome ERZ505514 (study PRJEB26160, sample SAMN06269048) | microbial mat metagenome | isolation source: Oligotrophic lake microbial mat | place...
TGCCGCCGAGGCGATCAACAATGCGCTGCGCCTCCTGGAACGGCCAGGCATGGCTCAAAAGGGCGGTTTCGGCGGCTGAGGTCATGGCGTCTCCGGGGGCGGCGGAAGCTATGGCGCTTGCCGCGCGGCGTCAACCGAACCGTCCTCGAGCAGCGCCAGCGCGTCGAGCAGGTCGAGCGCGCTTTTCAGGCGGATCGTGTGGTCGCCGCGCTCGAAACGCCAGACCGTGGGCTGGCTGACCCCGGCGATGGCGCCAAGCCCACCCGAGTACCCCAGCAGCCACTGGAAAATGTAACCCTGCGGGTCCGCAATGAGACGCCACGGCATCATGAACACGCCAAGGATGCCGGTGATGAGCCCACCCGTCTTGAATGAGATGTACTTGGGCGCCACGTTGGCAAAGTCATTGGCCGGAGACACCACGTTGGCCGCAATGTTCACCGCCAGCGTGGCAACGACAACGGTGAACATGGAGATGGCCACCACCCACGCGTTGTCAAACTTGCCAACAAGCTCAATGGGATCCCACACCGCTTTTCCGTAGATGACGGCGGAGGCGCTGGTGATGAGGACACCCATGGCGGAGAAGACGGTCATTGTTGTGGGAAGGGCCACAACCTGGCCAATGGCCTGTTCGCGCTGGGAGCGCCCGTACCGCGTGAAGTCCGGCATGTTGAGGGACAGCGTGGCCCAGAAACCCACCGTGGCGGTGACGCTGGGGACAAAGACCACCCAGAAGGATCCAAAATCCGGGAACTTTCCGGAGTCCACCATGATGGGGCCCAGTCCACCGGCCCGCCAGATGGCCCACCCGACGAGAATGGCCGTCATCACGAGCACGTACGGCGCCGCCCAGACTTCCACCTTCCGCAGGATTTCCATGCCCTTGTAGACAATCAGGATGTTCAATCCCCAGAAGAGCGCAAAGCTGATCCACTCCGTGGGCATGTGACCGTCAATCCTGGTGGCGCCAAACAGTTCAGGCCATCCGCCCCAGAGCGCCTTGAAAAGTGTCTGCAGGGCCTGCCCGCCAATCCACGCGTTGATGCCAAACCAGCCGCACGCAACAATGGCGCGCATGACGGCGGGGACGTTGGCGCCAAAGACGCCGTAGGCCGCGCGCGCAAAGACCGGGAAGGGGATGCCGTATTTGGTGCCGGGGTGTGAGTTGAGGAGGATGGGCACCAGCACAATGATGTTGCCAACAAGGATGGTGAGCAGCGCCTGCCACCAGTTCATGCCACTGCCAATGAGCCCTGACGCCAGGTTGTAGGTTGGGATGCAGTGGGCCATGGAAATCCACAGGGCCGCGTAGCTGTAGGTGCTCCACGTGCGCTCATGGACCTTGGTGGGGGCCAGGTCTTCATTCACCAGCGACGTGTCCGTGAGCTCAACGCCAGGATTGAGCTCAACCCGGCCGTCGGCGTGTTCAGTCTGGTCAGGATGCATGCGCGCGCTTTAGCGCAAGTGCGGTGAGTTCGTCGACGGAGGGACGGCGCTAGGAGGCGGCGTTGAACGACGCTATAGGCCGCGGGCAATGAGCGAGCGCAGCAAGGGCCACGCCCATCCCCCAGAAGGACCGGATGTGTGCCCGCACCTGAAGAGAGGAGCTTTCTCTCTCGAGCCGCTCCAGGGCAGGGACGAGAACGGTGACGGCTGCTGGCGTGGCCTCAAGCTTCCACTGGGCATCACGCGCCAAGACGGACTCCTCTACCGGGCGGTTCGTGATCCGCTCCAACCTGAGCGGCTTGCCGTCCTCCGGCAGAAGTTTGATGGCGGCCAGGGAGACCAGGGGTTCCGCTACGTGGCGGTGGTGGACTACGAGGTTCCGGCGGGCCACCTGCTCGCCCTTGATTCCCGCGGAGATGTTCTCATTCTCCCAATCAGGGGACGGCCCCAGGCACACGCCGCTGGGACCATCCGGCCTTTCAACGACGAGGAGATGCGCGCTTGGAAGGACGCGTTGCAGGTGGACGCTGCTGCAGACCAGGCCTGCCGCGCGCTTGGATTTCGGCCGCTTGGCGAGCTCAAAACCGCATGGCGCGAACCAAAGCCGCCGACGCGCGGAGAGTGGACCAAGGCTGCGGCGCTGGTGGGTGAGACGCTGCCGCAGGAGTACCTGGCCTTCACCGCGGCCATCAACGGCGGCTCGCCGTGGCTGGGCAGGATTGAATCTCCGGAAGCGGACGTGAGCGGGTTTCTGGTGGCGGGCTCCGCCTTCCAGGAGGGAGTGGCGGAGCAAATCTTGGGGTTGCGCAACCAGCGGGTGTTGCCCGTTGCGGTCTGCGCCAACGGTGACCGCCTGGTGATGCGCTGCGCCGGGGGAGATTGGCAGGTTGACTTGTGGAACCACGAGACGACGAAGTTTGAGTCGGTCAGCGGCAGCCTGGTGGCGCTGATCAACATGCTGACCCGTGAGGGTGAGGACCGGTGAGCCTCCTCGACCGGTGGCTGGGCCGCACCGCGTCATCCGCCCAGTCCACGCTTGCCCCGTCAGATCCCGCCTCTCTATGGTGCGCGGCCTTCACACCTCTTCCCGGGAGAGCTCCATGAGCAACGTGGTCAAGTGCGGTCTCATCCAGTGTGCCAACCCGATCAACGACGAGAAACGGCCCGTCAAAGAGATCCAGGAGGCCATGTTTGAGAAGCACATCCCGTTGATTGAAGAGGCCGGCAAGAAGAAGGTCCAGATCCTTGGCCTCCAGGAGATCTTCAACGGCCCCTACTTCTGCCCAAGCCAGGACCCCCGCTGGTATGAGGCTGCCGAGCCCTGTCCGGGCCCCACCGTGGAGCGCCTCCAGCCCATTGCCAAGAAGTATGAGATGGCAATGATCATCCCCGTCTACGAGAAAGCCATGCGCGGCGTGTATTACAACACCGCCGCCGTTGTGGACGCGGACGGTACGTACCTGGGCAAGTACCGCAAGCAGCACATTCCGCAGGTTGCCGGCTTCTGGGAAAAGTATTTCTTCACGCCCGGTGACGGCGGATACCCGGTCTTCAAAACCCGCTACGCAACCGTGGGCGTGTACATCTGTTATGACCGCCACTTCCCAGAAGGTGCGCGCTGCCTGGGCCTCAATGGTGCGGAGATTGTGTTCAATCCGTCCGCCACCGTGGCCGGCCTGTCCCAGTACCTGTGGAAGATTGAGCAGCCCGCTCATGCCGTGGCCAATGGGTATTACGTGGCTGCCAGCAACCGCGTTGGCAATGAGGCTCCGTGGAACATCGGGAAGTTCTACGGCACCAGCTACTTTGTGAACCCCAAGGGCCAGATCATTGCTGAGGCGTCCGAGGACAAGGATGAGCTTGTCATTGCTGACCTGGACCTCTCCATGATCGATCAGGTCCGCAACACGTGGCAGTTCTACCGTGACCGCCGTCCTGAAGCGTATGAGCCCCTCCACCGCCGTTCGTGAGGTGATCCATGTCGTCGACGTTGATTCGTGGTGGCACCGTTGTCACTGCTGACGGTGAGCAGCGAGCGGATGTGCTGATTGACGGGGAGCTCATCTCCCAGGTGGGGCCCAACATTGCCGCGCCATCCGGGGCCCGCGTGATTGATGCGGGTGGCTCCTACGTGATGCCGGGTGGCATTGATCCGCATACCCATATGCAGCTGCCGTTCATGGGGACGGTGGCGTCAGAAGACTTCTTCACCGGCACGTCTGCGGGTGTGGCCGGCGGAACCACCAGCATCATTGATTTTGTCATCCCGGACCCCAAGGAATCCATCCTGGGCGCGTTCAACAAATGGCGCGGCTGGGCGGAGAAATCCGCGGCGGACTACGCGCTGCACGTGGCCATCACCTGGTGGGATGAGAGCGTCAAGAAGGACATGGTGACGCTGGCCAAAGAGCACGGCGTCAACAGCTTCAAACACTTCATGGCGTACAAAAACGCCATCATGTGTGATGACGAGGTGCTGGTGAACAGCTTCACCACTGCCCGTGAGCTGGGCGCGCTGTGTACGGTGCACGCGGAAAATGGTGAGCTGGTCTACCGGCTCCAGCAGGAAGTGTTCAACAAAGGTATTACCGGCCCGGAAGGCCACCCGCTCTCCCGTCCTCCTGAGGTGGAAGGGGAAGCGGCCAACCGCGCGCTGCGGATTGCTGAAGTGCTGGGCGTGCCGCTCTACGTGGTGCACACGTCCTGCATTGACGCTCTGGACGCCATCACGCGTGCCAAGCTGGAAGGGCAACGCGTCTTTGCGGAAGTGCTCTCCGGGCATCTTGTTGTTGATGACAGCGTCTACCGCAACCCGGATTGGGATACGGCCGCGCACCATGTGATGAGCCCGCCGTTCCGTTCCAAGGAACATCAGGATGCGCTCTGGCGTGGCCTGCAGTCTGGCATGTTGCAGACCACCGCTACGGACCACTGCTGCTTCTGCACGCCGCAGCAGCGCGCCGGGGAAGCGGACTTCCGCAAGATTCCCAACGGGACGGGCGGCATTGAAGACCGCATGACGGTGTTGTGGGCCCATGGCGTCAGGACGGGCCGGTTGACGCCGTCTGAATTTGTTGCCGTGACGTCTACAAATGCCGCAAAGATCTTCAACCTGTACCCCCGCAAGGGCGCCATTGTTGCCGGTGCGGACGCAGACTTGGTGGTGTGGGATCCAAATAAGAGTAGGACCATTTCCGTCAAGACGCACCACCAGAAGATTGACTTCAACATCTATGAAGGCATGGAAACGGTTGGAAACCCGGCCATCACGCTGTCCCGCGGTACGGTGGTCTGGGAGAACAACGCGCTGCTGACCGAGAAGGGCCGCGGAAAATACCTGCCGCGCGCCTGCAATGCCCCGTTCTGGGAGGCGCAGACCAAGCGCAACGCACGTGCCGCGTGGAGCGGCGTGAAGCGTGACCGTCCCGCCACCAACCGCTGAAGGAGGCTTCATGATTCCCAAGTTTGCCGCCACGTCTTATGACTTTACGGAGTTTGTCCCGGCCCGGAATCTGATTGCCGGCAAGTGGGTCAATCCGTCCAGCAATGAGACGCACAACGTTGTCAATCCGCGCCATGGTAAGACCATTTCCACGGTGACGTATTCCACCGCCGCGGATGTGGATGCTGCGGTGAAGGGTGCGGAAGCGGGCTTTGCAGAATGGCGCAACCTGCCCATGCGGGACCGTGCGTACGTGCTGTACCGCGCGCGGGAGATGATGCTGCGGGACATTGATGAGCTGGCGTGGCTGGTGAGCCATGAGAACGGGAAGCTCTTTGATGAGGCCAAGGCAGAAGTGGCCAAGGCGGTGGAGTGTATGGAGTACGGGTGCTCGCTGCCCAACCTGGCGGCGGGTGAGAACCTGGAAGTCAGCCGCGGTGTGACGTGTGAGACCACGTATGAGCCGCTGGGTGTGGTGGCCGGGATTGTGCCGTTCAACTTCCCCATCATGGTGGCTCTGTGGATGCTTCCACAGGCGCTGGTGGCGGGGAACGCGTTCATCCTCAAGCCCAGCGAACGTGTCCCGCTGACGATGTTGCGCTTTGCCTCCATCCTCAAGGACGCGGGCCTGCCGGACGGAGTGTTCTCCATTGTGCAGGGCGGGCGTCCCACGGTGGAAGCGCTGTGTGATCATCCGGGCATCAAGGCGGTGGCCTTTGTGGGCTCCACCGTGGCTGCCAAGTCCGTCTATGCGCGCGCGTCAGCCACTGGGAAACGCGCGTTGTGCCTGGGCGGCGCCAAGAACCATCTCATTGTGGTGCCGGATGCGGATGTGGCGTTGACGGCGGAAAACGTGGTGGCGTCCTTTGCCGGATGTGCGGGCCAGCGCTGCATGGCGGCGTCCGTGCTGATGGCGGTGGGCAACGTAGACCACATCATCACCGCCATTGCCGAGCGCGCGCGCAAGATCACCATTGGCAAGGACCTGGGACCGGTGATCAACCCGGGCTCCGTGGAGCGCATTACGCGTTACATAGACGAGGCGGAGAAGGCGGGCGCCAAGGTGCTTGTTGACGGCCGCGGCCAGAAGGCAACGCCGGGTGGCAACTGGGTTGGCGCCACCGTGCTGGACCATGTGAAGGCGGATGCGCCGGCTGCATGTGAGGAGATTTTTGGGCCGGTGCTTTCCATTGTGCACGTGCCAAACGTCGACGCTGCGCTCAAGGTGGAGAATGCCAATCCGTACGGCAACGCGGCCAGCGTCTACACCACCAGCGGCCACGTGGCGCGTGAGGTCATTCGGCGCAGTGAAGCGGGGATGTGCGGCGTGAATGTTGGTGTGCCGGTGCCGCGTGAACCGTTCAGCTTTGGTGGGTGGAACGATTCCCGCTTTGGCCAGGGTGACATCACGGGTTGGGACGGTTTCCGCTTCTGGACCCGCACCCGCAAAGTGACCACCAAGTGGGCCCTCCAGAAAGACACCACCTGGATGGGCTGAGCATGGTTGCACGGGGGAAGAGTATGACCATTCAGCATTCTGACCGTGGCGCGGGGGACAAGCCCCCGCGCTACCAGAGATTTTGCACCAACGAGGAACGCGCATGAGCATGTCTGAACAGGAGATGGTTGAACTCTCCAAGAAGCACACGCTGTTCTCATGGTCTGCCACCGGCAAGACCAACCCGTTGCCCGTCAGTGACGCGCGCGGGGTCTGGCTGTACGGGCCCAACGGTCAGAAGTGGCTGGACTTCAACAGCCAGCTCATGAGCGTCAACATTGGCCACAGCCATCCCAAGGTTGTTGCGCGGATGAAGGAGGCCTGTGACAAGCTGCTCTTTGTCTACCCCGGCGCCGCCACGGAAGTGCGCGCCCGCTTCAGCAAGAAGCTGGCAGACCTGCTGCCCGGTGACCTGAATACGTTCTTCTTCACGTTGGGCGGCGCAGAAGCCAATGAGAACGCGGTGCGCGCCGCGCGCCTCTTCACCGGACGTCAAAAGATCCTCAGCCGATACCGTAGCTATCACGGCGCCACGGGCAACTCCATCCAGCTCACAGGTGATCCGCGCCGCTGGCCCAATGAGCCGGGTGGTCCCGGCTTCATCAAGGTGATGGACCCAACGCCCTGGGATTACTCTTTTGGCAAGACGGATGAGGAGATCACGGAGAACAACCTCCGGTATCTTGATGAGGTCATCCGCTTTGAGGGGCCCAACACCATTGCGGCCATGTTCATTGAGTCCGTCACCGGCACCAACGGCATCCTCATTCCGCCCAAGGGGTACCTGAAGAAGCTCAAGGCATTGCTGAGCAGCTACGGAATCCTGCTGGTCTGTGATGAGGTCATGGCGGGCTGGGGCCGCACCGGCAAGCTGATGGCGTTCCAGCATGATGACGTCACGCCGGACATCATGACCACGGCCAAGGGACTGACCTCCAGCTACGTGCCGCTGGGCATGGTGGCGCTCTCAGACAAAGTGGCCGCGCATTTCCAGGACAACGTGTTCTGGGGCGGGCTCACGTACAACGCGCATCCCTTCTGCCTGGAAGTGGCGGAAGCGGTTGTTGACGTCATGCTGGAAGAGAAGCTGATTGAGAATGCGGCGCGGCTGGAGCCGGTGATGCGCGCGCACCATGAGAAATTGAAGGCAAAGCATAAGAGTGTGCGGACGTACCGGAATATTGGCCTGTTTGGCCTGATTGAGATCCAGAAAAATTCCAAGGGTGAGCGCCTGGTCCCCTACAACGGCAGCCACGCTGCCATGGGGAAGGTCGGAGAGTTCTTCCGGAACAACGGGCTCTTCACCATGATCCAGGGCGGCACCATCTTCTCCAACCCCCCGCTCTGCGTGACGGAGCAGGAGCTGGCGCACGGTTTTGAAATCTTTGACCGCGCGCTCTCCATCACCGACGAGGCATTTGAGGGATGACCACAACCACCATCAGCCCAGAGCGGTCCGAAGCCGTCTTTGAGGACTTCAAGCCGGCGTACACACTTCAGCAGGCCAAGGTTGAAGCCAACCGCTGCCTGTATTGCTACGACGCGCCGTGCATCACCGCGTGCCCCACGGAGATCAACATTCCGGAGTTCATCCGGAGGATTGCCAGTGGCAACGTAGAGGGCTCAGCCAAGACCATCTTTGAGAGCAACATCCTGGGGATGAGCTGCGCGCGCGTCTGCCCCGTGGAAGTGCTCTGCGTTGGCTCATGCGTCTACAACCACATGGATGTGCCGCCCATCCAGATTGGGCGCCTGCAGCGCTTCTCAACGGACACTGCATTTGAGAAGGACTGGCAATTCTTCCAGGCCGGTCCGGACACCGGCAAGTCCGTGGGCCTCATTGGCGCCGGACCCGCCAGCCTGTCCGCCGCGCACCGTCTCCGCCGCCTGGGTCACAAGGTGACCATCTATGACAAGGCCAACACCATTGGTGGCCTGAACACCACCGGCGTGGCGCCGTACAAGCTGCGTGCGGACGCATCCATGGCGGAGATAGACTGGGTGCGGAAGATTGGCGGGGTTGAGTTCCAGCTTGGCGTGGACATTCCGGCCAAGCTGTCCTGGGCGGAACTGGAGAAGCGGCATGACGCGCTCTTCCTGGGGTTTGGTCTGGGCCCGGACAGTGCGCTGGATGTGCCGGGTAAGACACTTAAGGGCGTTCGCGGGGCGGTGGACTTCATTGCAGAGATGAAGCTGACCAGGATGTCCTTTGACGGCGTCAAACACGTGGCCATCATTGGCGGAGGCAACACCGCCATTGACGTGGTCCGGGAGATGCTGGGCCTGGCTGCGGCGGGCGGGACGTCCATTGAGTCCGTGACCATGGTGTACCGCGGTGTGGAAGACGGCATGAGCGGCTACGCGCATGAATGGAGCGAGGCCAAGGATGAAGGCGCCCATGCGGCGTGGCAGACGCTGCCGGTTGCGTTTGAAGGCACGTCCAAGGTGGAAGGCATCAAGTGTGTGAAGCTGGATGCCAACAAGAAGCCCATTGCCGGGACGGACCACACCATTCCGGCGCAATTGGTATTACTGGCGGTGGGGCAGTCCAAGCTGGGTGCGCTGGTGGCCGGGCTTGACGGTGTCAAAGTGGAGAAGGGCGCCATTGTGGCGGATGCCCACGGCGCCACGGGGCGTCCGGGTGTGTACGCCGGCGGTGATTGCGCCAACGGCGGCAAGGAAGTTGTGAATGCAGTTGCTGAAGGACGTGACGCCGCCCTGGCGATGGACGCGTTCCTGAAAAAGGGAGGCCGCCATGGTTGATTTGACGACGAGCTGCGGAGGCATTGTCTCCCCCAATCCGTTCTGGCTGGCTTCAGCCCCGCCGGCAAATTCCGGTGCACAGATCCAGCGCGCGTTTGACGCGGGCTGGGGCGGCGCGGTGTGGAAGACGCTGGGCAAGCCCATCCAGAACGTGTCCAGCCGCTTTGGCGCCATCACCTGGAAGGGGAATGGCGGCGTGGGCTTCAACAACATTGAGCTCATCACAGACCGGCCCCTGGAAGTGAACTTCCGGGAAATCTATGAGACAAAAAAGAAATACCCTAAACACGCGGTCATCGTCTCACTCATGGTGGAGACGGAGGCGGAGTGGAAGGACATCATCAAGCGCTCAGAAGACGCCGGCGCAGATGGCCTGGAGCTCAACTTTGGCTGCCCGCACGGCATGTGTGAGCGCGGCATGGGTTCCGCCGTGGGCCAGGAGCCCAAGGTCAATGAACGCATCACCGGCTGGGCGCGTGGTTACGCCAAGGTTCCCGTGCTGGTGAAGCTGACGCCCAATGTGTCAGACATTATTCCGCACGGCATGGCCGCCAAGCGGGGCGGCGCGCACGGCGTCAGCCTGATCAACACAATCAAGAGCATCATTGGCGTCGATATCGACAACTTTGTGCCGTACCCCAGCGTTGGAAAGGCTTCGACGAACGGCGGATATTGCGGCGCGGCGGTGCGTCCCATTGCACTGCACATGACGGCGGCACTGGCACGTCACCGTGAGTTTGGTCTGCCCATCTCCGGCATTGGCGGCGTGACCAACTGGCGGGATGCGGTGGAGTTCCTGCTCTTGGGCGCGGCCAATGTGCAGGTCTGCACGGAAGTGATGCTCCGAGGCTACCGCATTGTTGAGGACATGATTGAAGGCCTCAGCACGTATATGGTGAAGCACAAGTTCAACAGCGTCTCAGACATGGTTGGGAAGGCCATTCCCGGGTACTCGGAGTGGGGCAACCTGGACATGAACTATGAGACGGTTGCCAAGATCAATGCGGACAAGTGCATTGGCTGCCAGCTCTGCATGGTGGCCTGTGATGACGGTGCGCATCAGTGCATCCATCCCAACAAGGACGCCGCCATCCGCGTTCCCGTGATTGATGAGTCCGAGTGTGTGGGCTGCAATCTCTGCCAGATTGTGTGTCCGGTGGAAGGGTGCATCACCATGCAGAAGGTGGAGAACGGTTTTGCGCCAGCCTCGTGGAATGATCACGCGGAGAAGGGTGCAGTGCTGCGTCCCAAAAAGGGCGCGCACTGAAGGACCGGCCACCACCCGGTGAATGTGAGTCAGCCCGCTGACGTCGGAGAGGTCATGCAAAGAGCCTTGCTGGTGGTGGCACTGTTGGGTGTGGCGGGTCCGGCGCTGGCGCAGCGTTCGCCAGAGGTGGTGGTGGACCGCAGGGAGATGGTGCGCGGCCTGGAGGCGCTCCAGCAGGAGCTGGACACGCTGGAAGCGCTCAATGAAGGCCAGGAC
>ENA-ORBV01016669-ORBV01016669.1-microbial-mat-metagenome-genome-assembly--contig:-NODE-16669-length-10633-cov-2.941360_pt1 | contig 10633 bp, 11 predicted proteins | sample MGYA00237777_ERZ505514 | MGnify/ENA primary metagenome ERZ505514 (study PRJEB26160, sample SAMN06269048) | microbial mat metagenome | isolation source: Oligotrophic lake microbial mat | place...
TTCGCCTTAGTCTCGTGGGCTCGGAGATGTGTATAAGAGACAGCATCGGTGGTGTCATCTGCCTCTGGTACGGTACCCCGTCATCCAGCGGCAGAGGCACTCGCTGCAGCGCTCGAAACATCGCCACTGCGGCATTTACGGTTGCTGGAGTCAGTATCGCCTTCGGATGCAGAGTCGGAGCGCGTCGAATTCGATATCGTGTTTGTGCACGGCTTGTTAGGCTCCGCTCTGAACACGTGGCGCACCCAACCGCCGGATCCAGCCTCCCTAATTCCCATCGTGCTTCCACCACTCACCGCTGTTCCCTCAGCAGCCCAGCGTGAGCCTGGTACCAGCAGTGCGCCTCCTGGTGGCGCATCCCCGGGATCGTCCCCGGACGTCCCTATTTGGTTGAGTGCTGCATCACCTCTATCAGAATGGATCCGTGCCGTACAGAGATGGAGTGATCACCGTTTATATTGTAGAGAAGGCGCCTCTGGCCAGGGAGATGACTACCGGATACTAACAGTGTTTAGACAGTGGGCTGAAGCTGTATCGCGCTCATACACCGCACTCGCTGATGAGACACCTGTTGGATCGCCACACAGGACAGCTAGGCCGAGCGCTGCGGCTGCAGCCGGGACTGGACCCCAAGCTCCTCAAACATCACAGTCTCCGTCATCATCATCATCATCATCTTCACTGCCTCCTCGCAAGCGACGATCAGCCGAGGAGCGTCAAGCCGAACTGGCAGCCAGCGCTGTTGCTGGTGCTGGTGCTGCTGCTGCTGCTGATAGCGATGTAAGCAGTGAGCTGCCTCTTGGTACTCCGCGAGCTGCGGTCACTGCAGCTGCACCGTGGATGCTGTACGATCCGTCACTCAAACCGTTCACCACCATATGGCCGAAGGTAGGTGTAATGATCGCAGCGGGTGTACAGTGTGTGATCTCTGTCATCACAGAGCTTGTATCGCCCTGTGCGTGTGATGTACAGACTTGGCTGCCGCAAGACATCTGCATGTGTCACGGTATGTGAACAGCACAGGATGCACTCGTTCTGTCTCGTGACGTACACTCCCTCACGTGCATGATGTCTACCGTCACGTCAGGCGCCGTGCGGATCATCTCTGTCGGATATCGCTCCGTGCTATCCACGTGGACCAACGCGGTCACGCAGCCCCTGCCGGAACGTTCCAAGAAATTTCTGCGCAAGCTGGAGCAGGCTCACGTAGGCAGAACAGATTGGATCCCGGTCGCTGCCGCCAGCGGTGATCACGCTCCAGAGTCTGCGACATCTGCTCCGCGGATGAGACTCCGGCGGCGCAAAGTGATCTTCGTTTGCCACTCGATGGGTGGTCTGCTGGTGAAGCAGATGCTAGCGGATGCGCAGGCGGACCCGGCTTATCGGCATATATTCGAGAACACCGCAGGTAGTTTGCATTACAGCTGTTGCATCTAGAGCAGGCTTGTGAAACTGTACTTTCTTGATCAGGCTTGCTGTTGTCGTGCTAATCACTGTTTACCTGGAGCAGGGGTCGTCTTCTACGCCACCCCTCACTTCGGCGCCTGGTATCCTGGTCTAGCCCGCTATGTTAGTGCCGTGTTCCTGCCGTCCCACGAGGTGTCGCTCATTCAGGTCAGCACATGAGAACATGCTGGGTGTAGATGGCAGACGAATAGATGAGATGCAGTTGACATTGCCTTGTTTACTGCCTATTTCTTCAGACCAATTCCCCGTACCTCCAATGGCTTAACGAGCAAGCACAGTCCTTCCACCACGTGCGCTACCTCTCGTTCGGTGAAAGCAGATCCACCCGCCTGCCCCCTCATCAGCGGTACAGTCCATTCTCCGCCGTGCTGGTGCCGTCAGACTCGTCCAATCCTCGCTTCGGCAAGTTCCTACTGGTGGAGGCAGATCATCTCAGCATTTGCAAGCCTACGGATAAGCAGGTAGGATGATACAGCGAGTGTTGCAGTGCAGCTGTAATGCAGCTTGACTCCACCAGTTGCGACCGACTCTCAGGCCCGGTTGATCTAACCTCTGTAATCTTGGATGAACAGGATATCATATATTCCCGCTTGCTTCAGTTCCTGCACGAAGTGATCGCGCACGAGCAACGCAAGGCATCGTCTACTGCAGGCAGTCAGGGACCAGTTGCTGCCTCCACATCATCCTCCTCATCCTCATCATGATCATCATCATCATCATGATGACCTTTCATCGTCAACCTTGATGAGTCGAGCAGTGCATGATCATGGTGGGACTCCAACATGTTTTCATCGTAATTTACTGCACATTCGGAACTGAACTCTTCAAATACAAACAACACAACCAAACTGTCAATTGGCAACGCCAATAGCTTACTGCAACAACCACAACACTGCTTCAAGTAACAACAATCTGATCTACTGTAACAACTTTCAATTACTGCAGGTTCTCCCTGCCCACAGCAGGCGCATGCAGCCGCAGCGCATCCTCGATTGCCTCCCGTCTCACCGGCTTCGTCAACACTGCCACGGCACCTGCATCCAAAAATTTACGCTGATCCTCTGCCAGCGCGTTCCCCGTCAACGCAATGATGGGCACAGTCACGCCGAGTCTTCGGAGCTCGGCGGTGGCTTCATAGCCATCTGATATGGCAGCAATATCACAGCACACCGAATTAGCGCAGGCTTCGATCTAGCCAAGTCAATGTTCATATACTTGACTCTGCTCTGCATTGCGATCCACACACATATGCATATCCTTCACAGACGTCACTTACCAAGCTCGGGCATGTTTCCATCCATCAGCACCAGATCAAATGCATCCAGGGGGCTCCCCGCCCCGCTACCAGCTGCACCAGCTGATGATGGACTGGCGAAGGCCTTCACCGCCAGTGCACCGTTCTCCACAAGCGTGACTGCACACCCCATTTTGATCAGCACCATCTTCATCAGCTTGGCGGTGGGAGCATGATCCTCTGCGAGCAGCACTCTCAGCCCCGGGAATGGCGCTGCTGCTGCACCATTGATGGGAGAGATAGGTGCACTGCTGATGGTGGAGGAGGTTACAGAGCCGGTGCTGACGGTTCGATCATTAGCCATCGGCACTAGCAAACTGCGATTAGCGGATCCCACAGTGTCTGGAGTCGCTGTGGTTGCAGCCATTAGCGACAGCGCTGTCTGAACACGGGTGTGCGTGCCGCTAGATGCCGGGCCTTGAGCAGGCTGCACTGGACTGATCAGTGCTGCAACCAACGGTGGAGCCACAGGCTTGCATTCCAGCGGCTGCAGTACCATGCGCCCGTGCGGAGTTGAGCCTCCAGTTGGCATATTGGATGCTGATGCATACATCGGTGGCATATCACAGCCAGCCACAGTCAATGCCGGGCTGGACGGAAGAGCTTCAAAGGACTGCATCGCCAATCGAGTGTGATCTGCCTTGTTGGTCACCTTGATGACTCTGTTGACTGACGGAGTGCCAGAGTCCACCATTAAGGCCTGCAGCCGAGGTGCCGCTGGGCGGGTGGGTACACGATGCTCAGCAACTTGTGACACCACATCAATAATGCTGTCGTTGTGCTTCCTGTCATTCAATGTCGATCTTGAACCTCCATCTTCTGTGGACTCCAATGATGCTCGAGCCTCCTGCCCAGCTAACTGCAGCAGTGCACCTCGCTCTAGCGCGAGACGATAGGCCGCTCTCATGTGACTCTCCACTGCATCGTGATCCTCGATGGCGTCACTGATATCCACAGTGCCGGCAGGCTTGGACAGCCGCGTCAGTCGGGCCACGGATACACTGGGCGAATACGAGTAGAATACACCACTGCCGGCTCGACTCGCCTGGCCAGAGCCCTTGTGGAGCACGCTGTCACCGCTGCTGCGGTTCACCTTGCCGTCACTCTGATGGCTGGAGCCGCTGCCACGATTGCTTGCCGTCAGGCTGACACTGCCTCTGTTGGCACTGTCAGCTGAATCCCGCACTGAAGGCACATGAAGCTGACTGTGTGCGGGCTGAACAGATACTGCTGACGATATTGATCCTCTGGACTCATCTTGATCGATCACCAGCTTGCTAACCTCGGCCGCACTCACACGTCTAGATTCCATTGCGAATAGACTCTCCGTCTCGGACAAGGCTCGGCGAACATTGTTGAGTGCCATGCGCCTGCGTGATTCACTGTGCAGTCCTGCAGTAGCAGAGTCAGCAGTCACGGATACGCGACGGGCAATGATGCCCACTGGACTGTGCAACACAGTAGCCGCAGAGGATGGTGCCGGTGATGACTGCATGGGGATCAGCAGCTGATCCACCACAGGTCGTGCTGGCATCATAGTGGACAGTGGAAGTGGTGCAAGGGATGTGCCATCTAGTCTAGCAGCAGGCTCCAAGCGCTGAGCCCCGGCGTGAGGAGTCATGGGGAACATGGTGCCCTTGGCAAAGCCAGGAGGCGTGCCTTGCGGTGCTGCGGCATCACAGTCCACAACGAAGAAAAATTCACTACCGTGTCCGGGCACGCTTGAGCAGCCGATCTGACCACCGTGCAGCTCCACCAGCTTCTTGGCGATGGATAGACCCAGCCCGGTGCCTCTGCCCTCCTGGAGCCGGCCCGCGGTGAACTGAACATTAACAAGGTCAGATCACACGCAGATTAGATTGGGAGACGAAGCACTTTCATTACATAGAACGACAAACATAACATATTTGACAAGAGAAATGATTAGGGATTTACCTGTGTGAATGGCGTGAACAGGAACCGCTGCTGATCCTCCGACATGCCTACTCCGGAGTCGTGAACGCTCACGCGCATGCGAACCCGAGCTGGGGCTTCATCTGTATTGATCAACATTAGCAATTAGAAGCGGCACCCTCTGCGTAGACTGCATGAGCACATTCAACGGTACCTTGGGCGGCTGACAGGAGCTCAAACGATAGGCTTATCTCGATCAGACCATTTTCCGGTGTGAAGGTGCGAGCTGGCGTGTGATCAAGATTGATACACCAGCACCACAATAAGCTCAATGTACGGCAGCACAAAAGAGAGCTAGAATATGCAACAATTTACCGTTTGAAAGGAAGTTGCTCAGCACCTGTCTCAATCGATAGTAATCTGCAGGACATCAAGCACTGAGTTAGTCAATGTCGTTACCGATGACACACATCGTGCAGACATCATCAGCAGCATCAGAGCAGCAACACCGTCACTGTGACAGCAACTGCATGCACCTCCAACCAGCAGGTTATTGGACGCTTGACGAGACGATCCTGGACTCGCGCTGCCCTTAGCCTGGGTGGCCGTCGTATCACCTGGTGTAACCGTTTTCAGGATCTCGTGGGTGCCGTTAGTTCGATCGATGCTAATGCGAGTTGGCCGATAACGGGGCTCCGAAGGCGAGCTGCTTTGTGCGTCATCTCCGACAGCAGACATCTCGTCGGATGTGTTAAGAGTGGTAGCCGGATGCAGCAGTTCGTCCAATGACTGGAGCCACACCTTGGTCTTTAACTTCTTATGCTCAAACGATGGTCTGAACGAGTCCACCGTATTGCGCAGCAGCAGCTCGGGGCTGAACGGGGCTAGCTCCAGATTGAACTTGCCCTCTTCCATCTTCTGCAGGCTCAGCACATCACCGAGGATACGACCCACAATTGAACACTGATCCTTCAGCAGCTGCATCAGATCGGCAGCCATTTCTTCCGCGCCCTCTTCCCGCCTCGACAATGACTGGATTTGCTCTTCCAGCGAATCCACGCCTACAAGCAAGCACATTGGAGGTGCATATTCAATACACCCGTCTGAATCTAAGAATATAGTGCTGCAACTTCACTTACACAGCACTACTGAGTTGAAGGGCACCCTGACTTCATGGAATATATAGCGGATGAAGTGCCTCTTGGCTTGATTAGCTCGCTCGGTCTCCTGCTGGAAGGCGAATAAGCGGTGCAGCATGTTGCCGAATGCCCGTTGCATCAAGGTAGGCTCTGTGAGCTCGAACCCAAAGGATGAGCATCTCTGACTGGCCGCAGGAGAGGCCTTGCCTCCAGACTGCACCAACGCTGGTCCACCTTGAGCTGCTTGCACAGCTTCTGCCTGATGATTGGGCAGTCCTTCTTGCTTTACCGCTCTGGGGGACTGGAGGTGATCAGGTTTGAGGTCTTGCACCTGCACAGAGTAGCCATCAGATCCCTGTTTCTGCTCCAGGTGCGATGTCATCGTCTTGCTGTTGTTGGGCATCACCCTAACCTGTCGCAGGCTGGATCGACCGCGTGCCGGCTGGTCAGCTGTAGCCCTGCAGCAGCACACCGAGGTAATGCAGCGGTAGACAGACCAGCGCTGGCTGGGCAATGGAGCATCTTCATAGTCTTCACAGAGTTCACTGTCGAAGCTAGCCTTACGCTGAGCATCTGACTGTGCTAGTGTATCACTGCGTGGTCTACGCGGTGCTTTGAAGGAGGACACCATCAACATGCGACCATTGCGGACCTCGCCTGGCTTGACGCAGTGCCCGTCTTGACTGGTCGCATTCAAGCCTTGTGTTGTGGCTTTGATTTCAGTGTGTGTCTTCACTGGGGCGAGCGGATCCGCTGCAGTGTCGGTAAGCATACCTTGATCCCACCGCTCCACCAGCTCTGCCAGGTTGATATCGGATCGACTCCCTGCATTGCGGCTGGGTTTACCATTCGCAGCCATGTCAGCGTGTCCAGATGCGTTGCTGCTACTGCTGCTGCTGCCAGTCCACATGGACTCCAGCTCCAGCACGCGCATGAATCGAATGACTTGGTCCACACGGCGCCAGGTCAATCTGACGATAAATAGCGTGAGAGCAATGCTGCAGGCCAACAGAACGGCACCGCTGATCACGGTGAAGGTCAGCAGCTGTTCTGCTCCGTTGTCAAAGTCCTTATGATGAGACCACTTCACGATCACCGCATTCAGTCCCGGGGTGGATGTGCACGATGCTCGCACGAAGTAGTCACCCACATCGGCTCTGAAGATGGTGGAGGACTGGCAATCTGGGGTCGGTGCAACGCCTGCTTGAGGGGACAGCAGATTCCACTGGATCAATAACGGAAGAATGGTTCGGATTTCTTCGTATTGCAGCGCAACCGTGTGATTCTGTAGCCACATGTCAGCCTTGTATCCCGGATACAGCAATGCATCCAGCTGTGTTTGGTAGCTGATCAGCACCTGTCCCGTATGCAGCAGCATCAGGTACTTGCCCCGAGCACTCATAATGTTGACTGCCACGGAGCGCCGCACTGTCTCCAGCGACACCTGGCTCATGCACGCCGCCACGACTGGATTGGCGTTGCTAAACCCTGTGTTGCTGTCAGATAGGATGCCTTTACCCGCACCAAACACCACTGGACCATTGGGAGTCACAAATGGCAGCACCCAGATGCTGCGCCCCCCAGCGGCGAACACGTCACTGTACCACGGAGTGCCACCCGGCAAGAACGGAGCCGGGAACACCGTGTGAAACGCATTCGCAGCAAGCAAGCTGTTGAAGGATGCGTTCCTGGGCAGGTCTGCCTGGATGTCTCGCCAGTCACTGGGGCCTGTCGAGTTCACGTGAATCAGTCCCACCATCGCGTTGTTCAGTCTGATGTCTACGGTGAGGAGAGATAGCGACGCGTTGTCAGGGAAGAACACCATGATGTTGGGGCCGAAGTTGCAACTGTATGCCTCTTCCATCGGCACACCCAGTGTCAATCTACGACGGTAGCGTCGTGTAGCAGTGTGCCAGAATCCCGTAATCTCACGGGTGGGCACATTGCTCTGCAGTAAGTCCGGTACCAACTGGGCCATTTCAGCATGCAGACTGTCCGCCGAGTCCAAAAGCGGTGTCATCACACCATCCACTTCATTGCGGAATAGCTGAAACCGATAGTCTAAAACATCTGCAGACAGGCTGTTGGTGACTTGGACTGCATTCATGTAGCCGATGTAGCAACACAGCGCAGAGCAGATGGTCACTTGCAGAATGCACAGCAACACGAACACTCCGCGAATACTGACGACGGCGGAGCGCCACCGCGCGCAGCGAGACATAGAGTGACCATCGTTCTCCGGGATCGCGATGTCGCACTTGCTCGACATCTTGTTCAGTGCACTCCCAATGTCGCGACTTCAGCGCATCTCTCTGCACACAAGTTGACTACTGCAGCCACACAATGAATGTGGACAATCCTCCTCGTCGATAGCACTCAGCGCCACAGCAACGTTTTTCTGTTTCAGTAGTGTGAGGCACATACAAAGCGGAAATCAAGTCGCCGTTCTTTTTTCTAGATATCACGCTCGAAACTACCTTGAGGTGTGAAAGCAGCGGTCCTGTTTAGCGAAAAACACACTCGTGAAAATCCAGCTCAACATTGCAGAAATTTAGGATCTGATCAAGACGAGAGTCTGAGCGTGATTCTGCTTCGATTACGTTACTTTTGCGGTCACGGGCAAGTGAAGTTTCGTTTCTTTGCAATCTGTCACTGAAAAAAAGGACCCACCCGATCAAATGACGGGTTGTCGGTAGGATAGATCACGCACACTCTGGGGCACATTTCTCATGAGGGCTTTCTCCATGTGGTAAAGCGTTCCAAGGCCGCACCGAGCAGATCTCGGCTGACCGGCTTGATCAGTACTTGATTGGCCCCGACATCCATGAATCGCTGTTGATCCTCCTGCAACGCATTGCCCGTCACAGCGATGATGGGGACACTGATACCTAACGAGCGCAGGCGTTCTGTGGCCATGTACCCATCTACAATGACGTAAACATGACAAAATTAGCTAGGCATCATGACGAAACAGCAATCGTACAACCAAGTGCGAGTAGGCAAAACTTACCCATGACCGGCATGTGGCCATCCATCAACACGATATCGAACGGGTACGCGGACTGCTGCTTGGCGTCATCGTCCTGCACACCGCCACCATCAACCGCTGCAGCAGACCAGGACTCAAATGCTTGCACTGCCAATGATCCATTCTCCACCACGGTGGATTCACAGCCCAGCTTGGTCAACATGAGTCGCATCAATCGACCAGTGGGCACATGATCCTCAGCGATCAGCACACGCACATCACATCGGCCCAAAGCAGGGCTTGGACGTGTAGCAGCCGGGTTGGACAGTGGCACCGCTACGGGTCCGACGATCTTCACCTCCGGCATTCGAACTGACTGGCGAGGGGTGATTTCGTTCAATCCTGGTGCTGCTGTGCGCGCCAGATCTGGGACCATCTCTGCCTTGAAGGACGGAGTCGAATGCGAAAGCACCCCTTGATCAACCACAGGTCTCGGTTCCGACAGCGACGGTTGACGCAACATCGATGTATCATCGAGCATTGAAGCAGTCCCATGCTTAGGCGCGTCCAAATCGACAGCAGCAGCTGCTGCTATGGAGCCGACAGGTGACTTGAGCTCGCCATCATCCAATCTGACGCCTTGTCTACCGTGATCAGGCGGCTCTCGAGAGCTGTTGCTGTTGCTGTTCCGGCTTATCGACTCCACGCCTCCCATTGCCAGCGTATGAACGACTACATCATGCGACAGTCCAGCGGGCTGCAAGACGTCTCTTGGCACCACCGCACAATCAAGCTCTGCAAAGAACTCAGACCCTACGCCCAATTGACTAGAGCAGCCGATATGCCCGCCATGCAGCTCCACCAGCCGCTTGGCAATAGCTAGACCCAGCCCGGAGGCTCGACCTTCGTGCGTGATGCCTGACGAAAACTGATCGTACGGAGGCAAGCCATGAGATGACATACTGCGGTACACAATCTGCCAGCTACCTACCTGTGTGAAAGGCGTGAAGAGCTTATCTTGTTGCTGCTGCGACATGCCAATACCGGAGTCTAACACACTGATCCGAACTCGGACTACAGGCACGATAGACACAGCTGTTCATCGGCAGATGAGACTCCACTGCAGAACGCGATATATCTGCGCCATGACCAGCAGCTTACATGGACGGGCAGGCAGTGCGTCAGGAATAGAGTCAGCTGAAGCCACAGCCGGTGGGGGACCATCACTGGAGTCTGAATGCTGTAACGTCAACCCGATGCGAATATAGCCATTCCGCTTGGTAAACATGATCGCTGCGGGAAGCGAGGAAGAGCATCCACGTGTCAATGAGAATGCGCCATGAGTCAATTCAAGTTCAGCATGCAGACTCAAATAAGTACCGACCATTCGATATGAATATACTGAGGACTTGACGCAGTCTGTGGTAATCTGCAGTGCAAATTCCAATTTAACGCGCATCCAACGAAGGCGTACTGATCAAACTACCGACGAACTGCAATCATTACTTACCTCCCATGAGTAATCGACCCTGCGGGGACTGCCTCGCCGGTGAGGGCGCTGAATCCCCAGTCGACAAGTCATTCAGCGATTGCAGCTGCAGGCTGACATCTAGGTGCTTCTTGTCATAGGATGACTTGAACGAACTCACGGTGTTGCGCACCAGCAGCTCTGGGTTGAACGGCGCCATGGTGAGTGTGAACTTGCCCTCCTCCATCTTCTGCAGGCTCAACACATCAGTCAGGATGCGGCCCACCACCGAGCACTGATCCCTCAGCAGCTGCATCAAGTCCACTGTTGTCTCTGTCTCTTATACACATCTGACGCTGCCGACGAATAGAGAGGTGTAGATCTCGGTGGTCGCCGTATCATTA
>ENA-ORBV01016670-ORBV01016670.1-microbial-mat-metagenome-genome-assembly--contig:-NODE-16670-length-10632-cov-26.615632_pt1 | contig 10632 bp, 5 predicted proteins | sample MGYA00237777_ERZ505514 | MGnify/ENA primary metagenome ERZ505514 (study PRJEB26160, sample SAMN06269048) | microbial mat metagenome | isolation source: Oligotrophic lake microbial mat | place...
CTGCCCAGCAGCGCCTCGAAGCCGCTGCTGAAGATCAGATCGATGCGCTGGGCGATGCCGCTGCGGGCGATCAGTTGGCTGCCGAGGTAGTAGTAGGTTTGCGTTTGCGTTCCGTACTCGGCGCGCAACAGCCCGTCTTTGGTGTAGACCGGGTAGCGGGTCTGGCCGCTGGCGCTGATCTGGATGCGATGGCCATGGGCGTCGTAAAGATAATCCTCCACGCCTATCGGGCCGTTCACGCGGGTGACGGTGTCGGCCAGATCGAAGCTGAGGGTGGTCGGTCCGTCATTGCTCATGTTGCCGCGCGCATCGTAGGCGTAGCTTGCGATCGGCGAGTTGTTCTGGTCGGTCAGTGAGGTCAGGCGACCGCTGCCATCGGTGTATTTGTAGCGCCGGTCGCGGTTTCCAAGCACGTGCTTGCGCAGGTTGTCGAAGGCATCGTAGGTAAAGCTCGCACTGCCGTAGCTTTGGCTGGCAGTGGCGCTGGTTAGCCGGTCGAGACCGTCGTAGAGGAAGCTCTGCGTGTCGGTGCCGCCCGGGCGCAGATCGTCCAGGCGCTCGACGTTGCCGTTGCTGTCGTAGGTGTATTGCAGGCTGACCTGCGCCTGACCCGCCATTTCGTACTTGAGCACGCGCGGATACAGACGCTCGTTCTGCGTGCGCGTGTGGCTAAGGCCATTGCCGAAGGTGGCGTTCGCCAGCGCGCCATTGGCGTGATAGCCAATGCTGTTCGCATAGACGCCGATTTGCGTGCTCTGGCCGAAGGCATTCGGTGCGAAGTTGATGGTTTCCCCACCCGGATAGCTGATGCTGCTCGGGTTGCCGAGGCTGTCGTAGCCATGCGTGAAGACGCGCGTCTGGCCGGCGAAGCTCAGGGACTCGGTCTCCAGCAGGCCGAGCGTGTTGTAGCCGTAGGTCCAGGTGCTGTTGTTGCGGCTGGCGGTCCACAGGCTGCCCTCGGGCTTGTAGGTGAAACTGCTGCTCGCGGTCGCGCCCGGATAGTTGATCCCCAACACGCGATTGCGGCCGTCGTAGTTGCGCGTAATGTGCTCATTCCTAGGCACCTGCGCGCGGCTGTTGTTGCAGTCGCCGACCTGATTGCGACCGTGCGCGGACCAGGCGATGTTGTCGGCGGCGTCGTAATTAAACACGCTAACACCGGTCTCCGGCTCGTAGCGTGTGCACAAGCGCTGCTGCGCATCGTAGGCGTAGAAGCGGTTCACCGTGGTCTGCACGCCGTCGACGCTCGCCGTGCGCCAGATGCGTTCGGGCTTGCCATAGAAATCACGCTGGATCTGGGTGGTCTGACTTTCTGGCGCTTCAATCAGGGTCGGGGCGTCTTCGCTGGGTTCGGCAAAGGCCTGAAAGCTGATCGTGGTGGATTGATTGCGCGGATTGGTGATGCGCTTCTTGAACCCCGGCATGTACTGGATTGAGGTCACCGAGACTTGGCTGCCGAGCTCGTTATCAGTTGCTTCCGAAAGCAACCGGCCGAGCCCGTCGAAGCTGCGGCGCACACCCTTGGTGGCCTGACCGATCGTGGTTGCGGCGCTCGATGGATAGGCGCTGAAGCTCTCCCGGTTCATGCTGTCGTAGCCGCTCACGGACACTCGCCGGGACGTGCCACCCGCCTGGTATTCGTGGGCCAGCACCGGCCGCCAGAGTGCGTCCAGATAGGTGTCTTGGCGATAGCTGCCACGCACGATCGACTGGCGCCAGTGGCCCGATACCAACCCAAACGCGCCAGTGACCGTGCCGAAGGAAATCGTGGTTTGCGCCAACGGCGCTGGCGGCGTGATCGTTCGCAGGCGTCCGACGGCATCGTAGAGATAGCCGGTGGTGCGCGGGGGCTGGGCCGCGTCGGTGGTGGAGTCGATCCAGCCATTCGCATTGACGACGGCCGTTTCCTGGCTGCCATCGTGGTAGGTGATCGTCTGCGGCAGGCCGCGATTCCAGTTGGACAACTGCGTCACCTGATTCTTGCCATCGGTGACGCTGGCGACGCTGCCGTCCGGATGGTAGGTCAGTGATTGCTTGCGCTGTCCGTAAAGGTCGAGATATTGCAGCTGACCCTGGGAGGAATCGTAGTGCGCGCGCGCTATCTCGGTCAACGCGCCGCTGGCGCCGCCGACTTTGGTGGAAAGCAACTGCCCGAGTACCCATGCGCTGGTCAGATCAAAGTATTCGTACGCCTCGCGCTTGGTGAAGCCAAGGCCACTCGAAAGAGTCACATTCTTCGGGCGCGCAAACACGTCCATGCACGGGAACAGACCGCAGGTATCGACCGTCCAATTGAAGTTGACGCCATCGCGGGCGGTGACTGTAGCGATCTTCGGGCGATGGTATTGCGAGTCGAAGCCGTCGACATTGATGCGCAGGCTGGAGCCGTAGATCGCCGGATAGTGCGCATCGACGCGGGTCAGATCGTAGCTGTTGGCGACTGAGTCCAAGAGCGGGCCGAGCGTTTGACCCGTGCTTGGCCCGCGGCGCTCGACGCGCAGCAGTTTGCCCTCGTTGTACTGCCAGCTGTTGCCGAAGACATACACTTCTTCGTTGCCGTCCGGCCGGGCAATGATCGTTTGGGTCTCGCCTGCACAACCACTATCCGCGCAAAACGGTTGATAGCAACGGGGGCCGAAGCAAACCGGGAAACTCGGGGTCGTGGCCGGATAGAGCGGCGCGCTGGTGGTAGCGGTATAAAGATAGAACGTAGGCTCGCTGCCGACATAACGATAGCCCCAGGTCTGACTGTGGTTAGCCGCGGTGCCGGACGGACCGGAGATGACCTTTTCCTGCAGCGTCCAACTGATCGAGGTACCGACGAACAGATTGTTGTCATCAACCGGATTGTTGTTTTGGCCATTCATGTTGCCGGCAACGTCGGTGACGTTGCTGCAGCTCAAGGTAACGTTGGTGCGCCCGTGTTCGGCCATCGCCAGAGTGAAGCGCGCACTGGCGCCAGAGGGGTGGATGACTTTGCCGGTTGGCCTAGCATCGTAGAAACCAATCGGCGTTGCCGGCGTCATGCAATCCCGCATTGCGCCTTCTCCGGCGCTGGCATAGCGGATTGGCGCAAACGACAGATTGGCAAACTGGATCTGCCAGGAGGTGGTATCCGGCAAGGTGACCCGGTTCAAGGTCGGTTGCTGGGTCTGGCTGCCATCTTGGCCGTAAGTGTAAATCCAGGTGCGGCTCAGCCCCGCGCCATTGTTGCTGGCGGTGACAGTGTGGATTCTACTGGTTGAAGGATGGTAGGTGATGTCGATCTGGCGGCCGTCGTTGGCCTTGATTTGGGTCAGTTTGCCCGCCTGATTCCAGTTATTGGTATAGGTGTATTTCACCCAGTTGCCGAAGCGGTCTTCGACACGCGTGGCATATAGGGAATTTTCCCGAATTGGCAGGGTAAGTGTTCCCGTGAAGCTGAAAGGATTGGTCGGCGAGTAAATGGCGGCAACCAAGCCCGGCGAACCCGCGCGCTGTGCCATGTGGGTGAAGGAATATTTGGTGCCATCGGACGTAATCGCGACAAAACCCTCGCCCGAACCGCCAGGCGCACCATTTTTTGCCGGATTGGTCAACGTGGTGTCACACGACAGATGTAACTGCCCATCGGTCGTCCATTTGTAGCTCGCGCCCGGATGCGCAAGCCCGGCAAACGGTTTGGTCACTAGCAACTCACCGCCGCCAACACCGGGTATCTGCAGCTGAACGCCTTGCCAGAAACTGCTGATCGGAAAGGCCTCAGCTTGGCCCGGCGGCGAATCAGTGACTTTCGGAACCCACCTATTGGAGCAGCGTTTCTGCGGGTGTAGGCCGGTCGTCTCGGCAGGCGTGAGCCAATCAGGCGCAAATTGACCAGTGATGCGTGGCACCTCCACCGACCAATCGGCCAGCATATGACTCGGCGTTTCTTGATGAGAATTGACAACGGTATAGGTACGGGTAAAGCGCACCGGTAGGCTGCTGTTTCCGGGAAGGTCGACGTCAGTGACGCTGAAGGACAGCGCGCCATCCTGCAGATTGACGCTGTCGCCAAAGGCATCGGAACCGAGCGCCTGTACAGATTTTGCAGAATCGACGCGCTTGCCATAAGCCTCCCACTCATACACGCCCTGAGCGTGAGCCGCACCAAAAAGGGCCACGCTGAACAGAGCGACCAAGCCGCGCAAAAGCGAACGGCTGCAGGAATTCATTGACGGGTTCAATTGAGCGATCATTGGATCACCTCAATTGCGATGACGTTGGAGGCCGCTTGGCTGCCTTCAATCGCGCTAGACACCGACGGATTTCCAGGCGCGGGCAGTGGGCTTTGATAGTTCACTTGCACCCAATAGGTACCGGTTCCGGCAAAGAGCGCCGACGCACGCTCGCGTCGACTGACCGCCAAGCTCGCGCCCGGCGGCAGAATCACGCGGGGTGACCCTGTTTGAGCTGCAGCCAGTGACAGCGTCCCGGGCCGATGGGCCAAGGTGCGCTGCTCGTTGCGACCATTTACAATGACTACGGAAAGTCCCCCGGATTCACTGAAACCCGGCGCGCCACGCAAGACAACGCTCTGCTGGGGATTCTTGTTGCGAATAATGACCGTCATCGAAACGGGATCACCGAGACGCACGGTGGTCTGCAGTATCCGGAGTTGCACCTCCAAGTGCGTTGACGATGTCTGCGCCATCGACAGGCCTGAGAAAAACAGCGCCAAGAACAGGGTGAAAATTCGACTCATGAGCGTTCCAGATAATCCAAGGTGATGAACAGCAGTTCCGATTGACTTCGAGCGATTTGAATTCGGCCCAGGCAAGCGGATCTGTTTCGGCAGTAGACAAGGGCTGAGGAGCCAAGCAGGGTTACATCGCATTGCAGCCAAGCCCCGCAACAATGGGGCCCTGCAATAAGGCCAGATCGGTCACATTGACTACACCGTCTTCGTTGAAATCGGGTTGTCCTGGGGAAATCGGTGCGCCGCCTCCCACGATTTCGCCCTGAATCATCGCCAGATCTGTAACGTTCAGGACTTGGTCGTCATTGGCGTCTCCACGACACCGACGCACCGGCGCGGTATAGCGGCGCGCCTCAAACTCATCAAACGCCACCGCGCCCGCGCCAGTGCCGCTGATCAAGCCCAAACGCGCCTCTTCAATACGATCGGCTTGGTTGTTCAAACCGGTGATGGCCGGGGTCAACAGCGGCGTCACGTTGCCATTGCCAGTGACAGTGATGGCCAAACTGCCGTTACCAGCACCTGTGGTCCAGTTCAATCGCACCATGTACCAGCGGTTGTCAGCCACTATCACGCTGCGCGTCGTCGCGCCTCCATTGGCGCTGAAGTACAGGCTATTTCCGTCGTGCTGCACACGCAGCAAAGTCGTGCCGGAGGCGCTGCGTGCCTGGAAGATGTCCGCAGTGCCGCCGCTGCGATCGCCCGTGTAGTAGTAAAAACGTGGGTTGTAACTGTCTTCCACAGACGGCGAGGCATCCACCAAATAGTCACCGATAGCAGCTGCTCGGATGCCGCAACGACCGCGATAGCGAGGAATCGCAGGTGAATCACTTAGTCCGCCAGCAATTGGCGTACCGACGACTGTAGTCCAATCTGCAAAACTACAGGTAGACGCCACGGGCGCCGCACTGATGATCACCGCGGGCGACACCGCCAAGTTAGTACCACTGGGACTATCGGTCTGATTCAGCTCATAGCGATAGCTGCCAGCGGCGGTGATGTTGTCGGTGTAGCTGGAGTTGGCACTGTCGACCGGCAATCTGAACGTGCCGCCTGGACCGTCCAGCCGGCGACGGTAGACCCGTGCAGTGCTGTTGACGTTGGTCGACCAAGTCGCCAGCACATTGCAGGGTGCGCTGCCCAGCGTGCATGAGGTGCGGTCCACCGAGACTTGACTGCTGAGCGGCAGCTGACCGGAAATCACTACTTCGGCGCTGGTTGCCAAAAACTGCAGATTGGAGCTACCGGGCTTGGCCAGTACATAGCGGTATCGGCCGCTGGCACTGAACGACTGGGTGCTGGTACCAACGGCTAGCTGCGGTTCCAGCGGTGTCCAGACTTGGCTCGCCAGATCGACACGATAGGCCCGCGCGTCCGCACTACTGCTGGTCCAACTGATCAAGATCTGGCAGGCGCTGCCGCTGATCGTGCACAACTGGCGATTGGCAACAATTTCGTCGGTGCGGGCAATCTTGGCGATCGACACCGGGGTCGGTGGATTGCCAAAACGATACCAAGACAAAGAAACACTTCCGGGTGAATAGTTGATCGCTACCTTGGCACTGCCCGTTGCACCGTCGCCATTAAACATACGCGACACGGTTCCAGCAGCCATTAGGCTTCGGCAGCCGTTCCCCGTGCAATTGGACGTAGGCACACCGCCCGGAAACGCCGAACGGAGGTAATACATCGGGATATCGGTCCATCCGGCCACCGGGTTGACCGTCGTGCCGATCACCCAACGCGGCTGACCGGTCGCGTCATAGGCGTTGAGAATCATTGCGTCAACTAACGAAGTATCGGTGCCAGATGCCAGATAGACCGAATAACCATACCCGTCCAGCGTTGGCTCGTACCAGGAGCCCGTATAAGCTTGATTGACCTCCGGCGAGCGCCCAGCAGCTTGCCTTGAGAATTCTGAAATGCACTCGTCGTAGAACGCTCCAGGCGCTTCCGACCATTTCCAGCGCAACGAAGCTCGCGTCGCGTCATCGTGGACAAAGGTGAATGACACTTCGCCCACTACTGTCGATGTCGCGCTTGATCCGTTCCAGGTAAACCGCAACAACGGTCCCCAGGCGCGCTTCACGGTTTGCCCCGGCTCTAGAGCTGACTCAATCTGCAGGGACGACGCCACCAGCCACACCGGCTCAGAATCGCTTCCGAAAGTTGACCAAGTTGCTGAAACTTGACCGTTTGGATTGGTCGCTGTTGGCTCGGTAAACACCAGATCCCAACCGGTTGAATCGCGCTGCGAGTTCCACCAGCGACCACTAATGCCGGGCGTTGTGCCCGGCGTCACGGGTACCGACGAGTTGCGACAATTGGATGCGAGCTGAAAGCCAATGTTGCCGCCCAGCGGCGGCGTGCCGTTACCCACCACGATCGGCGCGGTTTCAAAGTACACCAAAGGAGAGAAGGGGTCCCGTATCTGGAACACCCAAGTCCCGTTTGTTAGGTTGACGTTGGCGCTACCCGTCAGTGAATGGCCGAGCCCTGTCATCGCAGGCGGACTGACATCAGTCCGTACTTGTACAATCGAGACGACCGGTTCGGACGTGGACCACGTCACCAGCTTTGTGCAGCTGGTCACCCCCGCACTCAACGCGCAATTTCCCGGTGGACTGACGGTGATACTAAAGCTCGATAGCGCGGTTTGCGCACCTGCGAGCGGTTGCACGGTGCCGGATCGATTCTGTTGAACCGTCTGCGCAACCTCCGCGGAAACCATCTGCAGCGAAAGGGTGGCTTGAGGTGCGGATGCCAGCGTTGCTGTGGATAACTGTCCCGCCCGCCGCGGCGCCGAGATGCAACCGGTATGCGCACAATTGGCGCGCGGAACGCCACCCGGAAAGTTCGAGTAGTAATAGTCCAGGGGCACCGGACTGGATTCAGCAGACTGACTCAGCACGCCCGCAGTCCACACGGGCGCGCCTATGGAGTCGAAGCCCAGAACCACAAAACGATGACCAGCCCAGCTTGGCTCTGCCAGTGCGGTTCGCAAGAACTCGAAGGCTCCGGATGCAGGATCAAACCAGCGCTGCGGACGCCATTGACTTGCGCGCGCCTCGCCAAAGACATCCAGCAGACACTCGTCTGCCGGTGGAACGCGGGTGCCGTTTAACCACCAGCGGACTACAAACTTACCCGGCTGGTCCTGCAAAAAGCGGATTGCCACCGCACCCACATCTTCCGCCGGGACGCGTCGTGCCGTCTGAGGGTTCATTCCAACCCGCTGAATTGCAGCACGCCAGGTCAAGGTTGACGGGTCCACCTGCGCGATCGATGAACGGTACCAGACCGGCCTACGGGCGGAATCATAGGTGTACCAAGTCAGTGACATCGCGCCGGACGTCTCGTCCCGATGCAAATCCCAGCCACTGCCGTAGCGCTCCGGATTGCGCCAAGCCCCCGGCAGCGCATCGCGGATGCCGCTGACCACAGCCGGCGTCGTGCCGGAACACACGGTTGGACTCGGCGTTCCGATAGTGAGCGGAGTGACCTGATCAACCAGAGTTGGTGGCCGCTCTACGCCCCATACCAGCACTGGCGAAAACAGCGCGCACAGACGAAATGCGACGAATAGGCGAAACAAGTGAGTTCGTAACATGGGGCTGCAACGGAGGCGGCTGAATAACAGCGTCTCGTTACTTTTGCAACCTAATGTACATGTGAATCTGGATCAAGAGCCCGCTATCGACGCACCCAGTCTTCAAGAATAGTGGAGCAATAATCGCCGAACACCGTTCATCATCTCCGATTAAACGCCTTGCGAAGAGCTGCACGGCACCCTGCTTGATTTCCGCACAGCGACCGGCGTAATGCAATTTTTCACCCGTCAACGACTCCTTTTCCGCCAAATGCATCATCGGCATAACGCTTTGCCGTCGTCCGCCACGGCAGCACAGCTGTTGTCTTCCAATTTCCAACCGCACGATCGCGTCGGTTTGTGCCTCTTTGCGATCGTCTGCAGTGACGTCCCGATGGACGACAATTCGGCAATTCTGATTCTCTCCAAACTTCTGGGCCCGGTTGCCGTCGGCGACGGCAGGGGGCTTCGCGGGTGCTGATCGCTAACATCGGTGGTTTGATCGCGACTGGATCTTCGCCATTGCGCTGTTCTTCGACTGCCTGGACTCGCTGCATCGGCTTACGCTCAACCTTGCTGCCTACCCGGATCGCTTCTCCTGTCGGCGCTGTCAGCAGACGGCGCACCTGGTCTCGCATGGCTTCGTCTACAAGAAGCAGATCGGCGGCACGTTGACGCCAGTCGGCAAGCGCCTGTTTTGCGCCAATCGTCATGGCCGACAAGGTTGCGGTGCAACGCTGCGCTTGTACTTGAGTGAGCGTCTGCCGCGACTGCACCATGGCGCTTTGGCGCTGCAGACCTTCCTCGTCGCGCTGCTGACTGGTGCCGTGGTCACCGACGCCTATGTCGGCGCCACCGGCGCTGCTTCGGCACGCCACGCCTGGCGCTGGCTCGACAAGCTCCACGCTGGACTCGGCCGCTTGCGCGCGCTGCTGCCGGGGCCCAGCGCGCATCAGCCCGCGCCCTTCGCCGCTCGCGTCCAGCGCCTGCGTCTGCTGCTGCCGACCATTGCCGCGCTGCGTGTGCGCCTCGGCGCGGCCTTTGTCGCTGCCTTCCATCTGCAACAGCAGGCGTCTTTCCTACCCTGATTGACACCTGGCCTACCCAAATTCCGTCCGGCGACCGGCTTCGTGCCAATTCTCACGCCGCCAACACCTGGCTTCCCCCGATTTGACTCGTCATTCGCCACCTCGGCGTGCCGATTTGCCGTCGTCTCCCGCAGCAGCCGCAACTCGCCGTCAGGCCTCCTGAGCCCCGCAACCGTTCTTGTCACTCACCTTCGCCCGAACCCCTCGCCATGCTCGCGCCGCCCATCTCTTGAGGAGCCTGCACTTGGCCAAAGCCCCAAAACCACCGCTGGAACTGCGCCTGCGCGTGCTCGCCGCCGTCGATTACGCCCCCGGCGACAGCATCCGCGAGCGCATCCAGCACGTCGCCACACGTACCTTCGCCGATGCCACCAGCCAACGCGAATACCGCTTCACCTGGCGCACCATCAGCACCTGGCTCTACCGCTTCAAAAAACGCGGCATCACCACCCTCGACAACAAAACCCGGGCCGATCGCAACCAGCCGCGTAAGGTCTCCGTCGCGCAACTCGCCGAAGCCATCCACAGCGTATTGCCCTCGCTGTCGCGCAACAAACAGGGCCAGTTGCCCAAAAGCGTGCTCTACCTGCGCCTCCTCGAAACCGGCTTGTTCTCCCGCCGCCAACTCGCCCCCACCACCTTCTACCGCCGCCTGCGCGAACACCGATTGCTCGACGACCCAGAAACCGCCGAGCGCTTGCGCCTGTCCTTCGCCATGCCCTACGCCAACGACCTCTGGCAGGCCGACACCCTGCACGGACCCGCCATCCGCCAAGCCGATGGCCAGTGGCGCAAGACCTTCCTGGTCGCCTTCCTGGACGATGCCAGCCGCGTTGTCGCCCACGCCGAATTCTTCTACCACGACGATACCCAGAGCATGGTCGAAGCCTTCCGCTGCGCCCTCTTCAAACGCGGCAAACCGCAGCGACTGTACTTCGACAACGGCAGTAATTACCGCTCCAGCGTCATCCTCCAGGCTTGCCTGCGTTTGAACATTCATCTGTCCCACGCCCCCATCCGTGATGGCGCCGCCAAGGGCAAAATCGAACGCTTCTTCCGCGGCTTCCGCGACCGCTTCCTCACCCAGCACATCGCCTTCGAATCGCTCGCCGACCTCAACGCCAAAACTTAAGGCCTGGGTCGAACGCGACTACAACGACCACTACCACTCCGGCATCCAGATGAAGCCGCTCGACCGCTTCAACCTCGACATCGGCCGCGTCGCCTTCCTCACCGAC
>ENA-ORBV01016671-ORBV01016671.1-microbial-mat-metagenome-genome-assembly--contig:-NODE-16671-length-10632-cov-5.070204_pt1 | contig 10632 bp, 7 predicted proteins | sample MGYA00237777_ERZ505514 | MGnify/ENA primary metagenome ERZ505514 (study PRJEB26160, sample SAMN06269048) | microbial mat metagenome | isolation source: Oligotrophic lake microbial mat | place...
CTTGTCTACTCTCTAATAGCTAGCTAGCTAGCTAGCTAGCTAGCTAATAGTACCAGGTAGCTAGTGGTCCGGCATGGACTGAAATTTGGAAAAAAATGTCACCGGTTTGCAGCTGCAATAAGGGCTTTGCAAGGACAGTGCAATATATATCGACACTGATAGTCTTCGAGACCTGGGCTAACTCACTGAGCTGAGAATGAGCAGCTAGCTAGCTTTCAAGAGAATTTGGGTAGCTAATAACGACGGGCGCAGGTTTGCGCAGAAAGCCCGCTTATGGAAGGTAGTACATCCAGGACTAGAATGTTTAGAAACATGAGGGAGAAAGCAATCCGTTCTTCGGAGAATAAAAAGAGGCTTCCTCCACTCATAAAGTCGGTACATTACCCTGTCTAGAGGCAATGCGTGTGCACATACCAGATCACACAACGGATTGTCTTTCCTGCCTGCTCGGCCTCACTTCACGACACATAAGCTCAACATCACGGCCCACTGGCTGGCTGATATTCAATACGAAGATTCTTGTTTCACACCGGTCTGTGTTTAAAAATAAATAACTAGGTACTTAATAGCTTGCTCCCAAAACGCCATCCCATGGACTGCTATAGTCTACCAAGAACTAGACTCCCCATTCCCAACCATCCCAGAATGCTGACACGGATCTTTCAAAAACGAGAAGGCGAAAGATCCAACGAAGAATTGTTTTTGAACCTCATTTCTTAGAATTGATTCTGAACCTCATTTTTCTTCCTCTCATTATTTCAATTGGAGCAAACCGAAAGAAAGTTTGCATAACACCTGTTCGAAAATAATTCAAAACAAAAAAAGGTATGCCTGGTGACCGATATCGTTGCTCTCAGTTACCATTCATACAATTCCCCGAGCCTTACAATTTTCTTTTTATTATTTTCATCTTAGAAGTTGCCATGAAGCTCAGTTCCTCGGTAACGTCTGGACTTACCATCCTTGCCGCTAGTTTTCTGGTGGTGGGGGCAGCAATGGATACAGAAGCTACTGGTCTTGTCCAGGGACGAAAGCTGCAGCCTAGCTGCCAGCAGAATCTTGCAGGAGCTGACATTGTTATTCTTTTTGACGAGTCGGGAAGTATGGAGGAAGAACAAGATACTGCGGCCGCCCATACCGTGACAATGTTCAATGCCTTTGCAGCGCGAACTGGAGCAACCCCTCGTTTCGCCGTCGGTGGCTTCGGCCGCAAGGACGGTTGGTTTCACGATGAGCTTCATGAGTTGACAGACAACTTTGTCACCAATACAGGGGAGCTCTGGTCTGCTCTAAATCGGTTGGTTACGGATGGAAGTTACGAAGAGGGATATAAAGCCTTAGTAGATACGTTCGACCGCAATAACGGGTATCTACGATGGGACTTTCAGCCTGGCTCCCGCATTTGCGCCATCATCTTTACCGATGAAGACTCAGACGGTTCAACCTCAGCGGGCGACGTGAATCGAGCCAAAGGTGCGAATGCTATTATTCCTGTTGTGAGTGAGGGTGGAAATCGATACTCCGCTGTTTCTTCTCTTCCCGGTGGACAGGTCTTAAGTCTGGTTGAGTTTGTCCGAAACCCGGCACCAACTATCATGACAATTGTGAACGCTTGTGTCACTGCTCTCTCCCCCAACGCTGTTTGCAAGAACTATGCGTTGCCTCATGATGGCACGTGCAAACGCAGTGCTGGTGCTAACGCGTTCAATGGTGGATCCTTCGACCCTCAAGGCGACAACCTGGCCTTGTCCATCTATCCCCCGGGTCCTTTTCCGGTTTCTGGGGTGTCAACCAACACACAGGTAATCCTGTCAGTTAGTGATCCGTTGGCGAATTGTGACACTTGCCAAGCCACCATGACCGTCACCAATGCCCCTCCGACCGCGGCATGCAAGGACATCACAGTGCCTGTGAATGATGCATCTTGTGTCTATGTTCCCACCGACTTGAGCCAGCAGGTTGATAACGGATCTAGTGACTCAGATGGCAGTGCTGGCCCTACTTTTAATGCCTCTCCCCAAGGACCTTTTTCTGTGGGACAACACGTCATCACTCTAGAGGTCACGGATAACTGCGGGGCTAAGGCTTCCTGTACATCGACAGTCACAGTCACAAACTCGCCTCCTGAAACAAAATGTCAGGACATTGAACGAGTTGTTGATAGTGCCTGCAAATGGAGTCCATCATCATCTATGGAAAGTGAAATCGACAATGGATCCGTCGACGGAGAGGGCTTTGGGTTTGGTCTTTCAGTGTCCGCGTCGGGTCCCTTTGATGGTAGCTATGGGGGAACTTCCTTCCCAGTTACGTTGACTGGCACTGACTCTTGTGGTGCAACCAGTGAATGCGTTGCAACAGTAACGCTGAAAGACGAGACACCCCCAACCGCAGCTTGCGAACTGGCCGCTAATCCTTCCGGTGCCTATACAATGACCGGCGATGACAATTGCGGCGCTGTTTTCTATGTTGTTGATACAGGTTCGGGTACGGAATGGGGTCCTTATGCTGCAGGCACCGTGTTTGAATATACTAAAGACCCTGGAGCTCAACCAGCTATCGAGGCTGGTGAAGCAGGTGCCGACTGGATCATCAATGGAATGGGCAACCCTTATATCAAAGCGGTGGACGGTAGCGGCAACGAGTCTGATCCAGGCCCGGCCGACAGCTCTGATGCTTGGTGTGCCGACGTACCGGAACCTAAAACACCACCGCCAGAACCTACAACCACAACATCCACTACTACTTCTACTACTACTACGACGACAACGACGACTACAGCATCACAACCCCTACCCCCACCACCCCCACCGGGTGCCGGCGGTGATCCACATTTCAAGGTAAACTTAATTGTGCACTGTCCCTCGCCCCTTTCTAGCTTCATTGGCAAGGAGGTTCTTGTCGTTTCCTGTTCCCTCATCAAATCGTTTCACTTTCATTCTGGCTGGAAACCGCGCTCATCTGATTCTCGCTTGGCCATAGACATGGAGCGGAAATTGGTATGACTACCATGGGTACGTAGGTGGAAGACTTCCTGTTTCCCTTCACGTTGTGGGTCTTTATGTTCGCAACTAAATGTTTGGTCGTCTCATATATATTTTTCGCAACTACATTTCTGGTCGTCGCTTTTTTTTCTTTTTCGACAGACAATGCGATTTGGTGCTCCTTCACAACCCCGGCTTTTACAACGAGCTGGGATTGGATATTCATGTCCGCACGAAGATTCGCCACGCCTATAGCTACATTGAATCAATTGCTGTTCAAATTGGCAACAACGCCACTTTGGAAGTGACTAGCTACGGTGGATACTTTATCAATGGCGTCCTGGATGCGGGTACGCCCTTTTTACTTTCCGACAAATTTCTGGTGGAACACGAGACCGTCGACAAGAAGCATCACACGTTCGACATTCACCTTGACGGCAAGGACAAGGATGGAACCGACGACGCTCACATTGTCATTTCGACCTTCAAGGACTTGGTGAATATCAAGATTGTGAATGCGACGAAATCGCACTTTGAAAGTAGTATCGGCATGATGGGAACCTTTGGAAGTGGATCCCTCGTTGCTCGAGATGGCAAAACGATGATGATGAAGGAGGATGTCAATGTGGTGAATGCCTTCGGGCAAGAGTGGCAAGTCCGCGATACTGATCCCAAAATCTTTCAGCAAACCCACCACGTTCCTCAATACCCAGAGGCTTGTCTTCTCCCTTCATTGGAAAAAGTGGCGCGTCGTCTAGGAGAGGGAATCGCCAGGTCGGTTGCGGAAGAGGCCTGCGGTCATTGGACGGGCGAGATGAAGGAAATGTGCGTCTTCGACGTACTTGCCACCAACGACATTGAGGTTGCTCAGGCCCACGGGGCCTTTTTCTAATGCATTACGATTGGCACAAGAGTTGTGTTAGATGATAATGAATGTAATAGAACGTAGCACCACATGAACTGCAAGACCACCATTTTCTTCTTCACCGTCCCATTTGGAATACAAACGTAATACGTGCAGTGGTCTAATTGTACTACTAACTGGCTAGATCGCGAGTAGTTGCCACTGTGTTGGCCATTACAATAACCAGCACTTCTGATTCGGAATTCCCTTTTGTTTGCCCCGGTTTCAGTCCAATCAACTTAGCCAGACAATCACAAGAACTTAAATTAACTAATCCGTAATTACAATTGTAGCATCTATCCGTTGTGGTGTCGGACAACAGCATAGATTCGGTCGATCGATCAAGGGATTTTGAAGGTGTACAGAATGAAAGTCCGTTAAATTGAGCCTACTGAATTTGATCACCAGTGGTATGACTGAGTAAAAACTGAATAATTAAGCGTACGGAAGATGAGTACCAGAAGCCAGTAGAAGAAGCTGAAGTCGTCAAGTCGAGGTACGGGTCACACGAAATCAGTACTCAGAGATTTAAGGGATGTCAATGAAACGGAAAGATGCTACTCTCAAGTTTTTCCGAAAAATGGTCTACGGCATTTCTGGTAGGATCCCACGTAGAGTGACCCGAAGTGACCCTTTTTGACCCTTTTTGACCCTTTTTGACCCCTTTCTCGACGATGTGTCGTTGCATGGCACGAACTGGGAATTGTCAATGCTGTTCGTTCACCATGCCCAAAGAACACCAAATATGTGTAATGAAGCAATGGCGATCGACGTAACACCTGATTCTGACCCGCTACCAGTACGAATAGTAGCTGTTTAATTTGCGTCATGATCAACTCTGCTATCCATATTGCCTCGCTTCTTCGGATTATGTCAATGGCTTCTACGGTCCGAAGCCGGCATTTGCTTTTTCGTTCGAAACGCCAACGGAACGCCGACCTACGAGGATGATGGATCCTGGCCAGAGCAAGACGGGTAATGGCTACTAGCTAGCTACGGCGGGATCGTAAAATGGCTCGGCCCATCCAATGCAGTGTTTCGTATTATGAATCAGTTGGAAGGAATGCATGCGCAAAATACAAAAGGTTTCCTTCGGGAACTTGTGCCATCGGAAGCTTTTTTGCCTTACCATTATTTTCGTTGTGAGTCCAATTTCCATTCCAGAACGACAAGATCACTCGTGGCTGCCGCCACAAGGTGTTCACCATAATGTTTTTCCAGTAGCTGCACCGTCGGTTGCGTTCGTCCCACGGGCAAGAGAGGATTGCTGAAACAAACGTAAGAGAAGCGGAGGTTTCTCCAACAAACCTTTCCAAAATTAATCAAGGGTGCTGCTAGCTAGGATAGGAGTTTTGCCTCCTCCATTGCGCAAGCGTCCAAACTGAATGCCACATGGCTTGATCAACTACAGTATCTGAGCCGAAACGAGGTGTTGTATGTTCTTTTCCAAAGAGATACCACGCAGTTCGTATTCGCATTGCACACAACTAAAGACGGGATTTCTCTATTGAATGGGACACAACCTATAGCAGGAATGGTAGATTTTGTTGGTGGGAATCAAATTCACCAATGGACCATTTTTTGGTTTCGGAACCACGCAATCAATCACAGTTTGAATCATTATACAGTAAAGCGGGCAGAAGTACTATCCCACTCGTACGACGTTGTATAATTTCTAGCCATGGCACGAACGATAGTACTAGCTAGCTAGTATGCGGCGAAACTTTAGTATTGAGAAAACGACACAACTCTATTATCCATACAGAAAGAATAATGAAAGATGTTTCTTAATTTGTAGCGTTTATGGGACAACATTGAACCGCAAGACCAAACCGTCGTCCTGTTTCGTGGCCATGATTGGCAGGCGTAGAAATCTAAAAAAGAATTAACTCGGGGGGTGGCATTACCACCAAAGGAGATGACTTTACAGCAGAAAGGAATGTCGATTGGACGCATGACACTGTACAGCAGCGATGACCAGACCAAGCTATAGATAATTACACGTTCGTAGAGTAAATATATGGCAAGGATGGGTACCGTACCAGCACATGTAGGGATTGTCGTGTGCCTGGATCCAAAGTGTAGGTACAGAGCAGCACGTGGTGAGGTGATGACGATTGCGGCTGTTTGTAATCGTAAGGCAATTCGAGTCAAGTCCGGGATGAATGAAATCACCACGGCCGCAAATGGGGAGGAATCCATTCCCAAGGTCCTGGCCCAAGAATGTGTGGCACGTGAAGGTGTGGTACATGAGGCAAATGCGGATGCATGTGGGGTGGAAACAAGTGTGGAGGATGGTGATGGTGTGGACCATGATGGTGATGAGGCGGAGGACAGCAACAGCATCCCTCACAGCACCAACAACAGCGTCGAACCATTTCTTCCTACAGTACAAAACGAATAGAAAGAATGAATGAGTGAGCACAACACAAAAAACATGAGGACATTCATTTTGCCATTTCATGAACGTACCGCACATCCACAACAACAGAGACATCCCATGCACGAGGTCAACATGCCGGCCAAAAAGGACGTTGGGTGATTCATATTGTTCATATTGTTCATGTTGGGTATAGCGTTGCTATTGGCACTGTAATAAGGGAATTGTTGTTGTTGGCTGTTTGGATCTTGCTGCTGATTATAGTACGGCTGTTGTTGCTGTGATTGCTGCTGTTGTTGACTGTGCATTTGTTGTGCCACTGGGGGCGCACTGCCATTATGTCCATAATACGACTGCTGCTGTTGATTAGGATTGTAAGCCGGTGGTGGTGCATAATTATTAGCATCTCTTGCATGTTGGGGTGACGATGGCGCTGGATACGCATGTACGATGGGAATATCGACATCGTTACCATTAGTACCAGCACCGGTACTAGTAGCAGTAGTAGTGGTAGGAGCCATCATGGTAACACTATATACTAGTATATCGATGTATGTCAATGTTGTTGTGGCAAAGAAACTCAGAAATGAGGGATGATAAATTGATAATCGATTTGTCGAGCCAATGCCACCACGAACATGCAGTTTGTACACAATAACCTATGATAAGCATTGTGAACAATAGAGCCGTTGATGGACGGAGTTTTCATGGGGGCAACCACAAATAACGGATACACCTTAACCCTACTAACACGTCTGCCATGCCTTTAAGTCTTTACAAGACTCCAGGAGATGTGATCGCTCACTGTTTCCAAAACCGATGGCAGAAATTCTGAAAATGGTCCACGGCTCATTTTCCTACCTTTGCAACAGCATCCATGGTGTTGCTTCTGCAGCACCACAATCAGCAGTGCTAGCACCAGTGCAAGCAGTGCCACAACCAGTGCACAGTGGTGACCAATGGGACAAAATGCGGACAGTGCAGCCACAACAGAATCGCAGTTTCACAGTCTCATGTCATCAAAGCTGCACAGTTTTGTTGTTTCATGGCGTCATTGTTTCGTCACTTTCAAAGTCAACAGCAAAATGGTTCAGTGGCTTCACTGTTTCACAGTGATCACAGGATCGCAGCAGCTCAGTTTCATGTCATCATCACATTCACAATTCACAGCTGCGCAGCTTCATGTCACATGACAGCACAGTTTGACAGTTCCAGCACCACTGTTTGCTGTGATCATGGCTTCTGCAGCTTTGCAGTTGCATGACTTTCGAATCATCATGGACACATTGCTTTGTTGTTTCGTGGCTTTCATGGCTTTCACAGCATGATGCGGTCCACTCTTTGGCCGCTTTGTTGGCCGAAACAGCCACTGCACCTGTGTGGAATTCCAGACCTGTTGAACTTCGATGTTGTTCTCCCACGGGCTTGGAAATGCCACCACCTCTGCAAAAGCATGATCAAAGTTTCGGCCCAACCAAAATTGCACAACACACCTACCAAAATTTAACAGATGCTTGTGAAGGAGCCATTGTCTTGTGTGCGACTCGGATTCAGCAAGAGCGATTTGACGATGCCGAAAAGAAGAACAACAAGCACAAGGAAACTCTCCGTCATTGTGGAATCGACTTGGATTTGTTGCAAGACACACAGGTGCCTCTCGACATGGTCTCACTGCATCCTTTGCCAAGGATCGATGAAATCGACACCCTGGTTGATTCAGATCCTCGCGCCGCCTGTTTTCGTCAAGTGGAAAACGGCATGCTGATTCGCATGGCGCTGTTGTCCTTGCTGTTGGGGAAGGCATGACACAACAAAATGCTTTTGCTGCATTCTCCTCAAACCAGTGGAGGAGGCGAGAGTTCAAAATTGCAGTGAGGGACGGAATTGGATGGTCTCGAATCGGAAGAATTGAGTGTGCTTCTCCAATTTGCGTCACGACATGTTGGACCAGACATTTCAAAATGCCATTTAAAAACATGGGTTTTTGTGCGAGGCATTGTTGCTCTGTTCTGTGACGCCACCGCAGTTGCTTCATTTTGTCAGCATCCGGCTCCGGCTTCTCCATTCGCCACTTCCAACCCTGTGACAGGTTGCTTTTCAAATTCCATTCAAAACGACGAGCGAAGCAAACAACATCGACAACGACAAACATGGGATCCAGGCATCGGCGACAGCCTCAGCAGCAACAGCTGCCCGGTTGCTTGGATGTGTTCCATCGCGATCGAGGTGCCAACACGTGAACATTGTGCTGTCAGAGAAACCAACAGCAGACGAGTTGTGGGGCCAACAGCACACTGCTGCCGAGCCGTCGAGTCCGGCAGCCGACGTGTTGATTCCGACTGCAGCCAACACAGTCGAGCCGCTGAAGTGCCTTTGTGCAACTGTCGCGCTCAAGTCAGCTGAGGACATTGGTGCATCATTTGCAACCGAGCCATTGAAAGCGCTCCAGTGTTTCCAAGCAATCGAGCCACTGAATCCTCACCAAAAAGGCGTCAATTCCAACTGCTTCAAGTCGTCCACGTTCAAGAGCAATTCGGAATCCCTGCAGTCAAATGCAGTTCTTTCAAGAGCATTCCAGAGGGGGCAAATTGGAATTAGCGCCAACACAGTTGACTCTCTTTCCATTTGCGAGCCCAATCAAGTCATTGTCGGCTGGTGCCGTGCAACATTGAATCCGCCACCACATCAAGTGCTTCCAATTGCAATCGCTTCTGTGAATGCAGTCGAGTCCAAGCCTCTCACAAGCAACATCAACTGCTGCCGAACAGTTGAGTCACTGAATCCAACAGCCGAGGCATTGAAGATTGCCGTGTCAAGCACTGCTGCAGTTGCCGAGTGCACGAGTCAGGGAAGCACACAGTCGAGTCCTCGAACCCTAGCATTGTTGAGACAGCAAAGCAGTTGCCAACGGCGAATCGTTGATTCGGAAAGCCATCTCTCCAGTCTCTGCGAGCACACCACCACAGCTGACAAGTGCTGAATTTGAAGCCGTTGCTCTTGGTGGCGGAGAGGGGAGAATTGTGGACGTTGACACAATCACAAACACATTTGTTGTCTGGACTAGGTGGAAATGTCCTTCTTGTCATCCAGATCAACATGAATCGATTTGTCCATGTCTGATTCTAACCAGTTTCAGAGAATGTTGCCTCCATCAAAAAACACGCTGGTTCTGCACATTCGAAGATGGCTGGAGTGGCTGAAGTGAAAGTGATCTTTCTGGTGAACCCCCCCCTGCCAGTTAGCTTTCAAGACAGAGTGGATTTTTCCCTGAGGAGCATCGCAGGCCGATCCAAAGGCATCAAAGGCGCACCAGTCCCTTTCTTCTTTTGGGGCGGTGGCATGAGAGAGTGTTCTTGTGCAGTTTGGAGTGGGGAACAGAAGTCATGGAGACCCAGTGGGCAGCTGACCAGCTGGCAACTTTTGGAAAGGTTTGGAAAGGTCTCAGGCCTTCAATGACCTGTCCCTTGCAATGACTTTCTGAATTGCCAAACAAAGCTTCTCATTCAACTGTTTGTCAATTCTTTGTTTTGAATGCACCACTTGCGTGGTCACTGACTGACCTGTCCCTTGCAATGACTTTCTGACTTGGCTTCTCATTCAACTGTTTGTCAATTCTTTGTTGAACTTGCCACTTGCGTGGCCCTTTCTATCTCTCCTGCTGGGGCTGCTGTGTTTTTTCCACTAGGCCCGAGATCAGTTTTTTTTTTACAAGCTAGCTAGCTGCTAGTGCACACTTTAGGATCGGCAAAAAAAACCAAAAAAACATTCTTTCGCAACTTCACAAAACCATTTGCCAAGAGAGGCAAATCAATCCAAGAGGGTTTTTGTGGCGATTCCAAGTGGATTCCCAACATTCAAGCCATGGCTTGTGTCCACTGCAGAAACTTGCTGGAGCTGGCCAACAGCTTGGAGTTTTACAATTTCATGGTCAGCACAGATGGCTCAGCTGAATCGGAAGCAGCTTTGGGGACTCTTTTGGGCAGGCTGAATGCAGACGAGCATGCCCTTCTTGGGGCTGATGCAGCCCAACAGCTAGCCAATTTTGGGGGCATCACGCTGCTCATCATTGCTCTCCATCGCGACCCCGGGCATTCATGGTGGACCAGGGACCAGGGCTGTCGCCTGAAGCAAAGATCAATTGCTTCACCTATGGCACCCTGTGCCTTGATGAAAGGAGACATGTTTGGTCACTTGGGGCTTTGGGTAGGGTGACACAGAACATGACGTTCCAGCAGTTCATGCAGCTCCAATGTGATGAGCAAGACCCACCTGCGGAACTGAAGGAGCGTGTCAAGTTCCTGTCTCTTATACACATCTCCGAGCCCACGAGACTAAGGCGAATCTCGTATGCCGTCTTCTGCTTGAAA
>ENA-ORBV01016672-ORBV01016672.1-microbial-mat-metagenome-genome-assembly--contig:-NODE-16672-length-10630-cov-6.483370_pt1 | contig 10630 bp, 10 predicted proteins | sample MGYA00237777_ERZ505514 | MGnify/ENA primary metagenome ERZ505514 (study PRJEB26160, sample SAMN06269048) | microbial mat metagenome | isolation source: Oligotrophic lake microbial mat | place...
GGACTGGGGATTTGGAAAGTTTGGAGAGTTTGGGTCGTCAGTTTCTGCGCCATCGGTCTCCGCTTGGAACAGCAGTAACTGCGTCCTTTGGAGCACTTGTACTCCGATTCAGGCCGGAAACCCTCTGGCATCTCCTGTGCTCTTTCCCCCGGCATGGACAAGAACGAACTGCAGCAGCGGAGCCTCGCGTTCGCGGTAGCGATTACCGGCCTGACGCGGGTCGTGCGGGGCAACCCGGATGCGCGTGGGCCGGCGGATCAGTTGGCTCGCTGTGCCACCTCGGTCGGCGCCAACTACCGGGCCGCCTGCCGCGCCCGATCGCGGGCCGAGTTCATTGCCAAGCTCGGACTTGTCGTGGAAGAGATTGATGAAGCCGTCTACTGGCTCGAACACGCGACCCTCAGCAGCCTGGCCGTGTCCGAGACTTTACAAGGTCCGTTGGACGAGGCGCAGCAGCTCAGGGCGATCTTCGCTGCCTCGTACGGCACTGCAAGGAAGAACCATCAACTCGCCCAAAAGCATCGCCGCCGGCCAAAATCGCCCAATCCGTAAATCCCCAAATCCCCAAATCCAGCGACCCAAATCACCAAATCACCAAATCACGAGATCACCAAATCATCGACCTAACAAGCCGTCTGTGTTCGTTCGACCTTCAAGTCGAACACCGGCCGCAGCTGTGTCCCGACGATGTTCCCGGCGAAGGCGGCGACTAACCACAGCCACCCATGCAGGCTGCCGGACGCGATGCCGCTGAAGTACGCACCGATGTTGCAGCCGTAGGCGATGCGCGCGCCGTAGCCGAGCAGGATACCGCCGACAACGGCCGCGGCCAGTGAGCGATTCGACACCTGCCACACCGGCGCAAACTTGCCGGCGAGAATCGCCGCCGTCAACGCGCCCAGGATGATGCCGAAGTCCATCACCGACGTCACGTCCATCAGCACGCTGGATCGCAGGGCCGCCGCTTGCGCGGGCACCGCCCAATAGGGCCACGACGCGACATCCACGCCAAGGGCTGCAAACAGCTTGGCGCCCCACAAGGCAAAGGCGGAGGTGACGCCCCATGGCCGGCCGCCGATCGTCAGGGTCGCGATGTTGACGACGGCGAGCCCGAGGGCCCCGGCGACCAGCGGCCAGGGCCCGGTCAGCCAGCGCGGGCCGCGAGCCGGACTGGTGTCGTCAACCAATCGGCCGTGCCGGCGTTGCTCGGCGATGCGCGTGAACCAGGTGATGCCGGCAAACAACGCGAGGCACACGGCGAGTCCCATCCACGGTCCCCACAGCGTGACCATCGAGGTCGGGGCGAACGCGGGCTGGGCATTCCACCACGGCGTGTGGGCGGTACCGATCACCGACCCGATCACGAAGAAGAACAGCGTGACCAGCATGCGCGTGCTGCCGCCGCCAACGCTGAACAGCGTGCCCGACGCGCAGCCGCCTCCGAGTTGCATGATCGCGGCTGTCATCGCGGCCGGCCCCGGAACGAGCGACCGCGAATCAATCGCGACCGGTGCGGCGGGGTTCATCGTTTGGGCATGGTCCTTCTCGGCGGCACTGAAGTGCCGCCCTCCTGGTGATCAAAGGTGCCGCCCTCCTGGCACTCCTAGAACGTGATCCCTGCGCTGACCCCGAACGTGCGGGGCCGGCCGTTCTCGCCGATGAACCCTGACGGCGCAAAGCCCGGATAAGGAATCGCAATCGGCACGTACATGGTGTCGAACGCGTTGCGGATCCACGCTTCGCCAAACAGCCACTTGCCGCGCGCGCCGGCGCGGAAGTTGGCCAGGCCGTAGGCCTCCTGGCGCGCGGTGTTGGCTTCGTCGTACTCGAACGCGCCATACCTCACCGCCTCGCCGCGGCCGTAGATGGTGACGGCCGGCGTGATGGCGCGCGACAGCTGCGCGCCAAACACGGCGGTGTAGTCCGGCGTGTAAGGCAGCCTCTTGTCAGCGACACTCACGCCGCCGGACGTGGTGCCTTCGGCGAATCGCGCGTGCGTGTAGCCGAACGATGCGAACAGGTCGAGCGAGGCGTGGGGACGGGCCGTCAGGTCCACTTCCACGCCGCGGCTGCGCGCGCCGCCAACGTTCGAGATGTAGAACTGCCCCGGCACGAACGGGTTGGGCACGTTCAGCTGCAGGTCATCCCACTCGATCGAGAACACGGCGGCGTTGGCGGAGACGCGACCACCGGCCAGCGTCGACTTGACGCCGCCTTCAATGTGCCAGGCGTGTTCCTCGCCGTAGGCTTCGCTGCCGGGCAGCGCGGCGGGATTGAAGCCACCGGCCTTGAAGCCGCGGCTGGCCGACGCATAGAGCGAGCTGTCAGCGTTCGGACGGAAGGCGAACGCGAACTGCGGCGAGACGTCAGAGAAGGTGTCTTCAGCCGCCACCGGATTGGCCGGCGCGATGGCCGGCGAGAAAAAGATGTTCAGCGCGGCATCACTCTGCTCGCGATCGAACCGCAGGCCCATGGTCAGGTCGACGCGGCTGTCAAAGCTCACGGTGCCGTGCCCGAATACGCCGATGCCACGGCTGTCGACCGCCGCTTCCGGTGAGGTCTGCGCCACCGGGAAGGGAAGCTGCGGCGACAGCACGAACGCGCCGAGCGAGTTGACGGCCAGCTGGTCGTAGTTCTGCTTGAAGTACTCGACCCCACCCTGCCACTTCAGGGTCACCGCGTCCGCCAGCTGCAGCGGCGCGTTCTCGGGAGAGGACAGGCGAACTTCCTGCGTGAACTGGAAGTCTTCTTCGCGGTTGTTGCGCGTCGCCAGGGCCAACGGGGTGTAGTCGAGATCGGTTTCGTCTTCGGTCGTCCACTTGACGAAGCCGGTCGTGCTCATGATCGACACCCGCTCGCCGTTGCCGCGCAGGTTCAGCGTGGTGGCGTTGATGTCACGATTGGTGAACCCCTCGAAGTTGCGCGCGACGACGAACGGCGTCGCGCGAATCGCGCCCAGGTCGCCCAGCGCGTAGTCACCATCGCGGTTGCGTTCGTGGGCGTAGATCACGCGGGCCTGCCAGTTGGCATTCGGCGTCAACAGCAACTGCGCCTTGGCAAACCTGCCATCGCGCGAATCGAGGTCATGGCCGGTGACCCGGTTCACCGTGTAGCCCTCGCGCTGCTGGCGTCCCGCCGCCAGGCTGATGGCAGCCTTGTCGCCGAGCGGCCCCGAGACGTTGCCGCGCACTTCTTTCGAGGCGAAGTCGCCGAACGGCGCCACCACCATGCCCGTCCAGCGCGTCGTCGAGGGCCGCGTGCTGGTGACGTTGACAATGCCGCCGAGGGTGTTGCGGCCGAACAGCGGACTCTGCGGTCCGCGGACAAACTCGATCTGATCGACGTCCAGCAACTCGACGTTGGACGAGGCGCTGTTTAACTGCGGCACGCCATCGATATAGGTGGTGATGGCGGGGTTGCCGGGGCTTGAGCCGATGCCACGGAAGCGTGCGTTGCTGACCTTGCGGGCCGTGAACTCCGTGAAGACGGTGTTCGGCGCGAACAGCGCCGCGTCGGTGATCACACGCAGACCGGCATTGGCAATGGTGTCGCTGGTGACGGCGGTCACGCTGGCCGGTACCGTCTTGACGTCTTCCGCCTCCTTCTGCGCGGTGACAATCACCGTGGGCAGCGTGACGCTAGGCGTCTGGTTTGCCTGCCCGAACGAGACGGCGGGAGTGGCCAGGGCAAGCAGGACGGCAACACGAAGTCTGCGCATCCCGTAATTATGCACGACGGCGTTGGCGATGGAACCGACCCGCGAGGGGCATGGCTGCGACCCATCCCACTGGCCGTCCCGGCGACGGCGATGTTCGTTGTAGGCTAGCTGGCACACCATGACTCGCTGGATCACAATCGCCGGAGCGGTGTGGGCGTTGGGGTTGGTGTCCATCACCGCACAGGGACGGCGCCCCGCCTATCCCGGCACCTCCGACCAGCATCCCGCGATCGACTATCGCGGCGGGCCGCTCAGCGATCCGGTGACTCGCCTGCAGGGTGAGTTGGCCGCTGGGGCGTCGCCGCTGGTCTTTGACGGCCGGCAGGGGTTTCTGCGATCGCTGCTGGCACGACTCGACATCCCGGTGGAATCGCAAGTGCTGCTGTTTTCGAAGACCGGCATCCAGCACCCGTTCACCGATCCCGAACACCCGCGTGCGCTCTACTTCAACGATCGCGTCATCGTCGGTTACATCCCCGGCGCACCCGTGATCGAACTGGCCTCGCACGACGCCACGCAGGGCGTAATCTTCCAGACCGTGAAGCAGGACGAAGCCGGCCCGCAGATGACGCGGCCCGAGCGCTGCCTGACGTGTCACCTGTCCGCGAACAGTCTCGAGGTGCCCGGCATTCTCGTGCGCAGCATGTTCACCGACCCGACCGGACGCACGCGGCCGCAGCTGGGGAGTTCGCTGGTCGATCACCGCACGCCGCTCGACCAGCGGTGGGGCGGCTGGTACGTCACCGGCACGCACGGCACCGCGCGTCATCTGGGCAACGCCATGGTCACCGATACGACACTGCCCGAGGCCGCCGTGAACGCGACCACGCTCAACCGCACCACGCTCGACCCGAGGGTCGAGGCGGGTGCCTACCCGGTCGCCGCGAGCGACCTGGTGGCGCTGATGGTGTTCGATCACCAGGGCCGTGGCATCAACCTGTTGACGCGGCTCGGGTGGGAAGCCCGAATGGCCGCGGCCGAATCGCGGCTCGACTTTGCCGCCGGCGACCTGCGCGAGCTGGTGCGCGACGCTGCGGACTACTTTCTGTTCGTGGACGAGGCACTGCTGATCTCGCCGGTGCAGGGCGTCACCGGATTTGCCAAGCGCTTCGGCGATCGCGGCCCGCGCGACCGGCGTGGCCGCTCGTTGCGCGAGCTCGACCTGCAGACCCGGCTGTTCCGCTACCGTTGCAGCTATCTGATCTACTCGCCGGCGTTTGATGCCTTGCCGGCCCCCGCGCGAGCGGCGGTCTACGCTCGCATGCTGCAGATTCTGGTGCACCGTAACGACCGGGAGGTTATGGACATTCTGGACGACACGCGGAAGGGCTGGCGCTGATGGTGTGGTGGATCATGGCAGCCGGTGCGCTCGGCAGCGGCGCCCGCTACCTGGTGGGGGTGTGGGCGCTGGAGCGCCTGGGCACGGCGTTCCCCTTCGGGACGTTGATCGTCAACGTGGCAGGCTGCTTCCTGCTCGGGGCCGTCGTGCACCTGGCCACCGCGTCCGCGTGGAGCCCCGAGTGGCGGGGCGCTGTGGTGGTGGGACTTCTCGGCGGGTTTACCACCTACTCGAGCTTCAACCAGGAGACGCTCGGGTTGTTGTCGACTGGCGCGACCGGCACCGCCCTGGTCAACATCGTCTTCACGCTGCTGGCTGGACTAGCCGCCGGGTGGTTGGGCCTCGTCGTGGCGCGGCAATTTGTGGCATAGTCCCGCGCATGCGAATGCTTCTGCTACTGGTCGCGGCGGCGGCGGTCTCAACGGCCGTGCTGCCGTCGGCGAACGTGCGGGCGCAGGGGGCGCCGCCGGCGTCTGAGGGCTGGCGCCAATGGGGTGGCCCGACCCGCGACTTCATGGTCCCGTCCACCGGGCTGGCCGACAAGTGGCCCGACAGTGGCCCGCCCGTGCTGTGGAACCGTCCGCTCGGTCCCGGACATTCGGCGATTCTTTCCGACGAAGGCCGCCTCTACACCATGTATCGCGCCGGCAACGGCCGCGCCAAGGCGGGGCCATGGGAGGCTGAAGAGACGGTCGTCGCCATGGACGCCGCGTCGGGCAAGACGCTGTGGGAGCACAAATACCCGTCGCGTCGCGAAGACTTCAGCTTTGGTGCCGGCCCGCACTCGACGCCGCTCATCGTCGGCGATCGCCTCTTCACCATCGGCACCAACAAGCAGCTGTTCGCCTTCGACAAAAAGACCGGTCGCGTGCTGTGGTCCCACGACTTGATCAAGGAGTTCAACTCACCCGAGTTGCTGCTGCGCCCGGCCGTGAAGACCGGTTACGGCTGCAGCCCGATCGCGTATCGCGACACCATCATCTGCAGCGTCGGCGGGCCCGGCCAGTCGGTGATGGCCTTCCGTCAGAGCGACGGCTCGGTCGCATGGAAGAGCGGTGACTTTCTCACCTCAGAGGCGCCGCCGATCCTGATTGAGATGGCTGGCCGCCCACAACTGGTGATCGTCGGGGGCGGCACGGTCAACGGCCTGGACCCGGCGAACGGCAAGGTGTTGTGGTCGCATCCCCACGACCCGGGCAACGACCTGAACTGCGCCATGCCGCTGTTCGGTCCCGACAACATCCTGTTTGTCTCATCGGCGTATCGGGCCGGCAGCCGCGCCATCCAGTTGAAGCAGGAGGGCACCGCGACGCACGCCGAGGAACTGTGGTTTACCAACCGCGTGCGCTTCATGTTCCTCAACGCCATTCGCATCGGCGACCATGTTTACGGTACGACCGGCGACTTCGGTCCGGCGTTCCTGACCGCCCTCAATATCAAGACCGGGCAGTCCGCCTGGCAGCACCGCGGCTTCGGCCGCGCCAGCCTGCTCTACGCCGACGGCAAGGCGATCATCATGGATGAAGACGGTGATCTCGCGCTGGCGAAGCTGGCGCCCGAGGGCGTGACCATTCTGTCGGAAGCGAAGAAAGTGTTCGACACCACGTCGTGGACCGTGCCGACGCTCGTCGGCCGAACGCTGTATGCCCGCGATCGCGAGAAGATCGTCGCGCTGAACCTGGGAGCACAGTGATGCGGGGATCAGGGATCGGGGATCAGGGATCAAGGCTGGCGGCGGCGGTGTCGGTGCTTGTTCTCGTGCTGGCATCGGTGCCACTCACGGCACAGGCACCCGACTTGTCGGGCACATGGATGCTCGACAAGGAGAAGAGCCAGGTCGTGGCGACGGCCGGGTTCATCGGCTTGACCTCGGCCGGCGTGCCCGCAACGCTGCACATCACCCAGTCAGCCAATGGTGGGGTGGTCGTCGAGAGCCAGTTCAACGAACAGCACGTCCGCATTTACAAGCCGGGCGGGCAAACCTCCACGCCCGCTGGACAGGGCGGCACCATGACGATGACGACGAAGTGGGAGGGGCGGTCGCTCGTCAGCGAAGGCGCGCTGAAGGCGCCGAACGGCGACACGACCACGGTGAGAGAGGTCATGTCGCTCAGTGCCGATGGCAAAGTCCTCACCATTCAGATCAACACGATGGCGGCAGAGAAGGCCGCCAGCGCGGTCGTCTACATGAGGACCATGAACGTCGGACCGTGTGAGAGCTGGCCGACGCCGTGCAAGCGGGCGCCCGGAAAGTAGAAAAGTAGAGGCGGGTCTTCAGACCCACCGTGAGCGCAGCGTCAGTCGTGCGGCTTCTCGACCGCCACCAGTTCCGGCTCTCGCGTCACGGGCGGGAGATCTTTCGCCTGCGTACGAGTCGGCAGGCGCTCGGGTCCGAACTGCGGTAGTTTCACGGGCGCGCCGAGCCGGGCGGACTCATACAGCGCATCCACCACCCGCACGTCCCAGCACCCTTCTTCAGCCGACGGCTCCGGATCTTTCCCCTTCAGCACGCAATCAGAGAAGTAGACGAGCTCGGCGGCGAACTGATCCCGACGCCGGCCTTTCTTCTTCTTCACGTCGTCGCCAACCGTGAGCGTGTAGCCCAGGGCCTCGGCGTACCCGTATGCCGGCTCGGCGTGAATGTTGCCCTCGGTGCCGGTCACCCGCAGGTCCGATACGCCGTTGGCGGCGAAGCTGGTGGTGAACGTGGCGAGTCGATCGCCATCGAACCGCATCATGCCTGACGTCATCTCGTCGATCTCGGGCATGTCCGCTCGAGCGCCGTCAATTGAGTAAGCGAATACCTCGGTTGGCTCGGCACGGAAGAGCAGGCGCGCTGCATTGATGCAATACACACCCAGATCGAACAGCGTCCCGCCGCCCAGTTCGCGCTTGGTGCGAATGCCGTTCGGCCTGGCGTGCATCGAGAACGACGAAGTGAAGTACCGCGGCTCGCCAATCTTGCCGGCCTTGACCATGTCGACGATCTCCAGGAACAGCGGCTCGAAATGCAGCCGGTAGGCGGTCATCATGCGCACCTTGTTCTCGGCCGCCGCCTCGATCATCCGTCCACATTCCGCTTCTGTGACCGCCAGCGGCTTCTCGCACAGCACGTGCACGCCGGCACGGGCGGCCCGCACTGCAAAGTCGGCATGCTCGGAGTTGGGCGTGCAGATGTAGACGGCATCCACTTCCTTCAAGCACCGCTCGTAGTTGTCGTAGCTCGCGCGCACCGGCACCCGATAGAGGTCGCCCAGCTTGTTGAGCTTGTCGTCACTACCGCTCACGATGGCGTGAAGTGCGGAGTTGCGTTTGGCGTGCGCGAACGCTGGCAGCACCGCCGACTGCGCGATGTGGCCGAGCCCGACCACGGCATAACGAACTTTCGACAAAGCCATGTCAGTTCTCCCAACAGGAGAGCTGCAAGGCACGTACCAAGCTCAGCTCAGTGGCTGAGCCGGCGTGAAATCGGCTGCGCGCTACACGAAGATCGGTTGGTCTTGTGGGGCGACGTGGCCCGACGTGTCCGCCTGCCAGTCGAGCATGACCTGCACCGCGCGTTCGTCGAGGTCGACCGTGTAGCGATTGACGTACAACTGGATGTGACGCCGCACGACATCGGGCGACATCTCCTGCGCGTGCGCGGCGACGTACGCCTGGCTCGCCTCGGGATGGGCAAAGGCGTACTCGACGCTGGCCCGCAACGCGGCATCGATCGCCGCCGCCGTCGACGCCACCAGATCGCGACGGATGGCAATGGCCGCGAGCGGCAGCGGACACTGCATGCGTTCTTCCCAGACCGAGCCGAGGTCCGCCAGCAGCGTCAGACCCTTGGCCTCGAATGTAAACCGACCCTCGTGGATCAGCACGCCGCAGTCGACCTCTCCGCGCAGCACCGCGCCTTCGATCTGATCGAACCGCATCGCGACCGTTTCGAACTGGCCGAGCAACCGCAACAGCAGGGCGGCCGTCGTTCGCTCTCCCGGAATGGCGACGCGCCCGCCCACCGCTCGCGCCGAACGGCCGACGATGATCGGGCCGACGCCAAACCCTGCTGCGCCGCCGGCGCGCAGCAGTGCGTAACGATCACGGATGCGTGGGTACGCGGCAATCGAAATCTTGGTGACCGCGGTGGTGCCCAGCTCCGCGCGCGCGTTCAGGGCCTCGACGTCATCAATGAAGGGCACGACCCGCGGTCCCGCCACCAGCCCATGCACGAGGGCGTGGAAGGCAAAGGTGTCGTTGGGACACGACGAGAATCCGAAATCTAGCGCCGCTCGATCCACGAGAGCAGTGCCTCCTGGGCCGCCGTCGCGGCCTCCTTGATGCGCCACGCCTTGGTGTCGCGATCGGTGACCAGGTTGCTGATGCCGCGCACTTCGCCGACCGGGATGCCGTGGATGGCGGCGACCTGCGCGATCGCTGCCCCTTCCATGTTCTCCACCGCGCCACCCGTGCGCGCGGCAATTGCTCGCGCGGCCACCTCGGTGCCGGTGCACGACGACATCGTCACGAAGCGAACCCGCGCCAACGCCGGGAACACCTGCATCGGCAGCACGTTATAGATCGGCGGCGGTCCGTCGACGATCGGGAAGCCGAGGGCTTCCATGTCGAGAAACCCGTCCGGGCTGGTCGCGCCAAGGTCGCCGTAGCACTCGGTGTCGGCGCACGCGACCTCGCCAATCTGAAGCCCCGAACCCGGATATGCGCCACCGATGCCACACACGACGATGGCGGCAGGGCGCGTGCGCAAGATGGCGAGCGTGACCGCGTGGGCCGCATTGACCGGGCCGACGCCGGTGCGCAGCACCTCGACCCGCGCCGGATCAACCTGCTGGCGCAGCCGCGGGCTTTCGAGGTCGGTGGCGGTGCAGATCAGCAGGTCGACGGGCACGACCCGTTCAGCTTACTGCACGCCAAACGCCAGCAGCACGTTGCCGGCCATCTGGCCGAAGTTGCCGTAGCCCGATGTCATGTAGAGCATGCCGCCGGCAATGGTGGCGCCAGGACCGTTGATCGAGCCGCCCCGCGCCTTGACGCCGTTCACCGTCTCGAAGTCGCGCGCGGTTGCGAACGACCATAGCACCTTGCCGTCGCGGGCATCGTAAGCGCGCATCATGCCGTCGGTGGCGCCCGAGAACACGACGCCGGGAATGGCACTGGCGGCTGCCGACTGCGCCGGAATGCACTTCATGGTCTGATCGGGACAGGTGGCAATTGGCGGCGCCCACCATTCGCGTTCGCCCGTGGCCAGGCGAATGGCCGCCAGGCCGCCGGCCGCCTTGATGCCGAGCAGGCCATCGGCATTGGGGTAGTAGACGAGGCGATCGTCGGCCGCGCCGCCCCACTCGATGCCGCCAAGCGGCGTGCCCTGCCCGACGCGATGCTGCCACACCACCGAGCCACTGTCGGCGTCGAGGCCCCAGGCGAGACCTGATTTCTGTCCGACCGCGAGAATGCGGCGCCCGCCAGGCAGGGTGCGCAGAATGGGTGACGTGCCGACGGCGAAGTCGGGTCCGGTTTCCTGCGGACAGGTTTCAGACTTGGCGTTGGGGCCGCAGCCAATCACGTAC
>ENA-ORBV01016673-ORBV01016673.1-microbial-mat-metagenome-genome-assembly--contig:-NODE-16673-length-10629-cov-6.483226_pt1 | contig 10629 bp, 7 predicted proteins | sample MGYA00237777_ERZ505514 | MGnify/ENA primary metagenome ERZ505514 (study PRJEB26160, sample SAMN06269048) | microbial mat metagenome | isolation source: Oligotrophic lake microbial mat | place...
TTCAAGCAGAAGACGGCATACGAGATTCGCCTTAGTCTCGTGGGCTCGGAGATGTGTATAAGAGACAGAATCCGCACATACAAAATGAACGACTGCCTACTACAGTAAAAATGAACCACTGAATATTGTGCAGATAAACAACAGGGGTATCCCAGTCAGCCTGTAGTGACACCGTTGGTTTACGAGGTAAGACTTTGGTAAAACACTACAACTACTGGCGAAATACTCACTACTAGTCAATGTTCCATCACGCAAAATCCTCTGACGAAGCAAAAGAAGTATTCACGTTTGATGCCCATGTTGCACAAGGAAGGTTCAGCTCTTGACTTAAAAGTCGACTTGAAGAAAAGAAGTTCAACCAAAACTGGAACAGTCGGACTTTGCTACAGTGCCGGCTTGCTACGGCTGAACTACGTACCCCAGTAGAAAATTATCAATTGGTGATCCCTGTATGCAATCTGCGGTTAGCTTTTTTTTGAACAGACAACTTCTTCTTTCATAAAAACAAAATACATTGCTATAAAAGCACCAACATTTTCATACACATTCTATTCCAAAATACTACACAATCATGCGTGCTACCTCTCACATTGCCGTGGATTTATCCGATCGTCATATTGGCAAGGCATTGGCTTCGCTTGAACGCATGACAAAGCGCATGAGCAAAATCAAGAGTGCCCAAATCTTCTTGGGGCGTCCCAGGAGTGTGGGCATTCACAAGAAACTGACGCCGTCGGTGTTGATTCAAATCTTTGGCATTCTGGGACAAATGCCCAATCTCAAGATTGTCAAGATTGACTTGAATCTCGTCTCCAATTCCAGTAATAGCAGTGCTACTGCCAGTACTGCTTCTTCCAGCAACAATCCCGTGGGTGGTGCTGCAGTCCTGCCCTTGACAGCCTTGACTGCCCTTGTGCAGGGAGCTCGTCGTCTCAGGACCATGCAACTGCATAACTTGGATCTACTACTACTCCAAGATCTTTCTTCCTGTACTGAATCCTCCTCCTCCTCCTCTTCTGACACCAGTACAGCCACCGACCTCCAAGACTTTGCCGCGGCCTTGCGCGAACACAAGAACTTTAACAGTTTGGAAATGATATCCTGTGGTGGCAGTGCCTCTGATGCCACTGTTCCATGTGCAACTCATGCTGATGCTTCCACGGGCAGTAATAGTCATGCTCGCTGCACCAACCACAGCAACAGCATGAGTCGGGTCCTCGCGTGTATTCTCAAGCATGCCAAATACTTGAAAGAATTGCGGGTCGAAGGTACCTCCTTTGGTCAATATCACGTCCACAGCATCTTGGGTCGCATCTCCAAGGCCGTCACCGATTCTTGCCTCACCAAAGTCAGTTTGCAGGAAATTCCGGATCTGCACGATGCTCATATTGTCGAATTGAGCATGGCACTGGCCAGTCCCTACTGCAAAGTCCAGGCCCTGGAATTACGCTCCAGTATCTTGACCGAAGAAGCCGGGGACGCCTTGACCACCATGCTGTTGATCAATCAATCCATCACGCACCTCACCTTGCATTTGGATTGTGAACAATTGGGGTCCGCCATGGCCCGTGTCTTTCGCCACAACAATACCCTGCAACATGTCGACCTACGATGTTATGGCGACGATGAAGAAGTTTGCCAGTCTGTTCTGGAAATGGCACGGGCCCTTCGTCTTCGACGTTGCAGTTCTTCGGGTTGTCGAAAACACATTGCGAAGCGTAGTGGATACGCCTCGTCGCCGTCGTCTTCCAAAATCCGGGAATCTCAAGTCCAAAGTCTGCGGTTATCGTTGGAAATTGAACCCTACCAATGCCAGAACGAGATTCTAGCGCAATTTGCCGCCACCCTGAAACACAATCACATCTTATCGACCCTCGTTTTGGACGATGGCATTGAACCCTATGTTCTTACCGAGGATATGCAGTTTGATTTGAAGCTCAACCGATGTGGATATTCTCGTTTTACCAAGGACATTGGCAATGCCAATGTCACAACACCCACCCAATATCTCGATGCCATGGCACAAGAATCGGATGACATCAATGTGCTCTTCACTATTTTGAATCAGCATCCCGAACTCCTCTGTCAAGCAGCCCTAGCACCAGAAACGACCGCCACCAAAGAGGCAACACCCTGCGACGACAGCGATGCGGAGGAAGTCGTTCAATCGCCCAAAAAGAAATCCTCCCTGCCCCGACAAATCTTGTATACCAGGCAATCGTCGCTTTCCCCCAAACCCATCAAAAAGACTACCAGTAGCATGGGCAAGTCGATCAAGCGTCGTTTCTTGACCATTTTGGCACCCTCGGCTTAGATAGCACAACCCATCATCACTTGCATGCTGGGACCGTGCATTCATACCCAATACACATACTTAATACATAAGTCCACCCATTCAACAGACATCCATACTACTAGTACCTAGCTAGCTAGCACAACTAATGAGGCAGCGGAGCTCGCGTGAACAGGTCTTCCCTCCTGCATTTAGCCCCACCCGCCGGACTTCTCCAGCTAATAAATAGCCACCCCGGAGGCAAACAATGGGTAGCTACCCAGGTAATTGCAACTACACCGATAAGCTAGCAGCAAGCTGCTCAAATAGTGCTTCGCTGCCCATGGAGAAATGCTGCTCCATTGTGCTTCTTTCAGTTTTCTGGATGATAGAGGTAGGGTTAACCGAGGATAGGAAAAACCTCTCCCACTTTGAGCTGTCTTTAAACTGAACCTGAATCCAGCCGTCGACGACGAATACTAGCTAGGTCGCAGAGTAAAATCTATTATAAAACCTCGTCTAAGTACATTAAATCTGATACATAGCGGGAGTTAGCTACCCGTTACTATTAGCCAGCTAGATTAGCTGTAAAAGAGAGGGACTGTTTGGGACACTTTATTTCTTCTTTTTCTTCTTGGATGATTTCTTCTTGGAGGCCCCTCCAACCCCCCTTTCTGACTTGGCCTTGGGAAGCTTTACGCTGTCGACGAGCTCATTCGGGAACTTTCGCATTCGCCCCTTCTCGTTGATCCGAGTAAATTCATCATCTCGTTCTACAAGTTTTCCTTCGATCTTTTTCATTTTGTTTGTTTTGGTATCTTGGTATTCCACAACCACATCAAATCCTTTGTAGGATTCAAACATGACACCCGAAAGCTCATCGGTCGCACCCGGTGTTGTGACTTCAACCGAATGATGCACGGCAATGTTATACCCCACTGACCCCTCACCTTCTTCGTCAAAGGCTTGGTTAATGGCTCGAGCAAGGGACACAACATCCACTCCACTTCCTCCTGACGAATCTACTTCGACGAAATTATCCATGTCAATATCCATATCCATATCTGTCTCATCCTCATCAAAATCTTCCATATCATCGTCGCCTAAATCATCAAAATTCTCTTCGTCCTCTTCTCCCTCGACAAAATCATCAAAATCCTCTCCCCCCTCGCCGTCATCGTCGCCATCAAACTCCAATTCCTCCTCTACATATTCACTTTCATGAAAATCTGCCGACATGAAGACTTCTTCTGCTTTGACCGTCACGACAATACGACCTGCTTTCCATTCAATCTCAATCATTTCCGCTGTAGCACCTGCGTCCATGGCAGCTTTCATAATGATGCGTTCACCTTCCTGTTTCCATTCGGCTTCATCCATTCCCAAAAGGCTGGTACTAGTAGTACTCAAAAGGAGCCATTTGGAAAACACCTGGTGGGGTTGTGTTGCCCACCAAAAGGCACTGCGATGACGATGGATTTGTTCTTGCTGTTGTTGTTGGGATCGTTGTTGTATTCTGGATGGAGATGAAACTGGAATCCATGCGTCCGCTACCAAGGTAGAAGAAAGAAGTGCCAATAAGACGAGCCTATGTTGGAGTATGAACATCATTCTCGATTTGTATCGACGATGGATCGACACACTACTAGCTTGCTATGATGTACAATAGTTCCGCACGATGGGCATTATTGACTGAGTGGTATCTGATAGAGTGCTACTTCTAGCCACTAGCTAGCTAGCTACTATAGCTCTCTAGAAGTCAGCTTTCTGAGGTTTCCGTTAGCCCAGCTCCAGATACTGGGTGGGGGGTCGACAGGCCAACCAGCAGTTCACAGTAGTACCGTCGTGCAAGGATATCAGAATCGTGCAAAGGATATCAGAATGAATGAATCCTGTTCAGAGGAGCAATCACGTGCGTGTATGAAGCTGACAGATCGGAAGCTCATAGCCTGTTTAACTTGCACGAATCAACTTTGGTGTCAAATATGTGCAAAAAGTGAGATAAAAAATACTTAGATGCAAGCAGACGAAAATAAGTAGCCTAGCGCCAGCTGATCGTTTTTTAAATTTTAAGGATCTCCTAGTTCCAATCGCTGCGTGACTACGACAGTCTAAGTACTATAGTCGGAGTGAATTTTAAAGCACCACGCCCGCTCGACCTTTGAATTTGGAGACCAGCGATGATTGCCGTTATCAATATTTTGCTGCCGTTATCCAGAACTACTGTACTAAACTAGTACGTAGTAGCTACTTGGATACCGGTACGAAGTACTTTGGTATGGCACTGTTTGACTGGTGCATGCCCAGAATTACAGTTGCCAGCAACAGGACTACAGTAGCTTTAAGGTTCGTAAGTAGATGATGGACAAGTATTAGCTAATAGCAGCAGCCAGCGATCAGATCAAGACTACAACTGCCAAGAACTAGATAAACTTCTCTGAAGTTAGAGCACCTAACATTTTGCGCTTCGGAATTTGAACGTGCGAGATAGTTTCCTACTGTATTAGAAAGTCTTGCAAACCAACGTCGAGTCAAGGTATTGTTGCCACTGCCAATCAGCCAAGCATTGCTTTATCTAAGGCATAGACATCCAAGCAAACACCAACGGATTACTTCACGCACAACACAACCATGAGCTTGCGGCCATCGGTGGTGAAACGAAAACCACCAAGATCAAACTCATCATCAATGATGAGCGCCTGCGCTTTTGCAGTCGTGCTAATTTTACTATCCCTCTGCGAAGCAAGTGCCGCGTCTGATAACAACATTACACTTTCCTCCGATGGGAACCTTACCAACACCCAGGCCAAATCTTCAACCACCTCTACCAAAGCTCCAAGTCAACCACGCGCAGACACGACCGAAATGATCTTCGAATACGCCAACTTGAATGACAACGAAATCAAAATTGATGATTCCAACTTCAAGACGCTGGTACGGCATTGTCTCAAGAGCCATGACGAAAAAGCCTGTGATGGAATGGCCCACTGGGATATTTCTCGCGTCAAAGATTGCAGCCAGCTCTTTTGGGAACCCACATCCGGTAACAACGACGAGTCTGGCAGTGAACTCGTATTGTTAAAGGGAGCAGACACGTTTAATGTTGATATCTCGGGTTGGAATACATCCTCTTGTACCACGATGGAGTCAATGTAAGATTGGACTATCCCTATTCTGACTGTATGATCAACTAGATGTTGGGTACATCTTTCAAGCTCTCACGCAATTTTCCATTCTTAATCCTTTATATAAACTCGATCAGGTTCAACGGGGCCATCTTGTTTGACCAACCGATTGGGAGTTGGAACGTCGCACGCGTCACGTCCATGGCACACATGTTCCAGGGCGCCAGTTTGTTTAACCGTGATATCAGCAAATGGAAAACCCACAACGTATTGGATATGAAACACATGTTTCGGTATGCCTCCCGTTTTCACAACAGTATGCTCAACTGGGATACATCACGTGTCACAAACATGGAGTCCATGTTTTCCTCGGCCAGTCACTTCAATGGCAAGCTTGACTGGAATGTGGCCCGTGTCCAGCATTTTCAAAGAATGTTCCACAATGCAGGTACGAACAGATCAGCATAAAAAAACTGGCGCTTCAATGTTACAACAACACTCAGCATCACTAACCCATGGCAACCAACTGTTTTATCAGACATGTTCAATAGTTTTCTTGGGAGTTGGGATGTGTCCGGGGCTGTCGACGCACCAGAATCTGATGCTTATGGCTTTGTTGCCATGTTCGATGGAGCGCGGGACTTCAATCAGGACATTTCTCACTGGGATATGAGAGCAGCATCAAAATTAGACTTTATGTTTCGGGTGAGTAAGATGATATGTCGTTGAAATTGAAATTATTACAGCGAACAACTGGCGAACATAAGTGGCAATCTTACCGCTGTTTGCGTTATCGTCATCCGTAGGATGCCTATGCTTTTGACCAGGATCTTTCTCCTTGGGCAATATCTGAGGTTACCGATATGAATGACATGTTTCACCATGCAAAATCATTCAGCCAGACTCTTTGCTGGGACGTAAGGGGTAAAGAAACCGGAAACATTTTTCAAGGCACAAACGATGCCTACGCTGAATCAAATGTAGCGAAATGCTGGGAACTTAAGCATTATGGCAAGAATCACAAAGTGGATCTTTCCATTGTAAGTGAAATTGAAACCACAGGAACAGTGTCTTCAGAAGACGACAAGCAAGGTTTTCAAACCACCGGAAGCGACATTTCGCCAGGAATGCGCTTCCTACAAGTCTTCTTGTTTAGCATTGCTATTGTTTTGGCATGGCTGTGGCTGATGATAATTCGGCGCTATATTAGAACTAGCAAAGAGAAGCAAGAGCTGCTGCGCAAAATGAATGAAAATGCGAGAGCTGATGACTTGGAAAACGAGATTTCTAGAGATCTGAGTAGCAGCGACACCGACGACGATTACGGTGAAGTTGAAATTGTGTTTGACAAGCCCGAAGACTTTGAAACGCTTCGTCAGAATGTCTTCAGCGAGAGCTTTTTCCGAGCATTGGAGGGACGACAAGGTGATGCCGGTATGATGCCAGTCGAGCATGCCATTCCAGCCATGGCAGCAATGATACAACAGGAAGCCTATTTGCAGCTTGAAAAACAACGGCGAAGCCAAAGGGCACATGCTTCTCAAGGGAATCGAGCGAGACCATACAACCCAGGTTCAAGTGTGCGTTACCTCTCCAACAACAATCAGGATCTAGACAACAGACAAGTCAGGTCCTTTGAAGTGGAAAATAATTATACCATCGATGACATGAGGACAACAATGAGCTGGGACGATGAAAGGACATTGTATATGCGGAATTCCAAACGGAATCTTCTAGATTCTATTCAAATACATGTGCAGGATCCAGCAACTTCGACTAGCAAAACTATTATTCCAGCGATGTATTCAACTAATGATTGGGCCCATCACCAAGAGTGCGATGATCTCTCTCAAAGCATTGGGGTTAGCCGCAATCAAAGCAGTTTCAGCACGGGCCAAGCGGAGAATGCCACAAACACAGGCGGCAGCAAAGCTCGAAAAACAAAACGCATCCGAATACCCCTCAAAAAGTTCCTTATGGCTGCCACTAGTAGTGGGAAAAGTAGTAGAGATGGCAAAACTCGAGGCCACATGACAAAAAATTCGGCTAGCAGTAGTGTCATGCAAGCCGAGGCGCCACAGTATGAAACCAATAGCTGCCCCAGCGTGGATGGAAGCATGTCGGGAGACGAATGGGTGTATCAAGATTCTGATCATGTACAAGCGCAAACACCTGTTCTGACATCTCAAGCTTCCTATCTCGACTACTACTCGAGCGATACTTCATCCTCAATGCCGCCGCAATCACAACAGTCGCACAATCCAACCCGCACAAACCTACTAGAGACATCCGAGTGGGTCTAGTAGCTTAGTTTTTCATAACCTAATAGATAGAGCAAAGACTTCCTATAAAACAAACCTACTAGTAGAGACGTGCGAGTGGGTCTAGTATTAGTTTTATGTTTCATAACCTAATAGATAGAATTGAGATTGGATATAAAGCATCGTAGCTGGAGGTCTCAGCGCCACAAATAAGGCTGTAGTAGCGAACATAACCCTCGGACCAATCCTAACCTACACGAAGTACAGCTCTCGTCATCCAGCTCGGAGCGCAATGGACCACTACCTGCTATGGATAGTTGAGTACATTACTACGGTACAAGCTAGCTACTTCTACCTTGCTAGCTACTCGGCTACTAATAGCGTACGGTACCAGCAGCAACCATGACCAACTAATATTTCAAACCTCAACCCTATCGTTTTTTAGAAGCGATGAACTAGTAGTAGGGTTGATGTTATCGGGTTGCTTTCCAGAAAGTGCGCGTCTTATGTTTTCTGCATTTGTGGAAAGCAACCAACTCCATGATGGGTCCTACTGTACGGAGTCTCAATATCTTGCTTTGATAGCTACTATACTGCTACTAGTAGTAGGGGATGGCAGTAGTAGATGTAAAGATATTCGCGAAAAAGGTCTATAACTATATATTATTGCGGATGAATAGGTAAATATATAAGTGTTTCTTCATTTCTATGGGGAGGTGATATATACATACATGCCATTGTATTTCTGTGCTCGGAACAAGGGAAGTTGGAGGAAGCCTGCTGCATGGATATGTTTAATTACGCAGATACGGCAAAGATCGATCGGACCTTTTTGCGAAGGGACTTGGAAGTGCTCTTCATGGTGGTTTGCTTACTGGGCCAAAAATAATTGCCTTTTTTGGAGACCGAGGAGTCTACCGAAAGCATGCTGCACGCCGAAAGAACCGATTCGAACGAATCGATACGGGACGATGGTACTCTTTTCGAGACCAATGCGTTGCTGGCAACACGATTGATAATAGCAGGAGTGTTGTCACCACAACCAAGAAGAAGACTGGGTTGATTGCTCAAAATGTGGAACACAGTATCGATATGATCCTTTTGGGAAATCGTGGCATTGATCAATGCTGGGCCATGTGCTTTTTCCGATCGCAACAAGGTGCGTGCTCCACATTGATTCAACCTCAATTTGGTTTCGAGTGAGGCCGGCAAGGGAAATAATTCGACACTGTCGTCAATTTGGACAACTTGCAAGGTTTCATTCGATTCGAGAGCCTGTTCAATCTGTTCCAAAATGGGATCATTGTGTCGTTCGGGATCAATTTCCACACACAAGCGTAATTTTTGCAAAATGGGTGTCATCAACGCGTCCGAGGTAGGCTTTCGCAAGCCCTTGGCAATAACCACGGCTTCCTTGCGGACTTGTTCATCGTCTCCGTACTACCGAAGGTCCAATTGTTTGAGTCGCATATTGCTTCGCAGCATTTTCGCAACCGCCAGTCCGGATTTCTCCCAATCAATATGCAATTTGAGAGTCTCAATGGCGATCAAATTGTGTTGCAGTAATTGACCGACCAATACCTTGCCAGCCCCTTCGCCAAACACACTGGACGTAATTTCCAAGGTTCGCAACGCGGGAGAGGCTTCGGCAAAGACGGACATGTGTTCGTCCAAAAGTCCTGGCACATCGCTTAGCGTCAAAGAGGCCAAGCTGGCATTGTGCACAATGCTGCGCAAGGTCGCTTCGGCCGCGGGATACGTGGATCCGATGGGTGTGGACGAGACCGTCAATTTGGACAACTTGGTGGACGAACTGAGTCCCCGCAAAAGTCGGACAATGGCGCCCCCCACACTCCGACACCTCAACAAGGACAATTCTTGGAGACTGCTCGATTGCGTGAAAATGTCGGAAACAAGATTTTGGTGGGTGGTGGGGGTGGTGGTGAGCATCAGTAGTTCGTCGGCTTCTTCGTCATCATCGTCGTCGTCGTCGTCGTCGTCGCTGTTAAGGATGTAGTCGACATCTAATTCCGTCATGCTGCCATTGCCAATACTGGATGGAGCTGAAAGGATATCGGTCAAACTGACATGAGCCAATTGAAGGGTCTTGAGTTTTGGGCATTGCAATAGCAGAGCCAGTGCCTGTAATGGGACATTGTGATGCATATCTACCGTGACACTCTTGAGGTTGGGCAATCGGGATAGCATGTCAAAGATTTGAGAAATCATGACGGGAAGAGACAAGGGCACCTTTGGTGTGGCAGCCTGTGCCAGTTGCTGTTCCGAGTTGCTGATGCGGATATATCCATTCTGGGTAAAGATGTGAGCGCTGCGAACCCTCTCACGTTGTTTCTGAGAGAGGGAAGAGAGAGAGAGGAAGAGAGGTGAGAGGCATGTCAAGAGGACAATGTTATACCCCAACAGGCTTCAGTGGTTCACTGGAGAGAAACTTACTGGCAACTTTAGAAGAGCTTCCAGAGCTGGAACAGCGTCTTCATTGCTCAAATCCAAAGACAATTGTCGAAAGGTCTTGGGGATCTCGATGCTTTTCTTGCCACTCTTTTTATTGCTGCTGCGCGTACTCATCAAGCTGCTGGTGCTTCCAAAACTTTTCATTTTGACTTGAGATATGCAAAGAATGGATATGTGTGTGCTTTACAAAAAGATTTTTATGAGCACCAAAAGTAGTTGGATCACACACAAGTTTTTACACTTTTGATTTGAATTCGTGTTGTGATAATCCACAATCTTGTAGACCATCAAGCATGAAGAGCTCGCGTAAGTTAGTGGACTTAAGAGCAAGATAAACCCAGTTGCTTTAGACGACTCTGGAACAGTTTTGGCCTGTGCTAACTATTAGTTAGTAGCTGAGGCTCCATAACATGTGGTATTACTCTACTACTGTCTCTTATACACATCTCCGAGCCCACGAGACTAAGGCGAATCTCGTATGCCGTCTTCTGCTTGAAAA
>ENA-ORBV01016674-ORBV01016674.1-microbial-mat-metagenome-genome-assembly--contig:-NODE-16674-length-10629-cov-4.609268_pt1 | contig 10629 bp, 7 predicted proteins | sample MGYA00237777_ERZ505514 | MGnify/ENA primary metagenome ERZ505514 (study PRJEB26160, sample SAMN06269048) | microbial mat metagenome | isolation source: Oligotrophic lake microbial mat | place...
GCCGATGAAGCTGGTGTCGTCGTCGTCGCCCAGTTGCCACCAGCGGATGCGTAGCCCGAGGCGCGAGAGTACGTTTTCGATCGCCGGATACCAATGCTTGGGATCGGACGTGAAGACGCCAGCCGCCGTCATGCTGCCGGAAGCGCCGATCGCCTTCACGACTTCGTCCGGCGGCCGATTCAGGAGCCCGACGATGTGCAGGTTCTGCGCGCCGCAGCGATCGACCAGCTCGGTCAACGCGCGCACGCGCGGTTCGTCGCCGGCGCGCATCCACACCGGGAATTTCAACCAACCGTTGCCTGCGATCGTCACCAAATGCGGCAACTCCGCCAGCGGGACGTCTCCTTCGCCTTGCGGAAAGCTCCAACCGAATTCGCTCTTGCCGGAGGAATCTCGCTGTTCGTAAACGACGACCGTGAGCTGCCGCTCGTGCACGGGACGATTGGTTTGCGTCAGCTTCGAGCGGATGCGATAGAAGCCCGGCTTTTCAATCGGCGCGGTCCATGTCGCCGTCAGCAAGTCTGCGTGCTGCGCGTCATGCTCCGTCTTGCCTTCCGGCGGGGAGAGTTCCAATTCCACTTCCGTGAGTTGCACGTGATCCGCGTCGAGCAATTCGACGTGTAGTCGCGGCGAATCATTGCCAAAGCCCGAGACGCGATACTGCAACTGAATCGGCTTGCCGACCAGATATAGATGCTGCGGTTGATCGGCGGCGACGTCGATCCGTACCAGTCGCTCGAAGCGAAGGTCGTCGAAATACGCTGTCCCGTTCAGATCGCCGTTGCCGGTCGGTTCCAAGTGCAGGCCGGCGACCGCGTACTTTGCGTCCACCGGCGGCGCGAACGGCCCCACGCTGATTGTCGTCCAATCGCCGTCATCATGCACCGTTGGCGAGTCGTACGTGGCCAGCGGCTTTTGCTTGGCGTCGAGCAAGGTCACGCTATACCGCGCGCGATGCCAATGCAGCCCGACGGTTTTGAGCCGCGCCGTGAGCGCGAGACTTTCATAGGCATTGATCGGCAACGCCGGGCTATAAGCGATCGCCGCGCCGCCGTCCAATTCGATTTGCAGGCAACGGTTCGCCGCGTCGCCGGGGTCCGGAACCAGCCGCACTTTGACGTAGTTCGGATACTTCGGGCCCACGGCCCGCGTCCAGCCATCGGGCCAGGAGTCGTAGTTGCGATCCCACAAATCGCCGAAATCGCAGCGGAACAGCTCCGCCTTGGCCTCCGACGGTTCGGCCGCCCCAGGAGCCGGGGCAGCCGCTAGAATCAGCAATAGACAAGCCAGCATGCCGGTCATAACGGTTGTGCTCAATGGTTCGCTCGGCGGGCAAAGGCGCCCTGGGCTGGGCGCTTCAGCCATCGAGAACTCTAGGTTTTTCCTCAGCGTAGATTCGGGAACGCCATGCCACGCCCGCGGATTGGAATTCAACTCAGTTGCCTGCGACTCCCATTGAAGCGCGCCTTGTTTACCGCCCGAGAGCTCGGCGCGACGACGGTCGAGCTCGATGCGCGCAGCGCGGACCTGCGACCGCTCGCGGAGTCAGCGACGGCGCTCCGCCAGTTGCGCAAATTGCTCGATGACCTGGAGCTGCGCGTTTCGGCCGTGAGTTTTCGGACGCGGCGCGGGTACGATACGCTCGACGACCTTGAAGGACGCATCGAGGCCACGCGAAGGGCGATGCGGTTGGCGCATGCCGTCGGAGCGCGCTTTGTCGTGAACCAGGTCGGGCATCTGCCTGAGCCGGGCGTCGATGAAACCGTGGCCTTCCAGACTTTGACCGGCGTACTTCGCGAACTAGGCGCGTTCGGACATCACACCGGCGCGATGCTGCTCGCCGAGACCGGCGGCGAAAGCGCCGCCGCGATTCGCCGCCTGCTCGACGCCTTGCCGCCCGGCACGGTCGGCGTCGACCTGAATCCCGGCAACCTGATCATCAACGGTTTCCGGCCGCTGGAAATCATCGAGCAACTCGGCACCGAGATCCTGCACGTCCACGCGTCCGACGCGGTGCGCGATCTCGCTCGCCGCCGCGGACTGGAAGTGCCGCTCGGGCGCGGCGTCGCCGATTTCCCGGCGCTCTTGGGCGCGCTCGAAGAACGCGACTACCGCGGCGACATCACGATCCAACGCGAACAATCCGAAGACCCGGTGTTCGAGATCGGGCAAGGAGTGAAGTACCTAAGAGGAATGACGAATGCCTAAATCCGAATGACTGAGGGACCGCGAAAAAATAACTTGAACAATGTACTTTTGCGGCGAGTGAGTGTAGTTCCATTCGCCGTAGAATTTGTGGGGCGTTAGTTGCAGGCGTGCGAGTTCGTCATCAATGGCGGTGTCGCAATGGTACTCGCCCTTTCGCGATGAAATCGGGATGGCTACTTTTTCCTCGCGAACGAGGACAGTGGAATCGGACTATTCGATCGGTTCGGTCTCGTCGCGCTCTTCCGGCTGTTTCTCGGCTTGTTCAGCGAGGTGTTTCTCGTAGTCGCGCTTCCACGTGTTGGTGCGGTAGCCGACGTCGGCGCCGTCGCCCGTCAACAGTCCCCCGGCGTCCTTGCCATCTTCGCCGACCGAATAAACGACCAGGTCTTCGCCGTCTTGAAGAATCCGCAACGGCCCGTGAAAGTGCTTGAAGTTCGGAACGGCCGGCAAGAAATCGGGGACGAGTTGTTCGACGGAGGTCGGGTAAACGCCGTGGGCGAGGCGGTAGCGTTCGCAGGCTAGGAAGACGTCGAGAATGCGGTTTCTGCGTTCTGCGTTAACAATGTACGAAATCGATCGATCAGCGCCCAAGACAAAGGCCTTCGTGAAGTCGTATCCTCCTGAATCGAGTTGTTCCGAATTGAGCGTCGCAAGGACATCCGATTGAGCACTCTGGATTTGACCCGCGATCATGAAAAGATCCGTTGACTTTGTCGCGTCACAGAGGCGACGCATCCCGAAGAGATAGGCCTCAACGTCTTCAGGTTCGACGCCCCTCCACTCGATGTCCCCCACCAATGATACGGCTGCTTGAGTTGCTTGAGTGAATCGAGTATCCAAACGCGCTCCGTCAGCAAATTGGCCCGGAATTGGTGTGAGAAATTGACGCGCCGAACGCTGGATTGTAGTGCGGCGAGTTGTTCGTCCGTGAATGGCACTGCACCAACCAAATAGGCGACATCGTTGTTTGCCACGTGGTTCAAGCTCCACCGATTCGGCATCGCAATGCCATCTGGTTCTGCAGCGAGGCATTCCTGCAATGCCAAGAGCGACATCAGCGACTGAAACGCCTCTCGCGCGTCGCCACGCTGTGCCGCCACAAAGGCCCGAAGTTCGAGCAGCGTTGTCACCCAACGACACCTGAACACAGGCCGGTGGAGATTGCGATTTTCAATGTCAGCAATCGTAATCGGAAAACGGCTCTGGCCTCCCTTCGAGGCCGCCTCGTCAAGTTTCACGAACAAATGTCGCTGACTGTCAATGAACTCCCCAGTGGCGACCAATCCTGGCCATTCCGTGCCAGGCGGCGGAATAAACTCTTCGCTATCACCGATAATGGGAAAGGGCTGAGCGCGGTCGAAAAACTCGCTCGTGGTCTCATCGAACACTGCTCGATAGAGCGCCGTGCAATCCTTCTCCCGCGCCAGCGGCGGAATGGCCTGGATCACTTCCGCATACGTGGTCGGCTCCCCCGCGGCGCGGATGCGGGCGATCTCCTCTTCGATGCGTTGACTCGCCCGCCAACGGATCGCCACCCAGTACATCGGCGCGATGCTGATGACCAGCAGCACGACGCCGGCCAGCCAGAGAAACGTGCGCAAACGCCGGCGCGGAAATGTCGCCGGCTCGCTCGCATCCGATGTTTTCATAGAAGCCTTAACCACGAATTCAACCATTCAACCGACAACGTCCTCCCCCCTTCGCGTTTTCGCCATTTCGGGCTTTCGCGATCACAAGGAAAAGATGCCTTTCTCCTGCTCAGCGCCACAAATACGTCATCCGATTTCGATTCTCCGTTCCCTTTCCATAGTTGCATTTTGCTCCAAAAAAGGGCGCGAATAATCGGCCAGCTCGATGCCTATGCAAAATTTTTCTCAGCGCCCTAAAATGTATCTGCCCAAGGATTTGCAAATAAGGTACACCGATTGCATCGCTTGCAGGCGACTTTTCGCGCGGTAGAATTATCGCCGTGTAGCCTAATTGCCCGGGGCAAAACCTGGGCATACGGGGGAACCAATTGGCGGGCTGCGGTGGATGACATCGCGATTCGCCCGGGGCGCAGGTCGGCTTTCAATCGCCGGCCGGAGGACTTTCAACCTCTAGCCCGTCAGCTAACCTCGTCGGCCGGTTCGGGTGCGGCGCCCGAGCTCACATTGGAAGGGCACCGTTCGTCTTCACCTGTATGGCGTAGCGCGATTCTGGCGTAGCGCGATTCTGGCGTGCGTCGATTCCCTGGAGAGCCCTTGCGCTCCCGTTACATTCGCTCAGCGTCCGTCGAACGGCGGCGCGGCGATGAGGTTCTGTTGCCGTGAAGCAATCGAATCTCGGAAAGTTTTGCGAGATGAACGCATTGTGGTTGGTCGGCGATTCGCAGTTGTTGGCGGTTTCGTTCGTGGCGCTGTCGATGTGGGCAGTGCTCGCGATCGTGGCATTGAGTATCGCGCTGTTCGCGCCCTGGCTCACGTTGCGGTACATTCCGCATCACAAGGTAGGCGTGGTGGAAAAGCTCTGGTCACCGACGGGGTCGGTGAGCGAAGGGCGGATCATTGCGCTGGAGGGCGAGGCCGGCTACCAGGCGGAGCTATTGCGCGGTGGCGTGCATTTTGGCTACTGGCGCTGGCAGTATCGCATTCACAAGGTGCGATTGGTAACGATCCCGCAAGGTAAGATCGGCTACGTGTACGCTCGCGACGGCGAATCGCTGTCGCCGAGCCAGACGTTGTCGCGCGTGGTGCCGTCGAATCATTTTCAAGACGCGCGGGCGTTTTTGGAAGGCATCACCACGCCGGACGGGGCGTTGATCGTTGGTCAGCGCGGACGCCAACGGGCGATTTTACGCGAAGGCGTGTACGCGGTGAACCCGGCGCTGTTTGTGTTGATCAGCGAGGACGCCGTGTATGCGCTCTCGCATTTTCAACTGCGCCAGGAGTGGGCTTCGATCATGAATTGGCAAAAGGAGCTGCAATCCACGGGCGGATTCGACCCGATCGTGATTGGCGTACACCATCAACGCGGCGTCGCGGTGAATGCGGAGCAGACCGCGCAGGACGATCAAATCGGCATCGTGACGATCCACGACGGCCCGTCGCTGCCGCCGGGAGAAATCATCGCGCCGACCGTCGGCGCGGAGTTTACCGATCCGAACTACCACAACAACTTTCAGGACCCCGAGGCGTTCCTGCGCGCTGGCGGGCGGCGCGGTCGCCAGTACCAGGCGTTGACGGACGGCACGTACTTCATCAACCGCTGGTTCGCCACGGTCGAGATGTTGCCGAAAACCGTGGTGCCGATCGGCCATGTCGGCGTCGTCGTGAGTTATCACGGACGCACCGGCGCGGACCTCTCCGGCACCGCGTTCCGCCACGGCGAGCGCGTCGCGGAGGGACAACGCGGCGTGTGGGAACGTCCGTTGGGGCCAGGCAAGTACGCCTTCAACACCTACGCAGGCTGCACGGTGCTGACGCCGACGACGAACTTCGTGTTGCACTGGATCACCGGCAAGACCGAGGCGCATAAGTTTGACGAGAGTCTGCGCTCGATCGACCTGGTGACGAAGGACGCCTATGAACCGTCGTTGCCGTTGTCGGTGGTGGTGCATATCGACTATCAACGCGCGCCGAGCGTCATCCAACGCTTTGGCGACGTGAAGAAATTGATCACGCAAACCTTGGATCCGATGCTCTCGGCGTATTTTCGGGATATCGCGCACAGAAAGACAATGCTCGAATTGTTGCACGACCGCGACACCATCCAGCAGGAAGCTCGGGTGGAACTGCGGAGCAGGTTCAGCGAGTTCGACATCGAATGCGTGGACGTGCTGATCGGCAAGCCGGACACGGCGGAAAAGGATGGCAAGATCGAAACGCTGTTGGAACAGTTGCGGATTCGCCAGCTCTCGACGGAGCAATTGGAGACGTTCGAGCGGCAAAAAATCGCCGCCGAGAAGCTCCGCGCGCTCCACGAAGCGCAGGCCACGGCGCAAATGCAGACCGAGTTGACCAATACGCGCGTCCGGGCGCAAATCGCCGAAAGTCATGGCGAGGCAGACCTGGCCCGCGCGCGCAAGATGGCGGAGCAGCGCATTGTCGAAGCCGATGCGGAACTTGCCCGCTCGCATCGTCAGGCGGAACAGACGGTCGTGCTCGCGAAAGCCGAGGCGGAACAACGGATGTTGGCCGGCCGCGGCGAAAGCCAACGGATCATGCAAACCGGCTTGAGCGAAGCGGCGGTGTTGATGCGCAAGATCGGGTCGTTCGGCGACCCAAGGTTGTTTGCGTTGTCGCGCGTGGCGGAAAGCCTCTCGCAAAGCACGCAACCGCTGGTGCCGGAACGCGTGTTCGTGGGCGGCGGCAGTTCCAACGGCGAAGGCCAACAAGCCAGCCAGGGTTTGCTCGGCGTGTTGATCGAACTGCTGGTGGCGGAGAAATCCGGCTTCCACCCAGCCGACAACACGGAGTTGGCGCGGCTGCAACAATTCGCCGAACGGATGGAAACGCAGGCGTTGGAGTCGATGTCCAAGAACGGGCAGGAGGTGACGGTGACGACTTAACGGCTCTGTAGCATTTTCAACTTGTTGTGGCACGGTCTCCCGACCGTGACACGTTGGACGTGGTGAAATTCGGAACGGGAGACCTGCAGTCGGCCCGGTGGCACGGTCGGGAGACCGTGCCACAACCAGTATTAGCACAGTTCGCTTCGCGCGCGACCCGCCCTACGGCGCCACGCTCGCCGAGGCGAAAGCGATGTACTCCACTTTCATTTCACCATTGTGCTGCACCTTACGACCAATCACCACGGCCTGGTCGCGCACGCGCACGGATGTCTTGATTGCGTCAAGATCGTGGTTGGCGGAGGTTCATTGGCGACGACCGGGACGTTTCCGTCGATCGGCGTGACCTTCGGCGGCGGAGTCGGTTCGAAGTCGGAGCGCTGCACGTCCAACGCCAGGACGATTGCGCCGTTCGACTCGATGGCCGGAATCGCGGTGACGAGAAAGCCGATGTCTTCAATCTGATAGCCATGCACCAACTGCTTCGTGCGCTCGGCGTATTGGCTGGACGTCACGGTGGGCTTGCGCGCCCCATATTGCACCCAACCTTTTTGGCGTTCGAGCGTCGCGAAACGGATGTGATCGACGCCGCGAAGCGTTCCTTTCGCTTCCCAATCTTTGAGTGCGGCCGGCAGGTCCAGACTCACGGCAAGATCGTCGCCCTCGGCTAGCGTCTCGGGATCGAGCTTGACCAAGGTGATTTCAATGGTCACCATTTTGCCCGGAGATTCGGGAATCGAAACCTCTACCGGCCGAACGGCATCGTCCTGTGCGCTGGCAATCGTCAGAGTGACGCCAACGAACGCCAGCAACAAGAGGGCGCGATACATGACTCGTCTCCCGATTTAAAGTGAACTTACATTTGCATGAACGAGACGTCACGCAATCGCTGTCATTGTTTCCAAGACGCCATTTGTCCCGCGCGCAGCGATCGATTCGCCAGGTGCGCTGCCGCCGCCGCGTGGACGCCGTCTTCCGCGGGGCAATGCGGTTTGTTCCGGCTGCGGACGCATTCCAGCCAGTTGGTGAGGTGGAGTAGTTCGCCGTCCACGCCCGCGAAGAAGTCTGCGCCGCGTTCCCCTTCGCTATCAATGCGTTCGCGCGGTTTCACGCCGCCGCCTTGCTCGGGAATCACTTCGTAACGGCCGCGGTCGCAATAGAGCGTGGCCTTCGTGCCCATGATTTCGAGCATCGCGCGGTTGCGGTGGTTGACGAAGGTGCCCTCGAAATAAGCCTGGATGTGCTGCTCCGGATAACGGAGCAGCGTTTGCACCGTGTCGGGCGTTTCCCAAAGACCTTCCGTGGCGAAATGATCGCCGAGGCTGGCCGCGGTGCTCGGCGCGGACATGTCGAGCATCCAATGCGCCGTGTCGATCCAATGGACCATCAAGTCGGTGAAGATGCCGCCGCCGAAATCCCAAAACCACCGCCAGTTGCGGAAGCGATAAGCATCGAACGGTTGCACCGGCGCATTGCCGAGAAACGCCTTCCAGTCGACGCCACTGGGGTCGATGTTCAACTTGTTCCGATCCCAACGCGCCTGGTTGCGGTTCCAGGAGAGATGAATCTTGTGGACGTCCCCTAACTCGCCGGAGCGGACGATTTCGCGTGCTTCAATCAAGTGCGGCATGCTGCGCTGCTGCGTGCCGACCTGGACGACGCGCTTGTTGCTGTTCTGCGCCTCGATCACGCGCTCGCCTTCCGACAGATCGTGCGTCAGCGGCTTTTCGACATAGACGTCCTTGCCCGCGGCGCAGGCGTCGACTGTGATCGGCACGTGCCAATGGTCCGGCGTGCCGATCAACACGGCGTCGATGTCATTGCGATCGAGCAGTATGCGATAGTCTGCCTCAGCAACGGCCTGCGGATCTGCCAGCTTGCGTCCTTCCTCGCGATGGACGTCCCAGACATCGCAGACGGCGACGATCTTCACGCCGGGAATCTTGGGAAACCGCGTCATCAAATCCCGGCAGCGCCCGCCGGTGCCGATGCAGGCGACATGGATCGTATCGTTGGCGGCATAACCGCGGGCGGTTTCGACGCCGGCGGCCAGCAAGGCGGCGGCGCCCAGCGTAGTTCGGGTGAAATCACGGCGCGTGAGATGTGCGGGCATCGAAGTCATTCCTCTTGGGCGGCGAATCTGGCAACGGGAACAGCATAACACCGGCCGGCGCGGTGGGCCACATTCAGTTTCATCACACAGCTGTGGGAGGCGTCTCCGACGCCGATGAGCTGAGCGCAACTTCAATTGAGTGCTCCGTCCGATCGGCAGCGTCCTCTCCATCGGCTTCGGAGACGCCTCTCACAGCTTGTTCGCGATTCCACCTTTCCCGGCCCCTTGCCAAAACGTCATACTGAACCGCATGAAACGACTCGATGAACAAGGACTCAGTCACGATCCGATTCATGGGTACATCCCGTTCGTCAGCCGTGCGCCGGCGGGCAGCAGCGAAACCACCGAGCGCGACCTAATCGATCACCCTTGGGTGCAGCGGCTGCGACAGATCCATCAACTGCAGACCGCCTGGTGGGTGTTTCCCGCGGCGGAGCATACGCGCTTCCAGCATGTGCTGGGAGTAATGCACCTGGCGAGCCGCGCCGTGGCGGCGCTCTATGAAAGCCTTGCGGAAACCTGTCCCGATGCGCCGAGCCGCGGCTACGTCGAGACGCTCGTCCGCATGGCCGGGCTGTTACACGACGTCGGCCACGGCCCGTTCGGACATTTCCTCGATGAGCACTTACTCAAACATCACGGCCTGACGCACGAATCGCTCGGGGCGCAGATCATCGTCGATGAACTTGGTGATTTACTGCGCGGTGTCCGCCGCAATCCCGAGAGCGAGTTGGCTTTGGGCGAGCAACTCGATCCCGCCCAGATCGCGTTTTTGATCGTTCGCCCCGGGCGCATTTCGGAAGCGGGACAACCGCGCTGGCTGTTGCTGCTGCGAAGTTTGTTCAGCGGGCTGTATACGGTCGACAACCTCGACTTTGTCCTGCGCGACGCCTATATGTCCGGCTACAGCCACCGGGCGTTCGATCTCGACCGGCTGCTGCACTACAGTTTTTTCAGCGAGCGCGGCCTGACAATCCATAGCCGCGGTATGGCGGCGCTGGTGCGGTTTCTTTCCGTGCGCGGCGAGTTGTTTCGCAGTATCTATTTTCACCGCACCGTGCGGGGGATTGATCTTTCCTTGGCCGATCTTTTCGCCGCTAGCCGAAGATATTTGTTCGATGGAAATCCCAGTGAACGATTGGGCTCCTATCAACTTTTCACGGAATGGTCGCTGCTGGTGGATGTCGCCCGTTGGGGCGAAAGCGACGACACCGAGAAACGAGCGCTCGGCGCGGAATGGCGCAAGTTGTTGAATCGTCAATTGACCTGGAGAATGGCCGCGGAACGGAGCGTGTTCTATCAACCGCACGAGACCGAGTCGGCCAGCATCTTCAGCCGCGCGGAATGGTTCGAACAGCAATTTCGTGCGCAATTGCCGACGGCGCTGCGCGAATTGCCGCTCCGGTTCGACATCGCCCGGCACGTGCATCGGCCTGGCACGCTCGGTCCCGCGGCGGGGCAGAATTTCGTCCTGGATTCCGCCAGCGGCGCGATTCGCGATCTCACCGCCAGCGAACTGTTCCGGCAATTGCCGGTCAGCTACCGCATCTGTCGCGTTTATGCGAAGGACCTGGAGCACACGGCGGCACTATCGCGCGCACTGGACGCGCTCGTCGGTCCCGCGGCGATGGACGACTTGACGAATATGTAGCGAGGACTATTGCGAGAAGTCAATGCGTGGGTGCCTGGGGCTGGGGCGGGCGACGTAGGCATCCAAGCCAAAACCGCTGGGGCATCGTGGCGTTTGGTTGACACGTTC
>ENA-ORBV01016675-ORBV01016675.1-microbial-mat-metagenome-genome-assembly--contig:-NODE-16675-length-10628-cov-5.260923_pt1 | contig 10628 bp, 10 predicted proteins | sample MGYA00237777_ERZ505514 | MGnify/ENA primary metagenome ERZ505514 (study PRJEB26160, sample SAMN06269048) | microbial mat metagenome | isolation source: Oligotrophic lake microbial mat | place...
CTACTGTACTATTTAGTATACTATACTATAGCTAGCTATAGATAAATCGAGGTTTAATTTCGGTTCTACTAGTAGAGATAAATGTTGAATGTTGAACACTGCATGATTGATTCAACATTCATCATCATTCGGTGCTTTCACCATGTCTTCTCTTGCTACTCTTTTCCCGGAAATATCCGATGATACCTCGTCGTTCTACCAGTCCCCTCTCACTACGATAAACCAGAAACTCAGACGAAAAAATGTCGTGGCTGCCGCGGCCGTTTCGGGACCCAACCTGTCTTTCTACGATTCCAGTGACCCATGGAGCGCAGCCGCTGATCCTTTTGGAGGGTGTGATGATCCTCGTTCCGAAAGCGAAAGGACACTGCTGGGACTTTGCTTCTGCTCGCAGCGAAGAGGAAGCTGGACGGGAGTTCACTTTGCGAAATCTCCAAAGGCACCTGGCGGGAAAACAAGGTTTGGTACAGATATATCAACTTCAGTGCTGCCTGCAAAATCGGCCGTGGCGAAAGCTACAAGCGGCACAATTGAAACGGCGAACTGCACTGCTTGTGGGAAGAAAGTTATGACTCCCTCCAGTATGGCCTGGGGACGGACAAGATCGCATCGACTGCAAACGTCAAAACCAACAACAATGGCAGAGGAGGACCCCGAACACGCTAGAAATCTTCTAGAAGCAACACCTAAACTCCGTCACATATCGCCTGCATCCTCAGATACGGAGGGTGGTGGACCATTCGTCTCAAGGAATATTTTAAATCTCATCATTCCTCCTAGTTCTGACAGCGATGAAGCAGCCACGTCAGGTGGGACTCTTGACTACAGGAGGAGTTTGGTACGGGATAGGGCGAACCAGCAGGCGGCATCTGAACTTGCCTCCTTGTTGTTTTCGCTGTTTCATGAAATGTCACTAGAAGACTACGGAGCAGTGGAGAGCGAAGTCTTCACATCGGTGTTTGCATTGGTACATGACAGCCGAAAAGATTATCGCATGGCAGGATTGGCTGCTCTTGATGCACTCATTGTTGTCGAGGCTCCTAGTGCGGATGAAGAGAAAAAAGGCATCAAGTTTGCGAACGCTTTAAGTAATGGCCTCCGATCGGCTCATGGTGACTTTGAATTTTTGTCAGCGGTGTCGAAGGCTTTGGGTCATATGGCACAACGGACGGCAAATGTAGACTTTGTCGAATCAGAGGTCACTAGAGCGTTAGAGTGGTTGCGCACCGAAAGGTCAGACAGAAGGTACGCATGAATGAGCTTAGTCGCAGACTTCGGTGTTTCGACGGTGACAGTGGATTGACGTGATGCTAATACTCAGCCGAATCGTATTCGGACCGGCTTCTTCGGCTGTGCAGGCTTGCTGCGTCTTTGTCTTTAAAGGAGCTTGCCATCCACGCACCGACTGCTTTTCACTCGAAAACCAGTCAATCCACTTTGGGCCAAGGAGGATCAAACGAGTTCATCGACCATATTTTCCAGGCAATTCGGGACCCCCAGCCTATCGTCAGGGCTTGTGCCGCAGATGCCCTATCTCAATGCCTCAAAATCTTGGTGGAGCGGCAGCATCTTTCCCTCACCGGCTTACTCTGTACTTTATATTTCAATTTAGCAGGTAGGGAAATCCTCTTGGTCCCAGTGATTCTTTTGAAACCCTCTTGATTCCTGTTCAATAGTGTTTAATCCGCTTGGAAAAGTTGAATTCTCTTCTATAAGATTTGATTTGACTGGCTGTCTTGGTGTTGAACTTTGATTCTTGTCCTCCTGGTTGCATTGGACCTCCTGTTATCTTGAATTTTCTTGAATTGTGCTTAAGCTCTTGGATCAGCATGAAACACCTCAAATCACCACAACTTCTCGAACTCATCAAATTGTGATCTGCCACGCTTTATTAGAGGGTTTTGAACAGGAAGCATCGAGAAAACGACCGTTTTTGGCTGGTTCTGCGAAGACAGAGGCGACTCAGCATGGATCGCTGCTGGTAACTAGCTGCATGCTGGCTTATACGCGCGATTTTATGCTTCCTCGCTTCGATGAAATCTGCACTGCTGTTCTAGCTTTAACTGAAAATCCAAGACCACTTATCAGGTTGGAAGTTGTCAGGTTGGTTCCACGGCTCGCTCGGCGATGCCCGGGGGTGTTTGGGAGGCGCTACCTCGACCGCAGTCTTGCTTTCTTAATTCAGAGCGCTGCCACTCCTTCGCCTGTGCGGGTTGGAGTGGTCGACATAAGACCTTCGGCCTATACAGCAATCGGCCAACTTATTCTTGCTATGACTGATACTAAGTCTGGTCTTGTTATAGGTGGTCAATCCTTACCCACGGTGAAGATAATAGAGAGGGATGGTTCGCGGGGTGGCTTCACGGTGGAGCTGTCCAAATCGGGTATCATTTACGACAAGCTTGGAGAAATTTTTTCTCTGGTAAAGATGGGGCTGCAGTCTGGCGCAGAAAATGAGATATTAAGCCCAGCTTTGAAGTGCGCTGCGAACCTCGTCCAGGCTCTGAATGACATGGCGCTTCCTTACATCAGCGATTTGATCAACGACATCTTCCGAGCGGGCTTGACGCATGATCTAATCAGTGCTTTACACGCTATCGCTCAATTTGTTCCGGAACAACAGAGCAACATCGAAAATCGGTTATTGCAAGAAACTTCATTAATAGTAGGTCCAAAACAGAGATGTTGTTGTTTTGGATGTATGGACATTTCTGAATATTGATGAGTCCGCCCTGGCTCACTAAATTGTCTTTTATCGTTTGCGTGACCCAGCTTGCGGGAATGTCCTCTGCCAAAGAGATTTGTGACCCATTAGGTTCATTCAGATCATCGATGACACTCGAGGGAGACGCAGCTTCGTCTAAACGAAGGATATCACTAAACATGTCCGAAGACCGAGAAACCGAGAGAGCCTTGGTATTATCGCTGCAAACTCTAGGGTCGTTCGGAGACTCATTGGGACGGGTAACTACTTCTGGCGCTGTTGTGCCCTTACTTCCATTTGTTAAGGATGTCGCAGTGAAATATCTTTCTCACCCTACGAGTGATGTACGGCGAGCGGCGGCACTGACATGTTGTATCCTACTTGTTCCTGATGGAGTTGAACAGAGAACCAGCTTTTCCGGGGTTGTTATTGAAGAATGCTTGCGAGAACTCCTTAGAGTCGCCGTCAGTGATCCAGTGGCTGTTGTCAGGCTTTGCGTTGTTCGAGCCTTGGATTCGCGGTACGACCGTTTCCTCTGCCAATCCCATCATCTGCAATCCCTTTTCCTTCTACTGAGTGATGAAGCACTTGCTACTCGAGCCGCCGGTCTGCAACTTCTTGGTCGCCTTACCGTGATAAACCCTGCTCTAATCCTTCCTGTTTTGAGACGGTTTCTAGTTGACCTCATAGTTGAGCTACAGTGCGGGGTTGATACCGGGAGAGGTAGAGAGGAAGCAACAAGGTTGTTAGTTGTGTTTCTGAGAGCGAAATCACTTCAACGGCTTATCCACCCCGTCCTGCATTCAATAGTGGGTGCTCTCCCCTTGAATGGGTCAGCTCCTGCACCTCGGCTGGCGTCAGCTGCTCTGGAGGCATTGGGTGAGCTAGCTTTGGCAACTGGGCCAGATCTCAAACCAGCGGTCAAAGACGTTGTTCCTCATATTATTGAATCGATGAACGATCAGTCTAGCACCAGTAAGCAACGGACTAGCTTGATGACGTTAGGCCAGATCGCTGGATCCACGGGCTATGTCATTAGGCCTTACATAGATTATCCGAATCTGTTATCGGAGGCGACTGATGTGCTACCCGGCACTAAGCGAGCACCATGGTCACTGGTATGACAGTTTCCGCATAGTCTACGTGTTAAAAGCCTCGTGTCCCAACTTTTTTCTTACTGCAGCTTTATTTCCTTCTCCCAGCGTCGGGAAGTAATACGGTGTCTTGGAGTCCTGGGAGCGATAGATCCTGACCGTTACCAGGTCGTTGCCTCAAAAGCAAGGAAGGGTGGGGCAGTGGGGGGTGCTTACTTCGAAGAGCAAGACGACGGAGACTTTTACGCCGATGCCTCCAAGGACCTTTCAGCGGATCCTGATGACTTGCATGGATCACGAGCAAGAGCTGCAGCCAATGTTGCGAGCGATAGTAACGCAAAGAAAGAATCAGACCCTTTGCCAAAAATTTTCAATAACGACGATGACCTTCCTGCGCATTTGTCAATGTATGAACAATACGCAATGGTTGTCCAGCCCGTCTCTAGTTTTCCACCTGCAAGGCGAATTACACCATCAGACGAAATGTTCTACCCTACAGTTGCTATTCAGGCGTTGATGCGAATATTCAAAGAACCTGCACTTGCTGTACATCATGGGTTGGTTATTCAAGCGATTATGTTCATTTTCAAGTCACTCGGCCTCCGCTGTATTCCGTTCTTGGTAAAAGTTGTCCCGCATATGATTGCCGCTGTTCGCCAAAAATCTGGTCCCTCAAATTATCTGAGAGAGTCACTTTTGAAGCAGTTGGCATCACTAAGTGAAATTGTTCGAGAACATTTGAGCCCTTACATCGCAGACATTTTTGACGTTGTCGAGCAATTTTGGTCTTCCCGTCATCTAGCAACTATTTTTGTTTTGATTTCAAAGGTCGCAGTGGGTGTACCGGATGAATTTCAGCACTTTGTTCCTAGGTTGACTCGTCGTCTCTTAACAAGTCTGGATGAATTGCAAGTAGGAGAATGGTCAACGTCAGTGCTGACTGCATCCGCTTCCAGTCCCGTGGGAAAAGTTGAATCTGACAAGTTGGACCTCATACTCAGATCCATCAACAGCCTGCGAAGTGTTCTCGGAGGTTATCTGCACATGCTAGTTCCTGCACTTCTGAAGCTCTCAGATTCTTTGACTTCTTTGTCTGCGACGTTATATGCTAATCTTCACGAGACTCCTTTTGTGGACCTCCATGTCCTATCACTGCGTACAACAGCAGCCTTGCTGGAATGCCAAGCAAATGCGAAGCACACAAGCACATCTGCGGATGTTTGGGGTACTGGGAATCAACATTCAGTGAGTTCCAATAAGAGTGGGCTTGCTGCCCGCACGGTGCAACCGCTGGTACGCTTGTTGCGGTCTAAACCGCCAATATGCAGAGACTTAGGACTGGCAGCTATCGAGGGATTGTGCGTCTGTGCTAAACAAATAGGAGGGGCCAGATGGCTTCAGTCATACCATGATGTTGTCGTCTTGTCTATTTCTTTTTGGGATGAAGCTCGTAGGGTGAGCACGGCCAGCACTGCTGAAGCAAATCAAGGTTCTCTTTTGAGCAACGACGAAGAGGCTTCAAGTGCTTTGGCCTACTACAACGATGTGGTGGATGGGCTCCTTTCCTCTCCACAGCACCAGAAAAACGATGTCATCTTCGATGTGAGAAAAGATTATATTGTTGGTGGAGAGGCCAGACAACTCAGTTTCGCGGAATCCCCGGCTAATATAGGGGTAGGCGATAGCGGCACTTTAGAATTAGATCAGAATATTATGCCCCCTCTTCAACCTCTGGCAAGCCGCCAGCGAATCAACCAGGGCAACCTACAAAGAGCCTGGGACGTGACCCAGATTGCATCCCGAGATGATTGGGATCAATGGATGCGGACGCTCTCCATTCAATTGCTGCGAGAAGCGCCATCGCCGTCTCTGCGAGCTACTGCAAACCTGGCTAACGCATACCAGGTATGTCGTTTGTCACATAGCCATCACCTCATGTTTTGCGCCACGAGGCTAACTCTAATTGATTGATATGCCTCTCGTCTCAGCCCTTGGCACGAGAACTTTTTAGTGCAGCCTTCGTTTGCTGCTGGAAGGAACTGAGTAAGCCCTATCGAGCAAATCTCATCCACGCATTGGAAACAGCATTTGTAGCAGATATTTCGCCAGAGATTTTGCAAGCTCTGCTGAATTTGGCTGGTTTTCTCGAGCATGACTCTGACGGTGGCCTACCAGTTGACACTTCGGTATTGGCAGATCTTGCCCTCAAGTGTCGAGCCTATGCCAAAGCTCTACATTACAAGGAAAGGGAACACCGCATGGGAGGCGGAAGCTCTTGTGTTGAAGCATTGATTAGTATAAACAGGAAACTTGACCTGCAGGGTAGGAAGTTTTTCGTGACCTTCTATTTATTTGTTTATCTCATGATTCACGAAAGACTTACCCTTGCTCCTTTTCTCTACAGAATCTGCATTGGGTGTATTGAAAGCCGCAACAATGAAGCTTGAGAGTGGCAACAATGACGAGGGACTATCAATGAATGAACACCTACCGAGTAGGTTCACACGCCACCAGGCTCATGAAATGTTCTACAGCGTCATTTGGAGTACCGATGATACAGTCGTCAAGAGAGGCGCGCCTATTGATCTGGCTGAAAAGAAAGAATCTTGGCTGGCAAAACTTGGTTCTTGGACAGAGGCGCTAGCGGTCTATGAACAAAAGCTGGCTAATAACCCCCGTGATTTTGAAGCAATTCTCGGCTGTATGCGCTGCCTTGATGCAAGTGGAGAGTGGCGTCGCGTCCTCGAGCTTGCGGAAAAGAGCTGGCCCGCACTAAGCGGGTCAACCGGCTTGAGCCACTCTCTATCTACAAACATGCAAGACCCGCCCCCTACGCAGTCATCCGTGTACATATCAGCAAGATCCCAGAAGAAGGCTCTTCGGCTGTGTGCTCAAGCTGCGTGGAGACTAGGGCATTGGGATGATCTAGAAAAATTTGCGACGCAATTGAACAACACCACAGCTCCAACAATAAAGCCTGCTGCTAGCCCTGGCATACGCGAAGGCATTGGTTCACGAGTCGACTTCGATGGTTCATTTTTCTCAGGTAAGCCTCTTGCGTTGCACTGTGTGGAAAATCATGTTTGTAATTTGGACTGATTTTGAATCTGTTTGGACGACGCCAAATTGATGTTTGAAATGTGTTGTAAGAGCTTACACCAGAGACTCAGGCGGGTTGTTGAATTCTTCAATTGATGTTGGATGCTTTCAATTGGTGAAATCTGTGCTGTACTAACCATTCATAATTGCCCTACCATGCAGCGGTTTTGCATATCCACAGAAAGGAGTGGGCGTTGGCAGCTGATTCGATTGATTGCGCCAGGAAGGCGATGGATGCTCGTTTTACAGCACTGATGGCCGAATCGTACAATCGCGCGTATCCTTCGATGGTTACTGCGCAAACCTTGGCAGAAATGGAAGAAATCATTGAACTTCAAAAGCTCGAGGAGCGATCCAAAGGCAGCTCGCACCGGCACCCTGCCACCAAACCTGACACAGGCGCAGCCAGGCAGAGATTGCTGCAAGTATGGCGCGAACGGCTTGGAGGCGTTCGCGCCGATGCCGAGGTGCATTCGTCGATTCTGGCTGTTCGATCCCTAATCCTTGGCCCAAGTGAAGATTCTGAGGCTACACTTACTTTGAGTGACCTGTCGCGCCAGGCGGAGCGCTTCAAGCTTGCCGAGCGCGTCCTTTTGGACCCTCTTGAAGCCCTGCATGCTGACCTGAACGGCCCGGTTTTTGGTTTTCGCCTAGAAAAACAGCCGGGACTTGGTCTTGGTATAGTAAAGAGCTCTGGCTCGCACGCTGCTGTGATAAATCACTTGATAACCGACGATATGCGAGCTATGTTGCCCAACTATGGCCCACCAGGAGAACAACTAAGCAACAAACTTGTTTCTTCCGCTGGTGGCCTTGATAGGTAGGAAAGATACCCAAGGTTGTCTTCAATATTGTACGGGCACAAACTCACGCTTTTTTACTTTTCTGTCAGTATGCAAATCCAGCATAGTCTGTACTTTGCCTACTTGAAACATCTTTGGTTAAGTGATCGACACGAAGAAGGTATGGGGCGGCTTGCCCGCCTGTGCAAAGTTGTGGACGTGGTGTATCAGTGCGAGAATTTAGGCGACCAGTCCCTCAGAGTCGCCTGCTGGCTAACACTGGGAGAGTGGAAAATCGAAAATGCCACGTCACCCAGCGCCGACATCCCAGAAGCCCTGCAGGTTGAGGTGCTGTCGTGCTTCAAGAGAGCGGTGTCCTTGGACGACTGCGGATACAGAGCTTGGCATGCCTGGGCTCTTCTCAATTTCAGAATTGCTCTGCAAATTAGCGACAGACACGATGTGATCGCAGGAGGACAAGGAAACACGGAGACAATCCACCGTCAGCGCAATCATGTCATCGCTGCTGTGAAAGGGTTCGTAACTGCCATCAACATCGGAACAAAGAGATTTAGCGCTTCGGTGCAGCAAGATATGTTGAACTTGTTGACTTGCCTTTTTAAATACGGAGAGCTTGATGGAGTTGCAAAAGTGATTAGTCACGGGGTGGCAGCCATCCCTGTTGAAGCATGGCTTGGTGTGTTGCCCCAGCTGCTGGCTCGTATCCATATCAAAACACCATCAGTACGTTCAGTTTTACACCCTCTATTGATTCGGCTTGGCGAAAGGCACCCGCAGGCGTTGATGTATCCCCTATCAGTGCTTCTCAAGAGCCCTGTTGCCGAGCGCAAAAACTCAGCAGAGAGTCTGATGAACTCTCTGAAGGCACATTCATGTGACTTGGTTGAAGAAGCTCTACTCGTGTCGGGTGAACTTATACGGGTCGCAATATTGTGGCTCGAAACCTGGCACGAAGGTTTAGAGGACGCGTCTCGAATGTATTTTGGCAAGTATTAATTCTGCATGATTAATTCGTTCGATTCACCGCTGGCCAGAGTATGATTGTACTAATGATAGTATTACTCGTTTTTCGTGTTTATTTAACAGGTGACAATAATGTATCTGGGATGCTAGATCTGTTGCTGCCACTTCACGAGCAGATTGAACGAGGCCCCGAAACCAGAAGGGAAGGTGACTTTATCAAGAGCTTTGGCAATGACCTTGCTCAAGCCCACGACCACATCAAGGACTACATCCGTATTGTGAATGCTGGAGGAGTTACTGTTTCCGCAGGCACAAGTCGTACAACGCGCCAGAGTGAAGAAGCTGAAACTGCCATAAACAAAGCATGGGACATTTACTACACTGTATTCCGTCGCATCAACAAGCAATTACCCTCTCTCACAAAGCTCGAGTTAGACCAGTGCTCTCCGGCACTCAGCCAGGCTCAAGATCTTGAGCTTGGTGTCCCTGGCTCGTACAGAGTGGACGGGACTTTTGTCAAGATTGCAAACTTCAATGAATGCGTCCAGGTCATTACGAGCAAGCAACGACCTCGAAGGATAACTCTGAAAGGAGAAAATGGAAACAATTATGTATTCCTCTTGAAAGGCCACGAAGATTTGCGACAGGATGAGAGAGTTATGCAGCTGTTTGGGTTGGTGAACGCCCTCCTTGTGAGAGATCCACAGACAAAAAAACATGATCTAAAGATACAGAGGTAACTTGTACCAACATTTCTGCCTGAACTGAGAGTCTATTTCTGCTATTCAAACCTGAGTCGACATTTTTTCTTCTTCTTGCTGTTGTAGGTATCCGATAAGTTGCCTCTCGACTAACTGCGGGTTGGTTGGGTGGGTTCCAAACACGGATACTTTTCATTCGTAAGTTCCTTTCATTTGCTTCTTGAAGATTCTCCACGCAAGATTGCTTTCATATTTGTCTCGTATCAATATGGTGAAGCTCAGCATTTTGAAACTCCCACAGATTAATTCGTGACTATAGGTTGACCAAGCGGGTTGCTTTGAACATGGAGAACAAAGAAATGCTTAAGATATCGTCTGACTTCGATCTGTTGACGGTGATGCAGAAAGTGGAAGTCTTCACAGAGGCGCTGAAGCGCACGACTGGCAAGGGAAATGACATATATGAAATCCTTTGGAGCAAAAGCTCAAATTCCGAAGAGTGGTTGGAACGGCGAAACAAATATACAAGAAGTTTAGCGGTGATGTCAATGGTTGGCTATATTCTTGGGCTGGGGGATCGTCACCCCTCAAACTTAATGCTTGACAAGATCAGTGGGCGCGTCCTCCACATTGATTTTGGTGACTGTTTTGAGGTAAAACTAGGACGCTGACAGGGTCTCAACAATTTTCCACAGGCTGCTTCGTACTCATTTCCTTTAAAGGTGGCCATGTCAAGGGACAAATACCCAGAGAAAATACCTTTCAGGCTGACAAGAATGCTGATAAAGGCAATGGAGGTTTCTGGCATTGAAGGTAGCTATCGCAGTACTTGTGAAAAAACCATGACTGTGCTGCGAGGTAGCAGAGATTCACTTGTCGCAATGCTAGAAGCATTTGTGTATGACCCGCTAATAAGCTGGCGTCTGGTGGATTTGTCACCGGGCAAGTCAACTGAGGAACTTTCTAATAATGTGACATCTCCAGAGGGGCAATCCCGTAGTATTTCGCGCTCAGGTGTTTCCACCGGTGTCGCGATCGATTTTTCTGACAGGACGGACGTCATAAATACGCCTATAACAGAAGATGAAAACGAGGGGGCAGACGATGATCAAGATTTAATTTCACATGAAAGATCTCGTGACAGGCAGCCGTCTGCAGCAATCGCTCAGCAGCAACCATCGTTTGGTGCTAGGGATGTAGGCATTAGTGCAACCCGAGCGAGATCATTACAAATGTACAGCAACATTCAGAATTGGGCCGCAAA
>ENA-ORBV01016676-ORBV01016676.1-microbial-mat-metagenome-genome-assembly--contig:-NODE-16676-length-10627-cov-54.326540_pt1 | contig 10627 bp, 8 predicted proteins | sample MGYA00237777_ERZ505514 | MGnify/ENA primary metagenome ERZ505514 (study PRJEB26160, sample SAMN06269048) | microbial mat metagenome | isolation source: Oligotrophic lake microbial mat | place...
AATGATACGGCGACCACCGAGATCTACACCTCTCTATTCGTCGGCAGCGTCAGATGTGTATAAGAGACAGCCCCAGTCCCCACACTCCAGTCCCCACGCGGCACACTCCTTGGCGGACGAGCGACAAACTACCCGGGAGAACGAGCCCGTCGCGAAGCGCAGGAAGAACTTCAAGCGCGTGTGATCTCACATCGCGCGGGTGGATTTACGTGGCGACGTGGCGACGTGGCGACGTCCGATCGAAGCGACTCGACCGAGCCCGCCCGGTGATCGGTCCGCCGATGCGGTGTGCCGCTGCGATCACTGGCCCGGTTGTTCGAACGCCCGAACAGCGCGATGAAGCGTCGCTCCCGACGACTCACCCGACTCGCGCCGAGCACGCGCCTCGGCGAAGACCGCGGCCACCCGCTCGACCTCGCCCGCCTGGAGAGCGCCATCGGCGTCGGCGATCAGTCGCATGGTTGCCTCGCGAAAGTAGCTTGAGGTGATGTCGGCGATGGCGGCACCGGCGAGTCCGGCGAGCGTCATGCACGCCACGCATGCCAAGACCAATGCGACCATCCGTGGGCGCGACAGCGGGCGGGCGATGACGATCACCGCCGCGATCAGTCCGACGAGGAGCAGGGGAAGCAGCAGCAGCATGACAGGAGAGTAGAGCGCGGAACATCGAGCCACGAGAGCCGCAGGTCCAACACCTCGCCAGTTGCCCTCGGGACCGCAGTGCGGGACACTCGTCGCTTCGTCTCCCGCGCGCCCGACCGCGAACCTGTCTCGCAGGTCCATCTGACACGTCCCGATCCCCAACGACCGAACCACCCATGGCTCCCACGCAAACTGCAATCTCCCCGACCCGCGACGAGAACTACGCCGAGTGGTACCAGCAGGTGATCCGCGCCGCCGATCTCGCCGAGAACTCGCCGGTGCGCGGCTGCATGGTGATCAAGCCGTGGGGCTATGCGATCTGGGAGAACATCCAGCGGGTCCTCGACGGCATGTTCAAGGCGACGGGTCACGTCAACGCCTACTTCCCGCTCTTCATCCCGCTCTCCTTCCTTCAGAAGGAAGCCGATCACGTCGAGGGATTCGCCAAGGAGTGCGCGGTCGTCACCCATCATCGACTCGAGCCCGGTCCCGATGGCAAGTTGATTCCCGCGCCCTCGGCCCTGCTCGAAGAGCCGCTGATCATCCGACCCACCAGCGAGACGATCATCGGCGCCACCTTCGCCAAGTGGGTGCAGAGCTATCGCGACCTTCCGCTCCTGATCAACCAGTGGGCGAATGTCGTGCGCTGGGAGATGCGCACGCGACTCTTCCTGCGCACCGCCGAGTTCCTCTGGCAGGAGGGCCACACCGCCCACGCGACCAAGGAGGAGGCCATCGAGGAGACGATGAAGATGCTTGGCGTGTATGCCGACTTCGCCAGGAACTGGATGGCGATGCCCGTCGTGCAGGGCGAAAAGACCGCCGGCGAACGCTTCCCCGGCGCCGTCGACACCTACTGCATCGAAGCGATGATGCAGGATCGTCGGGCGCTTCAGGCCGGCACCAGCCACTTCCTCGGGCAGAACTTCGCCAAGGCCAGCGAGATCATGTTCCTGAACGAGAAGAACGAGCAGGCCCACGCCTGGACCACCTCATGGGGCGTGAGCACGCGGCTCGTCGGCGGCATCATCATGACCCACAGCGACGATGACGGCCTGGTGCTGCCGCCGCGACTGGCGCCGGCCCATGTGATTGTCATTCCCGTGACCCACAAGCCCGAGACCGCGGCGGCGGTGCTCGAGTACTGCCAGAAGTTCGCGGTGGAGCTGCGCCAGCAGCATTTTGCCGGGCGCGCGGTCGAAGTCATCGTCGACAACCGCGACCTGCGCGGCGGCGACAAGGCGTGGCAGTGGATCAAGAAGGGGGCGCCCGTGCGGGTCGAGGTGGGCCCCCGCGACATGGAGCAGGACAGCGTCTTCATGGCCCGTCGCGACCGCCCCCACAAGGAGAAGGTCGCGGTCAAGCGCGGCGAGTTCATCGGCGGAATCGCTGCACTCCTTCAGGAGATGCAGGACGGGCTGCTGGCGCGGGCCCAGGCCCACCGTGATGCCAACACCAGGCGCATCGATACCGCGGACGAGTTCCGTGCCTTCTTCACCCCCAGGCGCGCCGGCGACGAGAACAGTCCCTCGGAGATTCACGGCGGCTTCGCACTCGCCCACTTCTGCGGTGACCCGGCGGTCGAGAAGCAGGTGAAGGACGAGCTGGGCGTCACCGTGCGCTGCATTCCAATTGACGACTTCACCGACGCCAACGAACCCGGAGCATGCGTGATCACCGGCAAGCCGAGCCCGCGCCGAGTGGTGTGGGCGAAGGCGTATTGACCGGGGGACGGATTCCGCATGGGCCGTGATTCCCGCCTGGGGACGGAAGGGGGATCAGGCAGCTCGCGTCGCGAGCCGGAAGGGGGCAGCAGGGGGTTGCACGATTTGGGGCGTGCGCGGCGTGCTTCTCGGGGCGACTTTCGGTCATGCTGAGGAACCTCCGAAGGCATCCTCGCAGGTCCCGGGTGACCTCCGATTACTGTCACCTGGCCAATGAGGAATGAGGAGTGGGTTGCACGAATGGCGCGTGCGCCGGGGTGCTCCGCCGTGCGGCGTGTGTCGTGACTTCCTGCGGCTCTGTTCCGCGGACGGACCCCCCCCCCCCCCAAAAAAAACTGCTCGGCTCGATCGACCAAGCCGGCGCAGCCGGCGCCGTGTCGATCGTGCCGAGCGAGAGAAGCGTGCCGCGCAGCGGCACACCTCAGCTTCCGTCGGCGCCAGCCGACGCGCTACTCCTCGCGCGCGAGGCGTTCGTCCCACCTCACGTCCAGGGTGTGCGGGACGTCCACGAGGTCGAGGAGTTTGGCGACCATGAAATCGATGAGGTCTTCGATGCGCTTGGGGATCAGATAGAACCCGGGCGCCAGCGGGGCGATGATCGCGCCGGCCTCGGTCACACGGCGCATGTTGTCGAGTTCGATCAACGAGAGGGGGCTCTCGCGATGAGCGATGACCAGTCGTCGTCGCTCCTTGAGGGCGACCGCGGCCGCTCGCTGCACGAGATTGTCGGTCACGCCCGCGGCGATCTTGCCGAGCGTGTTTCCGGAACAGGGCACGATGATCATCCCCTGGTGAACGAACGACCCGCTGCCGAGGGCTGCACCGACGTCGCTGTCGCTGTGAATGGTCAACTGCGAGCCGCGACCCCCGGTGAGTTCGTCGGCGTCGAGCCGCTTGATGCCCATCTCATCGAACAGCAGCCGCCGACCGTGGGCCGAGACCGCCAGATGGATCTCGACCTCGGCGGCCGCGAGAAGCTGGAGCGTCCGGACCGCATAGGGAGCACCGCTCGCTCCGGTGATGGCAACGACGATTCGACGTGGGGTGGGCATGGGGGGGATTCGCTGCGGGATGATTGCACGATTCGGCGGAAAGGGGGCAGGCGGCTCGCTGCGCGAGCCGGCAGGGGGCCGCAGCGGGTTGCACGATTGATTGCGTGCGCGGGGGTCTGAGGGGTTACGCTTGGATCCGGCGCATGCTTCGATCTCATCACCGGTTCCTCATTCCTGATTCCTGATCCCCCTTCCGTCCCCGAAGTTGAGCCACCCAGCGCACGCCTCATCCGTGCAACCCATTGCTGCTCCCTGCTCCCCTCCTGCCCCTTCTGTCCCCACTCCCATGTCCAAAGCCATCGTCGATCCCGCCGAACTCCGCCGCTTTGCGCACGACCTCAAGCGATTCAATGACACCCTCGGAGGTCAGATGGCCGTGCTCCACGGCCGGCTCACCGCCCTGGGCCAGAGCTGGCGCGATCAGGAACAGCAGAAGTTCGCCGAGGAGTTCGAACAGACGCTCAAGGTGCTGACCCGCTTCGTCGACGCCTCCGGCAAGCACATCCCCTTCCTGATCCGCAAGGCGGACAGGATCGAGGAGTATTTGAAGCAGCGATAGAGGGGGCAGGGAGCAGGGAGCAGGGAAAGATGGCAGTGGGTTGCACGACTGATTGCGTGCGCGGGGTATCGGGCCTTTCGGTTTCGAATGCAGCGCACGCAACCAATCGTGCAACCCATTGCGGCTCCCTGCTCCCTGCTCCCTGCTCCCTGCCCCCTCTGCTCCCTCCCATGGCCACTGGTGCGAATGTCAAGACGATCGATGTCATCCGCGACTTTCGCGGGACGTTGATCTCGTTCACCGAGGACGCCAGGCTGGCGCTGATGGAGGCCCACTCCGATGTGCAGAAGACCGTCGGTTGGATCCAGTACGACCGCATGGGCTTCTGGGCGCACGCGCTGAAGAAGCGGCATGAGATCGTGCAGCGCTGCAAGCTCGAGCTGGCTCGGGCCCAGCTCCAGTCGCGCGATGAGCGGCCCTCGTGCGTGCTGGAGCGGAAGGCCCTCGTCAAGGCCCAGGCGGAGTTCGACGAGGCCCAGCGCAAGCTCGACTCGTGCAAGAAGGCAGTGGCGCTTCTGGATCGCGAAGGTCTCCTCTTCAAGGCGGCCCTCGCGGGGTTCAGCACCCACGTCGAGATCGATCTGCCGCGGGCGATCGCCCATCTCGAACGACTGATGCAGACTCTCGAGCAGTACTTCTCCGTCTCGGCGCCGAAGACCGATCCGCTGACGCCGGGAGTCTCGTCCGGTGTGACGCCACCCGGTTCGGCCGAAACAGGGAATTCCGCGACGAGCTCGGGCGGCGCGGATCCGACCGCTTCAGCGCCGAAGGCAGGTGAGCCATGAGTGTCGGCGCCAGTCGAGCCAAGCTCCTCGGGGCGGTGCGCGATCTCAATTTCAGGTGGGACCGGGTGCGCGACCTCTGGGACGATCCCGCGTCCAAGCACATCGAAGAGTCGGTCATCGGTCCGCTCGAGCCTCGGGTCCGCGCTGCGGTTTCGGCGATGGAGAAGATGAACCAGATCCTTCACAAGATCCGAAGCGACTGCCAGTAGAGGGTTCGCTCGACCGGATCCGACACGCCGCGCCGCACGGTCGCGAAGAGCCCGAGGGAGTTCGTCCGGTGCCGTCCGGTGGCCGGGGTTCCTGCGGTTACCATCCGCTCCCTATGGCCCAGCTTCCGGCCGACGGTCCACTCACACAGATTCAACGCGAAGCGCTCGCGGCCCTGGTCGAGACGGTCATCAGGACCAGTCGGCGCGAGCGCGAACAGCTCGCCGCACGCGAACAGGCCGAGCGGGCGGCGCGGGTCAAACTCGAGTCGACCACCAAGGCGGTCATCGCCCGCGACGAAGCGGCCCGGCAGCGCGCCGAAGAGACCTGCACGAGAGAGACGGCGCGGATCTCCGAAGATGGCGACAGCACGGTCGCCGCCCTCGAGCGCGAGTGGCGCGACACGCTCGAGCAGATCGAGGACCGGGCCCTCAAGCGTCGCACCGACGCCGAGAAGGCTCGGCAGGAGGCGATCTGGCTGGCCGAGACGGTCTTCGAAGCCACCGGCAATCAGCCAGTCGAGCAGTTCGAGCAGACCCGCAAGGGGCTCAAGGGCTTCACTCAGGAACTCGATTCGATCGAGGAGAGGGCCTCGCGATGGCTGCGGGCCTGTCGTCAGCCGCTGGCCACTGCGCCTCCGCCCCCTGAGAACGAAGTCGTCCTCGCCGAAGACCGGGCCGCGGCGGTTGCCGCCAACACCCTGCCGTCGAAGCACCGGCTCGACCAGTCGACCGAGGAGGCGCGGCGCCACGTCGCGGCGCTGCGTCAGCTCTTCCTGCCGAGGCTCTTTCGAAGCGGTCTGCCGCTCGTTCTGCTGCTGGCGCCGGCGACGATCGTCGCGGCGCTCTTCGCGTGGCGGCAGGACTGGATCTTCGACAGGACAATTGCAATCGCCGCACTGGTCTCCCTGGCGGTCACCGCCGGCGTGGTGGCGGCGCTCTACGTGATCGCCCGCGCCAGGCTGCAGGCCGAGCATCGACCGATGCTGGACGCCGTCGGCGCCGCTCGCCGAGCGATGGGTCGATGCGAGATCGAAGCGGCCGAGCTCCGCGATCGACTGGTGCGCGAACTGGGCGAACGGCGTGATCGCGAAGTCCGGCATGCCGAGACGGCGCACGGGCCGATCGTCGAGCGGATCGAGGAGAACCGCGTCAAGAAGCTTCAGGAGGCCGAAGCCCGGTTTCCCAAGGAGATCGCAGAGACCAAGGCCAGGCGGGCGCGGGACCTGGTGACCACCGCCGCTGCGCGCGTGCAGGGCCTCGCCGATGCCGAGCGGGCCCGAGTCGGCGAACTGGCCGCAGCCGAGCAGGCCTTCCGCGACTCCACCGCCGGTGACCGCGAACGGCTCGATCGCGAGTGGTCGGAACTGGTTGCCGAGTGGAATCGCGAGAGCGCCCTGTGTTACGCCGCGCTCGAGCGGGTGCGGCGGGCAATTGCCACCGGGTTTCGCGCGTGGACCGATCCGGCCTGGGACAACTGGACGCCCCCGACTGCATTCCCGGAGGCCATTCCCTTCGGCTCGCTCGCCGTCGATCTGACGACTCTCGAGGGCGGTCTGCCGAAGCACGCCGACTTTGCGCTCCCCGGTCCGGCCAAGTTCACCGTGCCGGCGATTCTCAACTTCCCCGAGCAGGCCTCGCTCCTGGTGCAGACGACCGGCGCCGGTCTCGATGCGGCGGTGCCGGCGCTGCAGGCGACGATGTTCCGACTGCTGACGGCGCTGCCCCCGGGCAAGGTGCGCTTCACCATCATCGATCCGGTCGGGCTCGGTCAGAACTTCGCAGGCTTCATGCATCTCGCCGACGACGATGGCGCCCTCGTCAGCGATCGCATCTGGACCGAGGATCGCCACATCGACCAGCGGCTGCTCGATCTGACCGAGCACATGGAGAATGTGATCCAGAAGTACCTCCGCAACGAGTACCAGACGATCGGGCGCTACAACGTCGACGCCGGCGAGATCGCCGAGCCGTATCGCTTCCTGGTGGTGGCGAACCTGCCGATCAACTTCTCGGAGGCGGCGGCGCGTCGACTCAACAGCGTCGCGGCGAGCGGCGCCCGCTGCGGCGTCTTCGCCCTGATGACTGCCGACGTGCGGGCCCCGCGCCCGCCGGGACTTCAGATCGACGATCTGGCCCGGGCCGCGACCACGCTTCGGCAGGAGCCGAAGCAGGATGCGGGCGCGCTGGTTCTCGACGATCCGGTGTATGCACCGTGGCCGCTCACACTCGAAGCAGCGCCGCCCGAAGGACTGCTCACGCGGGTGCTGAAGGTGGTCGGCAAGGAGGCCAAGCACGCCTCGCGCGTGGAAGTGCCGTTTGCGACCATCGCTCCGCCGGGGCCGCCGCCGGCGCTGGCCCGCGCGGGAGTCGCCGACGCGAACAACTCGGTCTGGTGGTCGCGTCACAGCGACAAGGAAGTGCGCGTGGCCATGGGCCGCGCCGGGGCCACCAAGCTCCAGGAGCTCATGCTCGGCCAGGGCGTGTCGCAGCACGTGCTGATTGCCGGCAAGACCGGCTCGGGCAAGTCGACGCTGCTGCACGCCCTCATCACCAATCTGGCGATGTGGTACTCGCCCGACGAAGTCGAGTTCTATCTGGTCGACTTCAAGAAGGGCGTCGAGTTCAAGACCTACGCCGCCAACGAACTGCCGCACGCCCGGGCGGTGGCCATCGAGAGCGATCGCGAGTTCGGTCTCAGCGTCCTTCAGAAGCTCGACGGCGAACTCAAGCGCCGCGGCGAGCTCTACCGGTCGATCGGCGTGCAGGATCTCGCCGGCTACCGCCGGGCGGTGCAGGGCGAACCCAACGCGGAGAACCTGCCGCGAACGCTGCTGATCATCGACGAGTTCCAGGAGTTCTTCACCGAGGACGACAAGATCGGTCAGGACGCGACGCTTCTTCTCGACCGACTCGTGCGCCAGGGTCGTGCCTTCGGCATCCACGTGATTCTCGGCTCGCAGACGCTCGGTGGGGCGTACTCGCTGGCCCGGGCGACGATCGGCCAGATGGCCGTGCGCATCGCCCTCCAGTGCAGCGAGAGCGATTCGTACCTGATCCTCTCCGACGACAACGCCGCGGCCCGACTCCTCTCGCGACCGGGCGAAGCCATCTACAACGACGCCGGCGGTCTGATCGAGGGCAACAACCCCTTCCAGATCGCCTGGCTTGGCGACGAGCAGCGCGACGAGTATCTGGCTTCCGTGCGTCTGCTGGCGAAGCAGCGGGGTATCCGCCGCAGCGAGCCGATCATCGTCTTCGAAGGCAACGTGCCGGCCGATCTGCCGCGCAATCCGCTGCTGGCGCGGGCGCTCGCCGGCGGCATGAGTGCCGGGACCACGCCTCCACACGCGTGGCTCGGCGATGCAATTGCAATCAAGGACCCGACCGCGGGGGTGTTCCGCCGGCAGAGCGGGGCGAATCTCCTGATCATCGGGCAGCGCGACGAAGCGGCGGTCGGCATGCTCGCGGCGTCGACGGTGAGTCTGCTGGCGCAGCGCCCCGGGACCCGGATCTGCATCTTCGACGGTCTCCCGGTCGATGCGCCTGAAGCGGGCCGCCTTTCGCGCCTGGTCGATCGGCTCTCGACGAGTGTCGGCGATGCGGTCCGTTCGGTTGCGTGGCGCGACGTTCCCGAGGCCATCGCCGAGATCAGCGCCGAACTCGAGCGCCGCCAGCGCGAGGATGGCAGCGATGCACCGCCGCTCTTCCTGGCAATCGCCGGGCTTCAGCGCTATCGGATGCTGCGGCAGGAGGACGACTTCGGCTTCTCGGGTGGCGCGGATGGCGAAGCGCCGCCGCGTCCCGACAAGCAGTTCGGCACCATCCTCCGCGACGGCCCGCTCTTCGGCGTGCACACCCTGGCGTGGGTCGACACCGTCAACAACCTGTCGCGTTCGTTGGACCGCCAATCGATGAAGGAGTTCGAGCAGCGGGTCCTCTTCCAGATGGGCCAGGCCGACTCGAGCCAGCTCATTGATTCGCCCGCGGCAAGCCGTCTCGGTCTGCACCGCGCCCTGTTCTTCAGCGAAGAGAGCGGAGCGCTCGAGAAGTTCCGTCCATACGCGATGCCGCCGGACGAGTGGCTGGACCAGATCGCGGCGCAGTTGAAGGCGAGGGCGGGGGGGGTGGCCAAGGCGTCGGAGTGAACGGACGCCACCGGGTGCGATTGCTTCAGGATCTCTCCCGCTGCCCCGGCGCTCTCGCCGCAGTCGAGCGCGACGTTCAGGAAGGCGCCGCCAGCAGAAGTCCGAGATCGGCGCCGTCGACCACGCCGTTGCCGTCGAGATCCCATCGCCGCTGCGCACAGGAGAGTCGCGACGATTCCGGCGACACAGGCCGGACAGACCCCGAGCCGTTGGGATCGAACATCCGTGAAACGAGTGATGGACCTCACGCGGGGCCGAGCCGAGTGCCGAACTCTGCGATGGGAGCATTCGAGGGCCCCTTTCGGAGGGACCCTTTCGGGGGGCGCCGCCCGGTTGCGGCGAGCGGAGCGATCGAGAAGTTTCGCCCACCTGCTGCTACGCCACCTTGTGCCGTCGCTTCAGGCTCAGTGTCACCGCGACACCCGCGCGGCCGAGCATGCCGATCAAGGTGTCCACGCTGAACTTGTCGATTTTCCCTCGGACCAGATCGCTGACCCGAGGTTGCGCGACGCCGAACAGCTTGGCGGCCTCCGCCTGAGTCCATCCGCGCTTCTGAATGAGCTGTTCCAGCTCAGCCATGAGGAGCGTTCGAACTCGGAGATTTTCTGCCTCTGCGGGGCTGAACCCGAGGTCGCGGAAGACATTTCCTGAAGATCGTCGGACTCGAATTGGCATTGGGGATCTCCTTATAGACACGTCCAGCGGCAGACACGTCCAGCGGCAGACACGTCCAGCGGCGTCCTCGCCTCGTCAACAACTCCCGATAGCGGCTCTCGGCGACTACCAAGTCGCGTTTGGCCGTCCGTTGGGACTTCTTCTCAAACGCGTGAAGTACGTACACCGCCTTCTCGAACTTCGACACGTAGAACACCCTGTGTGCTCGACCCGTACGGATTCGAACCTCGATCACACCGGGACCGACGGTGGTCATCGGCTTCCAATCGTCGGGCAGCAGCCCGAGCTGGACTCGAAGCAACTGCCGGCCCACCTGCGTGCGAACCTCACTAGGAAACAGGCGGACGTCGTCCAGAGACGAGGCCAGCCAGTTCCAAGGGCTTGAGCTCGCCATGCATGCGGAGAGTATATAAGAATATATATCTTACGTCAAGGCCTGCCGTGAGACAAGAACGGTGACGCAGGCATGATCGGCCGTGCTGATGCTCGGCAGTCAAAGGCACGCTGTCCGACGGACGACGACCCTCACCCCCCGCCCTTCGACTCGCTGCGCTCGCTCAGGGCTCCGCCCTCTCCCGCGGCGCTGCGCTGGCGGGAGAGGGGATGCGCACGGGCGGGCTGCCGCGACGCGAGGTGCCGGTGACCGGCTTGGCAGCCTCAGTCTGTGTGAGCGCAGAAGGCACCGCCCTGTGTCCGTCATTCGTGGGCCACCTCACATTCGGCGGGACCTCACCTCACCGCATCCACCCGACGCCACACTGATTGAACCGCGCCGCTCCCGTCCCAAGGCCTTCAACCCTCATTCCTGATCCCCCTTCCGTCCCCCCGCGCCGCAC
>ENA-ORBV01016678-ORBV01016678.1-microbial-mat-metagenome-genome-assembly--contig:-NODE-16678-length-10625-cov-6.698426_pt1 | contig 10625 bp, 9 predicted proteins | sample MGYA00237777_ERZ505514 | MGnify/ENA primary metagenome ERZ505514 (study PRJEB26160, sample SAMN06269048) | microbial mat metagenome | isolation source: Oligotrophic lake microbial mat | place...
ATGATACGGCGACCACCGAGATCTACACCTCTCTATTCGTCGGCAGCGTCAGATGTGTATAAGAGACAGGCATTATAAACTTCGGCGATGCGCGGGGCTTTGAAGAATTCATAGAACATGGCGATCAGGTCGGCGCTGTGGATGTTGTCGCGCACTTGCTTGCCTTTATAACCAAAAACGGTGTAGGGGCTGCCCGTCGCGGCGCATTTCATCAGATAGGCCAAGAAGCCGTGAAGCTGGGTGCCGGAGTGATTCGGCCCCGTCAGGCAGCCGCCCCGGAAGATTCCGGTCTGAATGTCGAAATAACGTCCGTATTCCTGCACCAAGACATCCGCTGCCACTTTGGACGCGCCGAATAAGCTGTGCAGGGTTTGGTCGATGGACATATCTTCGCGGATGCCGGTGTTGTAGGTATGGGAAGGATCAATTTCCCAACGGAGTTCCAGCTCGTTCAGCGGGAGGCGGTTGGGGGTATCGCCATAGACTTTGTTGGTGGAGGTGAAGATGAAGACGGCTTTAGGTGCGACCTGACGGGTGGCTTCCAGTACGTTGAGTGTGCCGTTGGCGTTGACGCTGAAATCCATGTGCGGGTCACGGGCGGCCCAGTCGTGCGAAGGCTGGGCGGCGGTGTGGATGATGAGGGCGATGTCGCCTGCGTATTTGGTGAAAACTTCTTTTAGGGCATCATAATTACGGATGTCGATGTCGTAGTGGGTGTATTTGGCGGCGAGTTTTTCCTGAAGGCGTTCCCGCTGCCATTGGGTGGAGGCTTCTGCGCCGAAGAAAACACTCCGCATGTTGTTATCAATGCCGACAACGTTAAAGCCCTGTTCGGCGAAAAAAAGCGATGCTTCTGAACCAATCAGACCTGCCGAACCAGTGATGATGACTGTACTCATGTTAACTATCGTTCCCTCATGCTCAAATTTATGGATAGGGTGGGGTCAGGTGATATCCGTGAATAGACCCATTTTATCTCTACGGAAATAGTTTACAACGTATTACTCCTATCGTCTCCCAATTTTTTCCTAATTTTTGTGTTGAAAACCTTTTTCCGCATTACATAAACTAAATCTATAAAATGAAAACTTAACTTTAGATACAGAGTACGTAGTACTTCTGTCTTAATCGGTACTATAGACCCATCAAATTTATAGGTTTCTGAGTTAAAAAGGAAGAAAATAGCATTGATCTTGGATTTAGGGATTGTTTTCACTAATTATGATTGGGTAATTCATCAGGTTTATCGCCTTAATCATCAGATAGTCATCCTTACTCATGGCGACAGTTATGTTGCTACACATACGATGGGAATTCATTATGCGGCTTAATCGACTGAAATATTTTACCCTGCTGATCTTGTTGATCAGTATCTTCTTGGCTGTAACTGGCTCGGTTAGCGCAGGCGCAACACTAGCAACTGGCGCGAATGCTGGCCTCAATGTGGCTCAACTTGAGGCGAGTGTGCAGCGGATCATTTATGTTAACCCGTCCCATGCGAATGCCTCCGACTCGAATTCGGGTACAGCAAGTATGCCTGTGCGAACGATTGGGCGGGCTGATATCCTTGCCACAAATGCGAACCGTCAGGGTATTGGCGTAAAGGTTCTGATTTCGCCGGGTGTTTATCGGGAAAAAGTCTCCTACGGCGGGACAACGGCTGCACCGGTGATTTTTGAAGCTGTTACGCCGGGGCAGGTCATTATGAGCGGTGCGGATGTCTGGACAGGTTGGACAGATCAGGGCAATGGGCTTTATTCCCATGCTTGGAATTACGATTGGGGATTAATGCCGATTCCGTCCCTTTGGATAAGCAGTGGATTTAATCAGCCGATTGCCGATATTGTGCGTCGCCGCGAGATTATTTCCGTCAATGGGCAGATGTTAGCGCAAGTCCTCAGCACAAATTACCTCACCCCTGGCACATTTTATATCAATGAAAGCCAGAATTATGTCTTCATCAAATTGGCGGCAGGCACAGCGATCAACAGCCAATTGATTGAAGTGGGCGCACGCGATGCGGTGTTTCAACTTAGCACCGCACAAAACGTGATCGTGCGGGGCATGACGTTTCGTCACAGCGTAAGCCCCTATAATTCTTCCGCCGTTTTCATTGGCGATAGCAGCGGCGTTCTTTTGGAAAACAATACCTTAAGCTGGAATAACGGCGGCGGATTGGGCATAGGACAGTCTAACAATATCATCTCACGCGGCAACACGTATGCGGATAACGGCGCAACCGGGCTTGGCGGCACGTATGTCATCAACTTCCTTTCGGAAAATGACCGTGTTCAACGCAATAATTGGCGTGGCGCTATCGGTAATTTTCTTGATTGGTCGGTGGGCGGCGTTAAGCAACTGCATATTCATAACGCAACCTATCGCAATTTGAACGCTTGCAACAATTATGCGCCGGGTTTATGGCTGGATACAGATAACCAGAATATCTTGATTGAGAATAGCATCCTATGCAGCAATTATACCTATGGGGTGTATTTTGAAGCCAGCCAAGGGCCGTTGACGGTGCGGAACAGCATCATTGCAAACAACCAAAGTTATGGTGTTCATGTTAGGAATTCCGAAGATGTTGCGCTCATCAACAATATCATCTATGGCAACCTGAACGCCCAAATTTACCTGACAGGTAGAGGCAATGGACGAGGGGTGACGAACTTTGAAACGAATCAGAATTACACCCTCAGCCCGGTAGAAAATTTGTTGATGCAAGATAACATCACCATCAGCAAAACTTCGAGCGTACCCGTTGTTCAAACTACGATGACGAGTAATTCTTGGACTACTTTTGTCAATACGATAACTTCAGCCAGCAATATCTGGTATAACCAACAATCACCGAATATTTTCCGTGTTTCGAGCGGGTCAACATTGTCGCTGCAACAGTGGCAGAGCCAAACTAATCAGGACTGCGAATCGATCACCACTAACGTCCAATTCAGCAACCCGGATGCCAATAACTTCACGATCACGAGTCCGGGTGGACGGCCTGCAACAAGGCCTGTGATCGCATTAAGCGGCCCCACAAACACGATTACGACGACGATGGGGAATCCGGCTTATACATGGAGCGCAATTAGCGGCGTAAGCAATTATGAAGTGGCGGTTTTCCGGGCGGATAATATGGTAACGCCTTATTATTACAGCGGCGTACTGCCATCTACCAGCACTTGTACCGGAGGGACGTGTTCGGTTGAGCCGACTGTCAATAATGAAAATGTGCGACTACGGAATGGGGCGCATGTGGTTTATCTACGGGCGGATGTCTGCGGTTGGCGGGGGCCGTTCAACTTTACGCTTAACGCACCAGCGCCTGCCCCTGTAAGCACAGTGAACTTGACGAATGTGAATATCCTGCGCCCAACCGCCAATTGGACACTTTCTGGCGCGGCGACGAATGCAACTTGGTTTAACATCTTCATCATTCGTAAGGCGGATTTTGATGCTGGCAATTATGGCGCGGCACTCGTCAATTATTGGGCTTCGCGGGCGAGTGTTTGCGGCAGCTTGGGCGGTACGACCTGCCAATTGCAATCGACCATCGATTTTCAGGATAACACCCGCTACTACTTTTATGTCCAAAGTTACGGTCCCGGCGGTTACAGCGCTGGCGGTGTATATAATAACGGATGGGCGGGGGCGGAGTTCCGGGTGGATACGATTCCTGATCCGAACCTGCCGCAGAATATCAGTGTGACGCTGAATCAAGGCCGCCCAACAATTCAATGGTCTGATGACGCTAAGGCAACCCGCTTCCGCGTGGCGATCTTCAATTGGACGACGAATGCCTGGGTTTATGGCGAGTATCACAACAAACCTGCCCTCAATTGCAACGGTACAACTTGCAGCTTGCTGACGGATGCGATGAACTTTGCTAATGGCAGTTACAGTGTTTATGTGAATGCGGAAGGCGCTGGTGGGCCGAGCATTGATGGGCCGTTTAGTAATGGGTACAACGGGCCGCAAAACTCGGCAAATACGACTGAACCGGGTGATTTCGTCCTGAACTTTACTGCGCCACAGCTTGTTCCACTCAATAGCCTCGCGCTGACTTATGCCGGTGGAAACGCGACAGTCAGTTGGCAGGGCGTGGCAGGGGCGACTTGGTATTATGTGTTTGTAGGGACGTATGGCGGTGCATATACGGCTCATCTGCAATGGTATTCATCGACGGCGCTGGGCTGCCAAAATATAGGGACATGCAGCGCGACTATTCCGCTGGCGCTGCCAGCAGGTGCCTATTATGTGTCGGTGCAGTCGGCAGGTCCCGGCGGTTTTAGCGTAGGCGGATTGGTTGGTAACGGCTTCCAGGTACTTGGTACACCTGTACAAGTGCCTTGATTGGCGAGATCATAGATTTTAGCCGTTCATAGCATTTAATTTTAAAGAGACAAGGAAAACATCCCTTGTCTCTTTATATTTACACCACCTTTAGCAAAGCCCCAAGTGCCAGCGGCGTATTCGACGTGAATTGATCGACACCCGCCGTTGTTAAGGCTGAGAGCGACTCAACTGCCGCGACGTTATCGGCATCGAGCGTCCACGCCGCGACTTGAATCCCCATCTCATGCAGCGCCGCCGCCCAATTAAATCCGTCATCTAAGGAGTGAGTCAGCAGCCCATAGTTGATATAGATGACGCTCACGCCATCCACTAGATGCGCCAGCATTTCACAGCGGTCTGTCAAATATTCTGCCGCCGACCAGCGTTTTTCCAGTGAGAGCAGATGATCGTCGTAATAGCCGTAAGCACCCAAGCGGAAGGGCGGTAGGCGCGGGTCAGATTTTTCGGCGCGCCAATCGAGATAAAACTTGGGGTCGAAGCCGAGATCAAGCGTTTTGGAAAGCCGCCGCAGTTTGCGTAACTGCCAGTCGGCGGCGCTGCTGACGATGACACGATTCCCTAGCGGTTCGATCAGCCGCAATAAACGGTGCAACGGCTCATCGGTGGGGTAGGGATAGACATCCTTAAAATCAAGCTGCAATCGGGTTGTGCCGCCGTGTGCTTTCAACAAGGCCACCACTTCGCTCAACAGCGGAACACGAAAGCGCCCCTCATGTGATTTAAAATGCAGCCCTCGCGCAATTTCGGCGCTGCACGCGCTAATGCTGCCACTGCCTGTGGTTTCGGCTTGTAATTGATCGTCATGAACGAGCAGAAAATCTTCATCCGCCAGCGCCATGATGTCGATCTCGATGCAAGCGGCATTCGCCTCTAAACTGGCATGAATGGCTTCTAATGAATTAGGCGCGTTGGTGTGCGCGTCTGTGTTGGCTTTGTGATGGATGACAATCGGTGGCATAGTTTGAGCGCCTTAAGGCAGCAGTTCTAAATAATCACAGTGAGTAGGTCGTAAAATCGTAAAATCGCGCCGATCAAACGTGCAGACTTGTTTGATGTTCAACCTTTCGGAAACCGCCATGATACAACAATCGACAAAATCTAGCCGTGCGGTTGAGTAGGTCACTTTGATCTGACGCGCCCGATTGAGATCAATTTTAGTGATTGGCTCAAGCTGATAATTCGACCCCGCCATTAAATCAAAAAATTGCAAGACAGCCTGTTCGCTGATTTCTTGCAAAAGCTGGGCAACTTCCGTCAGCGCGACATCCACCACAATTTGGCGTTGTTTTAAAGTCAGAGCGAATTTTGTAGCAGCAGCATGGTACTTATCATCTTTATCCAGAAGGGCATAGACAAAACTACTGTCAACCAGAACATCATCCCTCGTTTTTAGAGGCACGTTTTTTCCTGACAACATCCTTGACCGCCTCGTCAAAATTGGCCGCTGTATCTTTGCGCCCAGAATGGATGTTTAACTTGTCGGATAAAATGAGCGCCATTGATAAAAGATCATCGTTGGGAACTTCAATCGATCCCTGCTCAGACTTTAAGCGTGGGATGCCTTCTTGGTCAAATATCCAAAACTGTTCATCAAGATCGGCATCGCTCAATTGCAAACGCTCTTGATGATCGGTTTGCTGCCAATAACGCCGCGCCCGTTCATACATTCGGCGGCGGATTTGTGCGTCGCTGTAATACTCGTCATCGTCCATCGTGTCGTTTCGATATTGTGCCAGCAAAGCCAAAATCACCGCGTCTGGTGAGCGATTTTCACGTTGGGCAATTTCTTGAATCTGCTCTATAACGTCATCGGAAAGCTGGATATTCGACATTTTTATACCCTCTTGCATTTGCTTATTGGGTTTATTCTACCCGCGTTCACCCCGTCAGCGCACGGATGGCGATGTCATAAATGCGCCAGAGCAGGCGTTTGGCGGGATCAGGCCAATCGCGCCCCGGCAGCAGCGGCGGGAAGAAAGTCGCGTCTGGTTCGTCGAAACTGTTCGACCAGCCTTCGCCCGTCCATAAAATATCCGCGCCGGGTAAACCAAGTTCTTTCGCCAACCCTTCGGGATCATACCCGTTATTTTCGTAAATGTTGTCGTGAATCCAGTTGCCTTCTGGCAGCGGCCCCAGATCGAAATCGGTATCGCGGTCATAAAGTGAATAGAGGCTCGTCAGCCCCACGCCACCCGTCTTGTTGTCGGTGATGATGTTGTTAAAGACCTCGGTGTTATCCGCCGTCATAATGAGGATGCCTGTCCCCGGCGGCACTTTGGAGACGGTAGAGCCTTCCGCCGCAAAGCTGGGCAAATTGTTGCTCTCGATGCGGTTGTTATACACGCGGGTGTTATAGCCTACTCTGGAGGGGTTATTCGGCAGCAGGAAGACGAGAATCCCGCCTGTGTTGCCGTGTACATAATTATCGTAGACATCGGCATTGGTGCTGTTTTCGATCTCGATTCCGGTCACGTTGCCGTAAACTTCGTTATTGCGGACGATGATCGGCCCGCGACTTTGACCGACGTAAATCGCCGCGTCCGCGATTCCGGTTACGACACTGTTTTCGATGGTCACGTCGGTACATTCAATCGGATACAAGCCATAAATCGTGTGATGTTCGCCTTCGGTGACACCGATGATGATTAAATCACGGAAAACGACCCGCTCCGCGCCTGTCGTTAGTACGCCGTTGCCGATATAGCCACGAATGCCGAATCCTTCCAGCAGGAAATCATCGCCCGTCGTATTAAAACCGTCGCTCACCGTGTTTTGACCGTCGAGCCAAGGACGCTCGGTTTCGGATTGGCCTTCGCCGTTGACGAGGCCGCGCAGCGTGATATTGGGCATATCGACATAAACCGTCTCGTAGTAGACACCCGGCTCAACTTCGACGGTATCCCCCGGTAAAGCACGATCAACAGCGGATTGAATGCTCTCGCCGGATGCGACGGTAATGGTTTGGGCTTCACGCGATTCGCCAGGTGTATAGGGCGGCGCGGCGGAAACTTCGACCAGTTCGCGGGCAGGATTTTGCTCTGGCTGGACGACGGCTAAACCAGATGGAACACTTTCTGGCAGCGTAATTAACGCGGCGGGTTCATCGGTGAGGGCATAGAGGAAGGCGATCAAGTCTTGTTTTTCCTGATCGGTCAGATCAAACCCGCGTACTTTTTCATCGACCTGCACATCAATGCCGCCGCCTTCTAATCCGCCGCCATCGGCATAAAATTGGACAACTTCTTCTAATGTGGGCAGCCCACCATTGTGCATATAAGGCGCGGTCAAAGCGACATTGCGTAGGCTTGGTACACGGAAGCTATATTCGGCATCAGGCGCGTTAGCGACCTCAACCCGTCCCCGATCTGTGCTGACGTTTTCGTCTTCCGGTACGCCGAGAATATGGAAGGAGTTATCGGTAAACGTGGGATAGGAGTGGCACTCGAAACAGCGGGTTTCTGCGCTGCGGAAAATATCGAAGCCGCGCCGCTGTGCCGGGGTAAGCGCGTTAAAATCACCCGCCGCGAAACGATCAAAGGCGGAATCCTGCGTGATGAGTGTGCGCTGGAAGGCCGCAATTGCCGTTGTGATGTTCTCGATGGTGATTCCGTCGGCAAAGGCCGAATCAAATTTAGCCTGATAATCGGGAATGGCTTGCAGTTCGGCGATCATGCCTTCTAAATCTGCGCCCATTTCGTCGGGATTGGTCAGCGGGAATAAAAATTGTTCTTCGAGCGAGGCGGCGCGTCCATCCCAAAAGAGACTTTCCGCATAGGCCACATTCCAGAGCGAGGGCGCACTGCGGCGGAGATTCTGTTCATGTGCGCCGAGGGCCAGCGCACGTCCGTCGGAGAAGCCCAAATCGGGATGATGGCAGGAGGCGCATGAGACGGTGTTATTCACCGAAAGCACCGGATCATAAAATAACAACCGTCCTAGCTCCGCTTGATCGGCATCGACAGTTGGTAAATCAGGCCACGCCGCTTGCAAGCCCGTAACGGAGGCTTCATTTTGACGTGCGCCGCCGCCTTGGTCTGCGAGGGCGATGATCGGGTCTTCGGGGACAGGCCAAAAGGCGAAAAGTGTAGCTGCACCGCAGATAAAAAAAGACAGGACGATCAAAATCCGTGCCAGCCAACGGAGAGCAGGACGGGACTTGCGCGGGGCAGGTTGTGAGGCCATAAAATTTGCTCCTAAAAATTATTTTTTATAGCTCAAGCAGGGCGAGACGCGCCTCGCCCCTACAAAAATCTCGCTTACGTGTGTAAAGCCTGTTTATAAATGTTCGGTATGGATAGCGCTCATCCAGAAATCATCCTCATTAAGAAGAAGTTGGATAATCGCGCCATTGGGCAGGTTAAAGCCGGTTGTAAATGCCCGGAACTGCTTCATGCTGGTCGCGTTTAATTCTATCGTGCCAATAAAGGATGACCACAACACGGCTTGAATGAATAAGCCGTGCGTAAAGACCGCGACTAAGCCGCCATCCATTTCCTTTAGACGGTCTTTCATCGCTTGAACACGCCCCATTAAATCCGCAAATGATTCCGCGCCATCGCCATCAACATGCAGCGGATTCGCCAGCGTCCAATACGCATCGGAAGCCGGGCGGCGGTCACTGGCAGAGGTATTTTTAAAACGCGGTGGCGAAAGATAGGTAAATTCCTGCACAGGCCATTCATCGACCAAGACTTCCGGGAAGCGCTGTCGCGTGAGCAGGGCGGTTTGCTGGGCGCGCATATAAGGTGAGCTGACGATCATAACCGGGGCATGGGGAAATGCCGCCGCGATCTGCCGCGCTTGATTCAGCCCTTCTTCTGTGAGTTCAACCGCTGCCGGGTGCGCCGTCGTCCGCCCCATATTGGCATGACTTTCGCCATGACGGATTAGCCAAACTGTAACCATAAAATCGCTTTCATTTGGGATGCTCAATACAATAGGCTTTAATTGAACCACCAAGTCGCCAAGAACGCCAAGTTCATCGCACAATCCTTTGCTTGGCGTCCTTGATCGCATGGCGGTTCAATCTTTTTCTCAATGAAAGGAATGCTATGACCCGATTCTGTCCCGAAGCCGTCATTTTCGATATGGATGGCTTGCTCGTCAACTCCGAACCCGTCTGGATGACCATCGAACAGGCGATCATCGCGGATCGCGGTCACATCTACCGCCCCGAAGTCACCGCGCGCTATGTCGGCGTGCGCTTGCTCGAATTTTGGCGCGGGCTGAAGTCCGAATACGACTTCACCGAAGCGGAGGACGTGCTAAAAGATGCCGCCGTCGCGCAAATGGTGATCCGCGTGCCGAAAGAAGTCTTTCTCATGTCGGGCGCGCGCGAATTGCTGGCATACTGCAACGACCACGCGATTCCGTGCGCGCTGGCAACCGGATCGGAACGCCCCGTCGTCGAGGCGGTCTTGGCGGCGCACGATTGGGGCGACGTATTTCAGGCAATCGTCACGGGCGATGGCGTGACGAACGGCAAGCCGCATCCCGAACCGTACTTGCTGGCGGCGGCACGCTTGGGCGTCGATCCGACGCTGTGTCTGGCGTTGGAGGACAGCCCGACGGGCGCGCGTTCGGCGGTGGCAGCGGGCATGACGTGTTTCGCCATCCCCGATAAGTCGCACACCAATCCGGCGCGCTTCGCAGACATCACGCCGCATGTCATGGACGATTTGGGCGCGGTGTTGGCATACTTGCGCGCGTGCGATCAATCGTGACTCACACCGTCTTAATCGCCACCGACTTGACCGACGACGCGCTGAACTTGCTGCAAGACGCCGCTGATATTGCCGTCAAGCGCGTCCCGCCCAATCCGTCCGCGCTGAAAAGTGCAATCAAGGATGCGCACGCCCTGATCGCGCGCGATGATGTCCAGATCGACGCCGCGCTGTTGGCGGATGAGCGCCAGCTCAGGCTGGCCAACGGCGAAGACGCCGAAGTGCTGGTGTTCGACCTCGTTGCCTGAGTGCTCTCAATTTCTCTTTGACCCAAAGGACCTTCCTGTGAACGCTCTGCAGAACCCTCTCTCCCTGTTGTCCCGCCTGCTTCTGGCGGCCGTGTTCCTGCCCGCTGGCATCGAAAAGATCGGCGGCTTCGCGGGCACGGCACGCTACATCGGATCGGTGGGCCTGCCCATGCCGGAGTTGGGTGCAGCCATCGCCATCGCGGTCGAGGTGCTCGGCGGCATTGCGCTGATCATCGGGCTGGGCACACGCTGGGCCGCCCTGTCGCTGGCGCTGTTCACGCTGGTGGCGTCGTAC
>ENA-ORBV01016679-ORBV01016679.1-microbial-mat-metagenome-genome-assembly--contig:-NODE-16679-length-10625-cov-6.316363_pt1 | contig 10625 bp, 6 predicted proteins | sample MGYA00237777_ERZ505514 | MGnify/ENA primary metagenome ERZ505514 (study PRJEB26160, sample SAMN06269048) | microbial mat metagenome | isolation source: Oligotrophic lake microbial mat | place...
TTTCAAGCAGAAGACGGCATACGAGATTCGCCTTAGTCTCGTGGGCTCGGAGATGTGTATAAGAGACAGCCAATGCTGCCAGTATTCACAGTCTTGGATATCTTTGTGGCGGCCTCATCGGCTAGAGCCGCAGAACTGACGCCAGTCATGCTTGTTTTTTGTTTCGTCATTTCTTGTGGGACATGGTTGTTTCCTTTGGGAAGTGGTACATTGGTGGAGCGAGAATTCGAAGCAGCAGCAGCAGCAGCAGCATTGGCCTTGTGGTTGGTGGAATTGCTAAGAGGTCGAGTGGATCCAATAGTAGCAGCAGAAGTCTTCTGGAGCTGCTGCTGTGGTTTACGCTTCAGATAGGGGTTGACCACAGGGGCCTTTGGTCTGTTTGTAGGTGGTGCTGGTGGTGGCGCCATTGTCAAGCTGTTTGTAAAATTAGACAATCTTGCACAGTATCTCGACAATGCTGGTACTAGTACCATGTAAAACGGCAAGTTCGCAGGGACCTATTATTATTATTGAATTCATCGCAATCAATGACTGCCAGTGAACCAAATTGTGAGGGCGCTTGTTGGTTAGTTTTGCTGCCCGCTTTGGCGGCAAAATCTTAGGCGCGAACTCAGGCGGGCAGGCGTTTCCGAAGCGTGACTAAAGCTTCGCAAGACCAGAAAGATGAAACCCTTTCCGGAACGAAAACGAACACGGATAATAACAATCACATGTTCACATTGTACCTATCATGATACAGCTGTTGTGAATGCTGAAATTGAGTTTGGATTGAACCTGTCCCTGTGAGCAGGGGCTAATGCCCAAATCATGCTCTTTAGTGGACTGGTCCATTTGTAAAGGCATTCAGCTAGCTAGCTGGAGCAACATCATGCTGAAGTGACCTCAAAGTTAGCACTCAAAACAAATGTCCTCCAAGGACTCGAAGGGTTTGGTTTAGGTTTGACCAACAACACATTTTCTTTTTTGTGTTTGCACAAGGGGTTTAGAGATAAACAAAGTTTTCTAACACACAAAGTGCCATCATCAGCTATTGGGGGAAAACCATTGCAACATTTTTGTTGTTGTTGTGCACACAAACAGTCTAATCAAGATGATGTTTTCCATGCAACTCTGACCCGACGGTGTCCACTGAATCAAGACATAAAGAAATGAAGACCCTGTGGGCCAACCCTGTGGGCCAGTGGCTGGACTTGTAGCATCATAACAGCCCACCAAAAACAATGCTGATCTTTTATTTAGTTAAAGTAAAAAAGACTGGAGGGTGTCTTGAGACATGCATGGCTTTGGTGGCTGTGTTTCCACAATGATTCCTCCAAGCAATTCTTCTTGACAATTCCTCTGTTCCTTGTTTGAATGAGATGTATGGAAGCCTGCACACTGAGCATGAGAGGACAGGAAGATGGTGGAGATCAGTGATTGCAGTAGAAGGAGCTAATAACAGATTCATTTTATCTTAGCACCAAGCTGTTGAACAAGAAAGCAAACCGTAGTGTCGTCAGTAAACGACACAATGGAAGAGCAAGGAACTGACCAACTTGGAGTGAAAAGGTTAATGGATCGTGCTAGTAGCCAGCGCTGAGCCTGGATTGCTCACAACGAGTGATCTATTCTATGTTTTTTACTCAGCAATAATGTGCAAACAGTAATGAAACGGTCTAGTCGATTATTATTAAGATTACATGAATATGGGATCTCACCATTCGTTGAGGAAGGTAGAACCTTACTCAGGGCCAAGCAAAGCAAAGCAAGCACGATATGAAACCTGCCTTTCCCAGTGCATTCCTACCTCCTGTAGTCCTCCATGGACTTTCATTTGGTCGGGTGCGCCACAAAGGCAGCAAAACACTTGGACGGCACGTTTCCTTCAGTCCTCACTACTTTCTTCACCAACTACGATATTAGTTGGAGGATGACGAGGAGGATGTGGAAACTGCCTGAAGAGAGGGATGATGACTTTGTTGCTGTGTTTGCTGGCCGTGAGAGAGCAACAATGGCTCATCCTCGTCGTCAATTCGAATGGAGGACTCGTCAAACAAAATCTTCTTGTAGACTTGAATTTGAACGTCCTTGTCGAGTTCATCAAAGGACGATCCATCGAGCATCGTGTCTTTGCCTTCCATGTCCCATTCATGTTTGACTTGTTGATGAACGTACATGTCACAGAGATTACAGGCTGTAGCAATACTGCTCAAGACACCATCGCGACCCATCCAGGAACTGTCGTGGCGATGGTTACTCCCGTACGGAACGGCCATGTTGGAATTTTCTTGATCATAGTCGTGACTGCCGGTTCTTGCACTTGTAGCACTTGGGGGGCGCATGTGATGATGATGGTGTTGATCGGTCATGGTGGAACTCGTTGTGGTTGGTAATAACTACTGGTTTCAATGTGTTTGGTGGTTTTTTGCTTTTACTGGATTGATTTGATTATTGTGCGAATGAATCGAATTGGTTTGGTCAGCCTGTTCACAATCTACAAGGTAGCTAGTGTGGAGTCGTTGCTATTATTAACAAGACTAACAACCGAACAGATGGAGACGGCACAAAGAGCGATAATCACGGGTACGGAGAATTGACGGCAATCGACCGGTTACTACGAGCAGTAACACAATCAGAAGGGTTGTCGGAGTTTTGGTGCAATCGTAAGGGAATGGTCTTCCACTACGTTGCTGAATGATCCGAATAGCTACGGCAACACCCACCAAGTAGCTATGTGTATGAGCTATTAGCCAGCTGGAGTACTAGTAATACTCCTCTTTTGTTCTCGTTTGAGTAATGAAGTTGTGTGAAGCAATTTATCGCTGTTGTGACTCTCATTCAAGTCACAACAAAACAACTCCAAGCAATAAACAGTGAGTTCGTACTAGTATAGCTAGCTAGCTAGTAGTGAGCTGAAAGACCTTTTGATTTGAATTTGCTACGAGCGAAAGAATTTCGTGAGAGTTGCAGTCGTTTATGAATGTGTCCCAGCGTTTTCGCGGGAATTGCGATTCTTGCGAATTCCTCCTAAGTACACTAGTCTTTCACATTCAAGTATCATTATTTTCTACGGAACTGTATACAATATTCTTTTGAAAGTGCTTTGGAGGAACTGTGCGGTATATTTATTTGAAATGAGAAGCCACCGTCCGTCCGTCGACGATAAAAACGTACTTTACTATTCCGATATGCGCACCCTTTCTCAACATCACCGATCTGCTTTTCTTCCTTCCACATCACCACCTCGACAGCCACATATCCTTATTGACTCATCCAACATTCAAAACTCGAGAAAGGAATCTTCCCTGACCACGTTTGTGATGGGTGACGCGAAAATATAAAAGAACAAATAGCTCCTGTGCTGCTGGTAGATACGTAACAGCTGGAAGGGTCGAGTGATATTGGAGTAGAGCACTCGTAGTAGCTGGCCAGACTACTTCCACTTGTGCAATAGATGACCACGAGTTGAAATCTTCCAACCATTTGCATTTTATTTTTTATTTCTTTGCTAAGAAAACTATTTTGAAATTCATTCTATTGAATACTTTTGAAATACTCCTTTTGAATAACCCCAAAACGACAATTACAAAATGAGAAATTTCCGAGCCCTGTTGCTCTTGTTGAGCCTTGGGGCTAGCAGTGCCTTTACAGCCAGTCCTTTATCCCGCGCCGCATTTACCAATACACGTGTTTCCCCTTTGCCTGTGTCGGCCGTCGAGGAAGCTGCTCCTGGAACAGCCAACATTGTGGACACGCATAAAATCAGGTATGTTCTCTTGAAATTGGAAGGAGTATTTGGTACAACAAATTTTATGTTTATTTTCTAATATTAAATGCATATTTTTTTTCTGTTACAGAAATATTGCGGTGATTGCCCACGTCGATCATGGAAAAACAACTTTGGTCGATGCCTTGATCCAACAATCCGGTGTCTTTCGTGATCAGTCCAAAATTGACGAAGCTGGGGTACGTGTCATGGACAGTGAAGACCAAGAGAGAGAGCGTGGTATTACCATTTTGGCCAAAAACTTGGCCGTCATGAGAAACGGGTACAAAATTAATATCATGGACACACCAGGTCACGCTGACTTTGGTGGGGAAGTGGAACGTGTCCTCAACATGTGCGATGGAGTTTTGTTGGTTGTGGACAGTGTCGAAGGTCCTAAACCACAAACTCGTTTTGTGTTGGACAAGGCGCTCCAAAAGGGAATGAAGGCCATGGTTGTGGTCAACAAAATTGACCGCCCGGCAGCTCGCCCTGAATATGTTGTGGACAATGTATTTGATTTGTTCGTAGAATTGGGAGCGAATGACGAACAGACTGATTTCCGAGTGGTTTATGCTTCTGGTCTTCTTGGAAAGGCTGGAAACGAAGCCGACGCCCTCGCTGACGACATGACACCTCTCTTTGAGGCAATTATCGAATCCATTGACCCTCCAACGGTTAAATCGATTGAACCCAATGATTTGCAATGCATGGTTAGCAACATCGATTACGATTCCTTCAAGGGCAAGCTTGGAATCGCACGCATCACCAATGGAAAAATCAAGGCAGGACAAGCTGTGGCGCTTGCCAGACCCGACAAGCCCAAGAAGACAGGCCGTATCAGCGACCTCTTCGTTTTCGACAATCTGGGAAAGAGACAAGTCGAGGAAGCTTCTGCTGGTGAAATTATCATGTTTGGCGGTATGGGCAACGTGGAGATTGGTGATACTCTCATTACTAACGAGAATGCTGGAGCCAATGCGGCGGAACCCCTTCCTCCCATTGCCGTGGAACAACCCACAGTGCGAATGACAATTGGTGTCAACAAATCGCCCTTGGCGGGACGCGAAGGAAAGTTCTTGACCAGTCGTATGATCCGTGACCGTCTCTTTAAGGAGCTCGACCGCAATGTTGCTCTTAAAGTTGCAGAAACTGAAAGTGCAGATCGCTACATGGTCTCCGGCCGTGGTCAACTTCACTTGACAGTCCTGGTCGAGACTATGCGTCGTGAGGGTTTTGAATTGGAAGTTGGACCTCCCACTGTGATTTACAAGACAAACGGTGAGACCGGAAAGGTTGAAGAACCATGGGAATCTGTTGAGGTCCGGGTCCCAAGCGAGTACAGTGGTGGAGTGGTCGACCTCATGAATCAGCGCAAGGGGGAGCTGCAGGACATGGGACTCGAAGATAACATGTCGGTTGTCAAGTATCTGGTCCCAACCCGAGGAATGCTTGGCATTCGGTCATCCCTTCTAACTGCCACACGTGGTACTGCCATCATTGACAGCGTTTTCGACTCGTATCGCCCCAAGATCCAAGAAGAAATCCAAGCTCGCGACAAGGGATCTCTTCTTGCCTTTGCTGATGGTCCTTGCACAACCTTTGGAATTGAAGGTGCCCAAGTTCGTGGAAGTATGTTTATTAGCGCTGGTGAAGATGTTTACAAGGGTATGATGTAAGTATTTTTGAAATTAGTTCACTGGCGTCGCACATGAAGCAATGTCATTTTTTGTACTCACACTTGTTCGCTTGTTTTTGTTGCCTCCTTCGCTTTTCAGTGTCGGCATCCATCAACGACCTGGTGATTTGGAAGTAAATGTGTGCAAGACCAAGGCGCTCACCAATATGAGATCAGCCAACAAGGGCATCACTACGGGTATCACTCCTCCCATAGATATGTCGCTTGACTCTTGCGTTGAATATCTCGCATCAGACGAACTTTTGGAAGTCACCCCCAGTCTCTACAGAATGGCCAAAAATCCTGACATGGCAGGCAAGAAGAAGAAGGGAGGGAAATAAACGAGAAAAGTTTATAATCTATTTTGGAAATAGAACTTCTCACTCAACAACCAATTCATCCATGTTCATATAACGGTTATAAAGAATCAAGTTTTTTGTTGTACTAATAGTAGCTGATGAGTTCAATGTATTGAAGCGCAAAAGAATGTAACCTGATGAGTAAACAACATATATTGAAGCAATAACAATTGAACTCTGGTTGCATGCAGTCATCCACAACCTCTCGTTGAACTCCTGTGCACAGTAGTGCGTAGCATGCGTTTGTACAACATGCTCGCACTTTTTGTTCTTCATGAGTCTTCTCAAGCAATACATCCAACAGGAGTGTTTCCGTCACGTAACATGGGCAGCTATTGGCCCAGCTTCCCCCTTTTCACGTGATTATAATTGACTCTGTGGGTAGGGGTACCATACCAGGATCCAACTCATTCTCCAAATACCTAATACTATTAGCCACTTTTGGCTAGCAGCACGAGGCCTTGAAGAGATCGGCGGGAGGCTAGTACTGTGGTGCACCTGGTCGCACAGTCATTCGAATTGATTTCGCAGTCTGTCCTCAGCCGGGAGATCATACGCTCCCGCCACCATGGGCCGTGTAACTACTTAACTAGCAAGCGCCGATAGAGTGACGATGGCCAGTTAGTTAGTACATGCACATTCACCTACAGGTACTAATAGATTCCATAGATAGGGTGCCAACAAAAGACTGCAGTTAGTAAATTAGAATGGATCAGAATGGCTGCTTCGACGTTGACAAGGATGGCAATCCGTTGCCCGAAGAAGTGAGAAGCATTGATTTTTTTGAACAATTGGAAGGCCCATTTTACGAGGCGGCACGCGAATGCATTCCTCGTCTCGGTGATGTTGACAAGGAAAAGACACTCGCTCCAGCTCCCGAACGCGCTGATCGATTAGAACTGTTCTTGCGCTCCAAGTTCTTTCACCACATTCAAGAAACGTTGACAAGCGCCGACAGTGATGATCGAGAAGAAGCCTTGAACGACGTCGCCGCCTTTTGGAGTACGTCGTTTGCCTTGTGCCTTCATCTAGTCTACTTTTGTGAAAAGGGGACCAGCGACGAACGCTACAAAAGCTACAAAGGAATGAGCGTTCGAAAATTACCCTTGTTGCTACTGGAAGATGCTCTCGATAGCTTGCCTTTGGATTCTTTTCAACAAGTATGGGAAAGCACAGTGGAACCTTGTCTCCCCATTCTCTTTTCCAACATTTTGTGGCATCCCGCTCCCAAAAGTACGCCCTTGCATTTGCCCTTTATCAAACTATGCAACAAATTCATACGGAAATTACACTTTCACAAGGGAGCGTGGACGGGTCGCGTTTTGCTAACACTGGCCGACGCCTTTCCGCTCTCTGACAAGTCTGCCACTAAAATGTGGGGTAGTTTCAACACGGACAATGTCACGGAATTCGAGACCAAAGACACCTTTGAACAACAACAATTGAAACAGCAACAAAAGGCAAAGGACAGCAATGGCGGTGGTACTGGTGGTAGTGGAACAAAGAGCGACGAATCGGCATCCTTGTTGCATCATTCCAGTAAGGAATATCAAACCTATTCCTTTTATCAAACGTTTTGGTCCGTACAACAAGACTTTTGCAATCCGAGTGGGATCAAGGTGTCAGACTTTTTGGAACGCATGCGAACCGTCTTGGCTGCCTTGGAATCGCATCCCTTGATTCGGTCCAACAAGATGACAAAACATTCTAGCAAACATATTGCTTCCAACTCTGGAAAAGATGGCGACGGCGATGCTGCTATGCAAGATTCACAGGATGGACAACAAGAAGCGGAAGATCATTACCAAGTGAAGTATCTGACAAGCAGTCATTTATTGCCCATTCAATTGGGGGACCCAGAGTTTCGAATTCACTTTCTGACGCAATTTCTGATTGTGGAAAACCACTTGTCGTCTGAATCACCTGCCTTGGGAATTGCCATGGGGACGTTGCAACGACGCGCCAAAGATTTGTTGAAGCACATTCAGCCACACGGTGCCAAACATTTGGAAATTGTAGACTTTATTTTAAATTTTCGAGAAAAGTATTGGCGACAATGGAAGAAGAACAAGTGCCAACCGGATATGGAAACACCGTTTGTGAAGGAAGACGACAATTCGGGCAAAAAACGAAAGCTTTTATTGGGAGAACCACTAAGTGGCAGTGGCGGAGAGGTAGGCGCACCCAAAAAGAAGAAACAAGATGAAGAGGAGCTATTGATTGATTTCATTCTGAATGAGAAGAAAGGCTTGAAAGCAACATGCGCGCTTCCGTCCGCCAAGAGTGAGGAAAGTGCCAAATTCGCGAGTCCCTCGAAGGCAGACAGAAATACCCGCAGCAAGGTTGTTCCGTCCCTGGAAGAGCATCTAGAGTCATACGTCGATGCCCTTGATCCGGATGCTGGTATCGAGGCGGAGTATCACCCAAAGAACGATCCTCTGTTTACATGGAGAGCTCTGCGTCTCTTGTCGCGAGATCATCTAGGAAAGTTTCACATGATCAACCACAAGGGTGATTTCGAGAAGATGGTGCGCCACATTTACGCGGAAGAAAAGGGAATTCAAATTGCGGGCGAAGCTCCGGAGGAAGAGCACGCTATTGAGACAATGGATGAAGAAGAGACAGGCGGCGACGATGAGATGGAAGATGCCCCAAAAGAAGAAGACGAAGACAACCAGCATGATGCGGCGGAACATGAGGAAAGTCATCCTGGAACACCTCACCAGGACGATGACGGTCATGGGAACGACAACAGACACACGGACGAGGCAGAGGAACCGGCGGGTGATGTGAAGGTGGAAGAATTGGAAGATAACGACGGGGGCTCGCCAGAATCTGAGGGAGAGGCCTCTCCCAACAATGCGTCTTCATACTGTGACTCCGCCGACTCAGATGGTCCGACGAGAGAGAAAAATATTGTAGAAAGTGAGGACGATGACGGTGAAATAGAAGAAGGAAAAGCCGGCAAATCATCCGAACCGCCGTCTCCGTCGTCATCAGCGCCACTTGATGACGATGAGGACGAGGAAGTAGAAGAGGAGGAAAAAGGAAGGGAAAATGCAAGAGAAAATTCAAAGGAAAGGGCGCCTTCATCGGAACCAGTTGTCAAGTCCGAGGAAGGGCGTCCCGCCGAAGAAAGCCGGCGAACAGACCGAAGAGACGAGAACAGAGGTGGTTCACAGAGTAGCCCCAACCGAGGCGGCGGTGACGGAGATCAACAAGGGCAAAAAGGTAGACATTCGTCCGAACCGCGTCACCCGGGAGGATCATCCAGCCCACATAGAGGTGGACGTGGGGGTCACCGCGACCGTGATCGCAATCCTCGCGAGCATCCGCCCAGGAGTGATCGTGATGCTGGTAAGAATGATGGAACCCCTTCTTCCTCGTACAACAAAACCAACCATTCTGACAGTCGAGACCACCGTGATCATACTAGCCGCGGTACTACTAGTGGTGGTCCAGCTCGCCACCACGGGCGTTCTGAAGACCGGCGTAGTGAGCCAGCCCGTGACTTTCGTGGTCCCCCAGGAAACACTGGCCCCCCAGGAAACACAGGACACCGCGGCGGTCATTCTCACTCTCACGCGGACAGCGGCGCCCAGGGCAGTGGAGGCGGCGCTGGTGCTGCAGGTGGTGGTGGACCTGGCGGGGGCAGCGGAAGAAGGGATGAAAGGTGGGATAACAGCAGGTCTGGGTCTGGCGGACGACGGGACGATAGGGGCCACAGTCGAGGGCGCAGAGGTGGCCGTGGTGGAGGCGGAGGCGACAGACGACGTCATTAGAGACTGATGGTTGATATCAATTACGTTCCACGATTGGCCCGGTGCAGTGGAAAGTACCGAAAAGAGCCAGCATCTAACCAATCAACTGCATCAAGGACAATAATCCCACTTTGACAAGATAGGAAGTACCTAATACGGAGCTAGCTACTAGTATTACTCTTCTGTAATGGTAGCCACTCATTGGCGGGAATCAATAGGCACAAAATGCATGTGGTTAGGTTTCAGCGTCTCTGGAAAACTTGTGATGGACCATCTTCAGCTACATTACTCCAAGCTTCCACAACCAACCAAATTCTCTAGCCGGGATTCTGGCTACCGTATGCTAGCTAGCTACTCGAGTAGCTAGCTTGATGTAGCATACTGGAGTAGTAGCTAGCCTACTCAGTAGTTATTGAGTGGTGATTCGCCGAAAGTGTCATTGCTGAAGCTGCTGAAGGTCCGTTCCGCTAGCTGGCCAAAGAATCACTCCCGCATATTTACTCCGCGTGTTTGATCTTGCATCTAGCTAGCTAGAGTACGAATCGTTGGCCAAGATTCATTGCGCGTCCGTTTGACACCCGTCGATCCCGATAGGAATGGTGCCGATTGGCCCTCTGGCTGATATCCTATCCCGTTAAATATGAGAACGGTCGTGATGTCACGAAGGCAATAATGCCAATAAGAGACCTCTCGAACTGACTACTAGCTAGACTAGTAGGCTGAGTAGTAGCTAGACTACTAGCACTGCTACTACGACACGGCGGAACATCAACAGGAACACAAAGTTGAACACATCATGTGATTGCCGCAGTTATTGCCGCGTTGATGGCCTGTCATTGGCTACAGAAGCGGTTTGGCACCGTAATCCAACGATATGACATGCAAACAGTAACCTGACATGCAAACAGTAACCTGTAGCCTAGCTAATTACTATTGGCTAGCTAGTTGACCAGCTGTGGTATTTACAGCTAGTCAGGCTGCTAGCTAGCTAGAATTAGTAGCTACTAGTACTAGCTCTGTCTCTTATACACATCTGACGCTGCCGACGAATAGAGAGGTGTAGATCTCGGTGGTCGCCGTAT
>ENA-ORBV01016680-ORBV01016680.1-microbial-mat-metagenome-genome-assembly--contig:-NODE-16680-length-10625-cov-4.951934_pt1 | contig 10625 bp, 11 predicted proteins | sample MGYA00237777_ERZ505514 | MGnify/ENA primary metagenome ERZ505514 (study PRJEB26160, sample SAMN06269048) | microbial mat metagenome | isolation source: Oligotrophic lake microbial mat | place...
AAGAGTGATAGGATTACTTCAAATTCTAAAGTTGGTTTTCCAGGCTTCGGCGTCTCGGTGTGCTGGTCACGCACGTCCGGGTTACCGTCTGTCTGTAGTCCGTACTACGCCCGACATGCGTAGCTATTGTAGCAATTCAAGTCAATTAGAAAATTCACAAACTGGTACTAGTAGGTAGGTTCCCTAGCTAGAGTACGTCGTGCTAGTAGGTTGATGAACTAGCTAGCGATCTCGAGCCATCTGGATAAGAAATCTAGTCTGAGCACCCCACAAGTATGATCACATTTTTATGGTTGTCAAATTTGCCGTCTCTTGCTGCAGTCTTTGAACTTGTTTTGCTCATTGTCTCGATGGTAGATGGATCGGCGGAGAATATTATTTATGTAGGCATGCATGCACGCATGCATGCATCCATCTAGTCTTCCACGACCACGGGATGCTTGTTCGTCAAGATCACATTGCATTCCGAGCAGGCACAATTGTTGATTTCTCGGTGCTCCAGTTCAAATCCAAGCGTTTGCAAATACGAAACACCATCCGAGCAAGAGTTGGGTACAGTGGTGGCATAAATGGGTGGCAATGGCTGGGCGGAATCCGAAATGGGATCTAAATCTTGACATTCCAATTTGATTTTGGAGACGCGTTTCAAGGCCGGTCCAATCGATTTTAAAATTTCCACATCGGCACCCTGGGCATCAATGTCGAACAAGGTGACATTGTAAGGAATGTTCCGAACCACGTCTCTCATGGCCAAGGATGGAAAGTGAATGGTCTTTTTAATCAAGCTGGGATCCTGACACATGAAACAAGCATATGAGCCTCCCATTAATTTGTCAAAATTTGGGGCGCGTTGATCCCACAATTTCCATTCGCTTTTGTCATGTGTCTTGGCAAAATGGTCGCAGTAGCCGCGTGCGGCCTTTAGGTACTCTGTTTTATGCGCGGCGTCGGCTGCACCTGACGGTGGATACATGGACGAACAACCTCCCAATTTGTGAATGTAAAAGGGGACACTGTCGTGTGTTTCCGTCGAGGCGGCATAGGGCAATAGCCATCGATTCGGTGTCACTGTCATGGCCACGGTCGGATCAAATTCAAACCAAAAAGTGTTATCATTGGCTAGTTTGGCCAAGTTGAGGACACCAATTTTAATCGACACTCGTTTGTCTCCTACCAATTCTTTCACGATTTTGGGAGAAAATTCCGGATATTTCTGTCCCTGGAGCAACAGGGGACCTGTGGGCTTGGATGCGGCTTTGGTTGCCTGTGTTGTCGTGTCCTTGTCCGGCGACTGCGGCACCTCTTGGTGCTTCTCCTTGGCAGCTCCTGCCGATGCAGATGCCATTGCTACAATGGTGGGTCGTCCTATGGTCAGGAGCGTGCACGTGGCCAAGACCACCATGGCACAGAGAAGGAAGAAAATCAACGGGTGATTCATTTCAACGCAAGAGTCTTGATTAATTCTAATATTGTGTATGAAGGAAGGAATGTGGAGAGAGAGAGTCAAACGAGAAAAAACAACGGCCAATTGCAACAATAATGAACGATCTGCGTGCAAATCTCGACCGTATTATTCGCGGTACTTGAACTCTAGCTAGCTAGCTAGCTAGCTAGCTAGCTAGCTAGTAGCTCTACTAGTAATTAAAATTATGATACGTTAGCCGCGATACACAACTACGACTAGCTAGCTAGCTAGCTAGCGTCGTACTAGCTAGCTAGTAGTCATTCCGCATGCGGTTCCGCGCGCGGATCCAGAAGAGATCAAGTGTGGGCCCTAAGGATATACCTTGCTAGCAAGATATTTACTTCCAAACATCACTGTCGAACTCGTTCAGCGTCGCATCACGTTACTACACCAACACTGGAATTAGCTCAAGGTCAAGTTATAATGCTATATTTTTAAGTTTATTGACAACTAGAGTCTACAACATGTCTTTTATAATCATACCTTCTGCTTTTCATAATTATGGTGAGACATAAGCGTTACTCCTCTTGCAAAGGATGGAAGATTTCAGACGGTGGCGCAAGCCATGGAAACTTGTTTCTTTCTTGCTGTGTGTATGAAACTTAAACAGAACAGGGGAGACACCTCGTGGGTCGTCCGGGGGATTGTATCGATCCATCCACATTCCTTGAGACAAAACCTTTTGGCTCTTCTTCTTTTGCCAAAGTCGCCTTAAGGTAAAGTAAAAAAAATCGGGGCATCCAAAACTCCAGCTGACGTTGTCAAGAGGCCGGGCAAAAAATATGGTTTCATAGAGAAAGGATGTTCAAAACCCGAGTGCTGTATCGTGAGTGTCTACCAGCGACATTGTCGTTATATTCAAATGCAAAATCTCAACTTTTGCAATCGATAGCAAAAGCTGATGGCGTTTTATGGTGTAACTTTTTTCCAAACTTTTCATTTTTCACGGAGTAAGTCAATGACACCATTGGCATGGAGCAACCCAACGACGACCACGACCTTGGCTGTTGTTTGCGAGATTTTGGGTCCAGCTCCCTTCTTCGTTTCGACATCATCGCCACTATTGTCCGACAAGGAATGTAGATTGCTGGCAGATGCCATCAAGTATCCTTCTTTTGAGACCATGACACTGCTGGCGTTGTCCAGAAAGAATTCGCTCCTTTCTCCTTGAATTTGAGTATTGACTTTGCGAGCGCCCGATGGACGCGATCCTTCCACAAGATGGACAAGCTTGGCCCTGCGACCTCGACGACGAAAGATCACATCGGCATACCGACCTTCTCGTCCGTCGGGGCCTTGAATGACACTGTAAAATTTGTTGGTACACGTTATACATCCAAACTTTGGATCGTCCTTGTCTTTGATACCGTCAATCATGGCCAGCCATCGAGGCTCAAAGAGATTCAAATTTCGAATGGCGTTTGCTTGGAGTGCCGTGTTGAGGGTAAACAAAGGCATCATGTCTTTTTGTTGGTCAATTGTAGTGTTTGAATCACTGGGATTCTTATGGTTGTCGTCTGAAAGGATGATACCACAATCGTCGACATCGTCTGGAACTAAAAATCGCCATGTTTTCCGGATCGTTTCGTGATTTTTTAAGCTTTGTGTCACTTTGGCTGCTTCCAACGCTTTCGCGGCCAATACTTGATCCCGATCCACAATCAGAGTATTAAAGACTTTGGCGGATAATGAAGCTGAAAACGTGATTGACAATAGAACCTGCAAATTGTTTCCAATCCACGCCGAGTCCGTCGTCGTAGTTGGTGAATCATGATGTGCACCTCCCAATAAAGCAAACACCAAAAGAGACAGAAAGGGAAGCACCAAACTGGACAGCAAAGGAACGGCTTTTCTTGGATCTTGCAAAAAACTTTGAAAGACATCCACTTGTTTTTGCGTGTCGCTGCTTGGAAACAACGCGGAGAATAGACTCGAAGGATTGTACGTTGCCGGCGAAACCAGTGTCGTCAAGAATCGTTCTTGTGTGGCCTGTACATATTCGTCTCCCAAAAACAAGGGTATATCCATGTCCTGAGCGACTTGAATGGCCGACAAAAAATCGGCACCAAAGTCTTGATCGGGAGATGTCATGGCATATTCCTTGGTCAATCGCACTACTCGTTCGGGGTCCAATTCAACAACTACAGCATCAGGTTGGGTCTCTTCAATGATGGCTTTGACTTGCTCGGCCGATTGGCATCGATAATGGGACGTGCCCACGATAATAAATTGAGTGTGACAGTCATCTACATGCCGTTCGACAACACCCACAAATGGTCGCTTTTGATGATGATGCAGAGATGATTTTTCTGGAGGACCACCACCATGATTGGAAAGGCTCAGCGCATTGGCGGTACGACAAGCGGCAAATAACCCATGGAGCAGCAGCACAAATTTCAGACTCTCACAGAGCTTCTTCGCCATCATATCACTCATGCTCTCAACAGCTTGCTACTAGCTAGAAGATCTCTAGCTAGTAGAGTGGTATGGCGAAGGTTTCTTGTCAACATGGATGCATGTTGGCTAGTGAACATTATTGTTTCGCACCTTGGATCATCTTCAGTTCTGACAGAGGATATGCCGCCATGGTGAGAAATTCTGAATCATTGGAACGACCACAAACCAAAACGTCACTGACATTAGGGACTCACACTCGCTCACCCCAAAAACATTCGGAAAGAATAAATGTGCGACATTTGTAGGATCCGAAAGAAGAGAAAGCGAAGCTTGATTGGCAAGATGACGGCTCGGTTTTCGTGATCGCTATTATCCATCAATTATTCTGTTGATAGGTTTCTTCTTCTGTCTTCCTTCATCTTTGCGACAGACACAGTATGCACAACATCATCTGAAAGGGCGAAGCACCAAAGAAGAGAGTGAGGCAGTACGTGCGTGGGAGTGGAGAAAGAGTGTTGTGTTGTGGTAGACTGGTAGTAAAACAAGTCAATAGCAAGATGGATCACCAAGCCATGGAAGACGAGGATGACACATCCTCCTATAATACGTCGCCTCCTCAAGTAGTACTGAATGCCAAGGATGGCATTGCGAGTCCAGGCCCCAACGATATTATTTGTGGCCGAGGCAAGAGTATTGCGCACAAGGGAAACGCTCGGTTTCGACAATTGATTAGTGAAAAAAAGGCCGAATATCAAGCGGCCAAACGACGAGAAGACAAATCACGCATCACCGTTGAGATTGTAGAGGAGCTACGAAAAACGTCCAAATTTTTATTGAAAGATCCCAAACTCAAATTGTGGTTTGAAGTCGGAGAAGAGTATCAGAAAGAAAAAGTATCACATGCGTTGCGCAGTCGAGGAAAGGAAGAATGTCGAAACAAACGCCCCAAGCCCAAGAAGAAAATGACTCGAAAATTACAACAATCTCCCGCCATGGATGAAGCCGTCGAAAGTTTGATTCAAGAACAGCAAGAAATGCTCAAAACACTGATTGAACGGTGTGACCGAGAGTAAACCCCCTGGTTTTATGAAACAACAACAGGGATGCCCTACGTACTGTAGTGGAGAGAATTATTCATTATGCATTATTCGGGAAAAATAAATATGTATAAGCATCAGACTTATTATTTTGCCACTAATTTCGCTTATTCCCATTCGTACGATTGCCATCAAATTTTAGTTTCTATTAGTAGCATCACCGGTAGGCATAAAATCACCTGGATAGCTTCACTGCTCGAACTGTGGACTTTGCTCCTGACAGCCCAACAATGGAGTGCCTTTTGCTATATTTTGCTTAGCTACGTTTATTTTGATCTGCCCATTGCCCCCCCTTTAGACATGCAACTGACTTCATATTCTGAATTTGTAGCCATCAACTGGAACTTGTTCCTAGGGTTGAGTCATTAAAACGTTCACAATCATGGTGGTTGCTTGCACTTTTTAATTTTTTCCACTTCTTTTTTCCTACACTACAATATGTACTGTCAACGTGAGAGTTGTGACAATGTTATTATTCAAACACTTTGAAGTGTATGTTTAAGTTTGGGGGAATGAACCAGTTGCCCGGCAACAGAAGGAGACATCCATACAAAGATAAGGTGGTCAAATATGATGTCTGCTGCTAGAAAGAGCCAGCCAGCCAGCTCCTGGCTCAAGAATGATGCGTGTCACTGAAGAGGCTATGTTGGAAACATGCTTGCTGAAGCTGGCAACACTTTTATGAACAACTGCACAGTTTTGGATCTTGTAGGCTTTGCTGAACCTTCTTGGTTTGTTCACCTGCTGTTGAACATTGTTTTATCTTTCTGAGCATCATGCCCCAGTTTAGGTTTGTCAGGTGTGCCATGTCAAAATTCGTGACAAAAAATGTAGGCATTTGACACCTTCACAACGACTAGCTAGCTAGAACTCCAAAGTAGCGCTCCAGAAATCTCACTGCTTTGCTGCACAATCACCAAGACAGCGCGCAAGCAAGCCGGCTGTACTGAAGTGGTTCAAGTGAAGCTAGCTAGCTAGCTAGCACTGGTACAAGGAAAATGGTTTGTTGGTTGGGTTTGATTCGATTGAGATCTACTGTGCGGTCTTCCAAAAGATCTGCACACGGAAAGATCCAACCAACCATCAACCATGGGTTGGAGTCCTCAACCACCACAACATCAACATAGAAAGGCATAAAAGGGTCAAAGAAATCATTATAATTATCATTGTCGCAAGACCGCCACTACTACCATGGCATCCTTCGTACAAACAACACTTTTCGCATGTCTCATTGTAGCTGCTGCTACATCCGTGTCTGCAGCAGCGAATGTCGTTGTGAGTCACCCAGCATTACCCTATGCCGATACCGCCTTGGAACCCTACATTAGCAAGGGAACGCTGTCCTTTCATCATGGCAAACATCATGCCAAATATGTCGCCACGACCAACACTATGATCCAAGGAACGCCCTACGAGAAATTAGCGTCGCTCGAAGAAATCATTCTCAAAGCCCACGAAGACAACAATCAAGGACTCTTTAACAATGCCGCACAATCTTGGAATCACGCCTTTTATTGGAAGTGCATGAGTTCCCCCTTGCACAAAAAAGAAGGCACCAACAAACCCACGGGAAAATTATTAATTAAAATCAAAAAAAGTTTTGGGTCCTTGGAAGAATTTTACACCCAATTTGCCACTGCCGGAAATACCGCTTTTGGATCGGGATGGGCTTGGTTGGTGTACACGCCCGAAACCCAACAATTGTCGGTCGAAAAAACCATTGGAGCCGGCAATCCGATGACGACCCCCGGAAAAATACCCATTTTGTGTATGGATGTGTGGGAACATGCGTGAGTCTTCCATAGTATAAACCTGTTCTGTTCTGTGACAATGAATGCATCGCATTTCAAGAATGAGGTGCCATCATGAATGAATCCTGACGCACCCGATATTTTCTCTTGCCTTTTAGCTATTATCTCGATTATCAAAACCTTCGCAATGAATATGTCGACATGTTTTTGGACAAGCTTGTCAATTGGGATTATGTGGCAGAAAATCTAAAACGGGCGATGGATTCGGGGCGAGGTGCTGAATTGTAAAAACTGACACATGACAGCAGTTGAGTGGTAGCAGGTAGCTGCTGTAGTGAGATATATAAGATGAAACTTTTAAATGAGTATATACGCTTTTCCCTACAATATCTACACAAAATGAAGGCATACCGGCCACTATGGGAGGGGTATGCCCTTGCTTTTTGTTGCGCATTATTTTACATATTCCAAACTCGAGAGGGTTGGTCTTCAGCGTTCGGGCACGCGACAGAGTATCATGTGGATGATTCCCAATCCTTTCCCGGTGATGGGATGTGGGAAACGTAGTCATCCTATGGGCCATGTCACGTCACGTCACGTCAAGCCAATCATTGCAGGCTTGTAATGTTTCCTCCAACTCGTGCACGTCCGTCCGTCACGGCCAGCAGCAGCAAGTGGCCACGGCCGGGCTTCAGTTGCGCTGCACAATGCAGTGCAGTGCACCAACCATGGCGATATGACTGTCTCTGCCATTCATTGGATTTAGTTTGCGGGCATTCGGGTGGATCAATGGAGGATATCCCAAGTAAGGCGGCATTGTAACCCGCTCGGGTGATGGATCCCAGCTTGGATTTCATACATACAATTTGTACTGCATTGTGAGATTGAGAAAAAGTGTGCGCTCTTTCTATTAAATAGATCGCACATAGGTGCTCAAGCTCACGGAACGTTACGTTACACCCTCACAGCGAGGCGTGGAAACGTCGTCAAACGAAGGAAACTACTGAACACCAAATGCCCATCAACAAACAACGGCTGCTTGGATTGCACCTCCTGTAGCAACGATGAAACTCAGCATTTGACCTCCCAACAATATTTTCCAATGACTCGTTAGGTGAGACACCCACGAAGAATTGGTTTTGTCATCATGGTGCTGGCAGTGACTTGGAGTCGTCGGCAGCGTCCTTGTTGACATGGTTGACGGTGTCATTTCTTCCATTGGACTGATCATTGTTGTTGTTGGTGGTGGCGGTGCTGGTCGACTTGACAGCGGGTCCATCATTGAGTACTTGCACTTGGTGTCTGCCCAAAATTCTAATGTTTCCATTTCTCATCAAGCTCATTTATGCCGTCGTTACTATACTACTAGCTAGCTCTAGTACAGTCGCAGAGCCTCCTGGCACACATGCCTTGTTGGAATAGAAGAGATATGGGCTGGGCAAAGATTCTATTTCATCATTGTGTTAGTTGGTGGTTGGTGCGGCCTACCTATTTTCCAGATGGGTTTGGTGGATCATTTCCACCTCCTCCACCTCCACCTCCGCCAGGTGGTGGTGGGTCTCCAGGTGGTGGTTTTCCTCCTGTTCCACTGTTACCTCGAGGATCATCTGGCGGTCCAGACGAGCCACCATTTCGATCTCTTCGATTTCGATGTGGTGGGTCGCGTGGTGGATCGCGAGGTGGATCTCGTGGAGGGCTATCAATCACGCCTTCATCATTTTCGGAAAGCTTGGGCTGCTTGTCGAAATCGCTGTCCTCGGGTCCGAGGAAGTCTTTGTTCAATAACCGCCCCGGAGGGGCGTTGCAGCCCGAGGGGGCGCTCTCGTACTCGATCCCACGAGGGATGCAGTATTGTACCTCAAATCTTCGTTATCATCGTCCTTCAGGCGAGATCTGCACGCTTTATCGCTTGGGCCATTTCATTTGTAATATCAGCAACTTCCTGCGCCTGCTGCCATAGATTTAAATGGCTAAGATGAGGATAGTAGTATGACCGTCCGCCGACATCCACACTATCATCACCACCACCACTACTCATCATCACGTGCAGACTTGTGCGTGCAGCGGCGTGGTTTCGAGCCGCTTGTGTGTAATCTCGCTCGAACCCTTTATAATCTCTTGCACACATGACTCGCACGCACAGTTTGCTAAATTCTACTGCCAAAGGGTAAATTGTTGTATTCTCATCAACTCCGCCGACGAATTCACCAACTGGATGGCGAGGGTTAGGATCGGGCCAGTTACAGTGAGTTTTGATCTTGTCTAACTCGTTGGGGCTCTTGAGAGCCATGGAACGAAGTCTGGTTTGTACCCCTACAACGCTGGGATGATCTCGTGACAGGAATTCGGTTCCCAATTCGGATGCCGACCGTTCGTTCGTAACCCTTCGTTGGATGCCCTTGAGTTCGTCCACGAGGACGCTTTGGGTGGGAGCCACTGATGCCATGACGCGCAAGGTCTCCGCATCGTACTCGGTCGTGGCTAAGTGGGGACCCCATGCGGCAATTTCGAGATCACAACAACTCATCAGTGTCGCGTACTCCAATCCGGTCGCCGTGAAGAATTGTTTGCGACACATGACACCAATAATTTGTTGTGGCGTAAATGCCGTGCCCATGGCGGGAAGGAGAGGCTTGACGGCCATACGAAAGACAAGCCGTGGAAGGCCCGTGAATTGGAGGCTTTTCAGTAGATCCATTCCCCATTTTCCATCCTGTAGAAATTTCTTGCATTGGATTTGGATAAATGCATGGGGGAGTCCATCCAAATTGAAAAAACCACAGAGCCGGCCTGGAAAGAGGGCGACAAAGGCTGTGGCGACATTTGTACCCATGGATCCACCCACTTGGATCCACTTTAAAGGCCGATTCGTCTTATTATTGTTAGTATTATTATTATTAGATCGAGCAGCAATAGCAACAGAAGCACAATGAGTCATGACATATTCCATTTCTCGGGCAACGTCGGCGGCCGATGGGGAAACAAGAGGTTCAGCAGCGTCCTCGGGAAATGGATCACTGAGCCCAACCCCGAGACGATCAAAATTGACGACTGTAAATCCGTATTGTTCCGTCAATATATCTTGATGTCTGCTCATTGTCATGAGATTGGACGCCAGTCCCCCTGGGAAGATGACGGGCGGAAGAAAGTCTTGTTGTTGTGATTCTTCGCTGGTTCGAGATTGTTGCATCGTGAGTCGCACCATGACCTTGTAGGGCTGACCAAGACTGGCGCGATTTATGTGGTGTGGTATTTCGAGGAGAAAGAGTTCCGGATGCTCTTGGAGGATCATCTCTCGATCCAGTGCTGTCTGGTCCGACCGTGCCATACAAAACTCCACAAGAGGGCCGATACCAGTCACAGTAAGCAGCAAGAAGACAACAAGAAAGACCAAGGCTCCCGCGATGTACAGGGGTATCAATAGAATCGTTGTTACCACGGAAATCAGCATGGAACACGACACGAACGGGACGGGATCGGCGATTGGGATTAGCCCAGCACTATCAGCAACATCAGCAGCAGTAGACTTATTATTGGTACTGGAGGAAGACGACATGCTGCACAATAGCATAGGTAAGTATAGGAAACGATCGTGTCGTAGATGGTGGATGATTTCCGTAGTCTGCCTATGCTATGCAATAAGACTGTCCTACATAGATTTCTTCTCCTTCTTCTGTTTTATGTCCTCTGCCTTTGCTTGGCCCTCGACACCTACTACAGTAGTACTCCTTCAGTCTCCCCTTTGTTACGATACCTGAATTTCGTTAGTTTTAGATCGTGCATCGCGTAGATTTTGAGCTTGGGCTCTCCACGACTCAAAAGAACACCACCGAAGGTCGAAGCCCTCAACACACAAAATTGAAAAATCAACAACAACAAGAGAAAATAGAGTCTATTTTGTTTTTTTTCGCAGAG
>ENA-ORBV01016681-ORBV01016681.1-microbial-mat-metagenome-genome-assembly--contig:-NODE-16681-length-10625-cov-4.534699_pt1 | contig 10625 bp, 9 predicted proteins | sample MGYA00237777_ERZ505514 | MGnify/ENA primary metagenome ERZ505514 (study PRJEB26160, sample SAMN06269048) | microbial mat metagenome | isolation source: Oligotrophic lake microbial mat | place...
CTTTTTCTGCACCCCCCTTTCTGCAATGCATTGTCATGTCTGGCTTGATGGAAGGGTCAGAAGGGTGCCCTGTTGGCCACAATGGGAAGGGATGGTGAAATTTGGGCAAAATGCGACAAATGCACACAATGCGTGTGACACATCAAAACGCGCATCACACATCGCATTGCACACTCCGGACCATTGACGCGCGCACAATGCTGTCACTAACCCTGGCCCATGAAGAAAAAACTGCCAACTGTTTCCAGCGTCCAGTGTTCAGGCACGCTGTCCGGCATGGTCCAGCTAGCTAGCTAGATGCTGTTGGATGAGCAAATCAACCTGCACATGTGTGATTGTGGACACGGAAATGGAGAAAAAGCGAAAGCTCAGTTCCTTTCGTCAATTTCGGAATCATGCGACACAATGTTGGACGGACGGAACGGTTGCTTGAGGTGGCATGCGCACAATGTGGCAGAAACCATCACCATGAGGGCTAGCCATCCCAGCTCCAAAATTGCATGACCTCCAAAAATGTGTTGGGCTGAAACTGGACTGAGTGGTGACCAATTGGAATCACTGAATCGCAAAGTTCAAACTTGACTGTGCCAGTGGAAGCAAAATGCAATTGGTTTTTGTTGCTGCAACAGTTTTCAAACAGTGTGTTTTTTTTTCGGAACACACAAGGCACTGTTTCAATTGTGAATGACTTATCAAACTTTCACCAAAAGCATCTTTCAATCAAATGATTTCTTTCAAATTTCTTTTGCAATTGTCATCTCAATTGCACCAAAACAATTGTGTCTCCGAAAAAATTCTTCTTCATGGCATTCAAACCAACTCTTTTTTTTTTCATCTGCAGGCCAAACTTCATTTTTTCTTTTCCATGAGTTTTTCAGTTGTGTGATTGTGAGTCATGTGCATCAAGCTACAAAAATTGTCATAAATTTGTGATGCTTGCATGTCTGCAAAACTTTTGTTGGATTGAAAAGGATTTGATCTTGTCTCCATTTGAATGAGAAGTCATGCAAACATTAGCGCAGTTGATCTGGCTTGTGTTTTGCAACAATCTGTTGCTTGAATTTGTCTTGAACAACAAGAGGTCATGTGAGCAGACCCAGTTGATGTTCCTCACTGCATGTCAGACTGGATTAAATTTCTGAACATTTTCTTGCAAGCAGCAAATCCAACATTGTTGACAACAACTGTCAAATTGGAGAAAGAGTGAGATCAATCTGCTTCTGAATTGCAAAATCACTTCAAAATCCAAAATGGCTCGGCGTCTCTTGGCGTGTTGGTTAGGCACGTCCGGGTGGCGTTGTGCGTCTGTCTGTGGTCCGCAACACAGCCGATGACTCCTAGAGCCTCTGGGAGTGGGCACCCAAGCCACTTCATTTGGGGAAGGTGTTGGTTCCTTGATTGATTCCTGTGATTGAACAAAGGAGTGAGTCACTTATGGAATTTGCTTTTCTTCGAAGAACTTCCTTTTGGTGTCACTCACATGTGCACTCTCGCATCATTCTTTAGGCCGTCAGGCGCCAAAATTTGAATCAATCAGTTAGGAAGGGCTATCGAAATAAAGATTGGACGCAGTTCTTCTCCTCATGACAAAGGGTTCGCGTCCAATCAAAACGCTTGGTTATCAGGATCCCTCCATCTTTCCTCGTCAATAACAATGCACGCAAAGACAAGCAAGCGCAAGCAACCCAACCTCGTACTAGTACTAGTATTTGATTACCGCTTCGCTCCCACCAATACGACAAGAAGCAGGGACCCAAAAATTAATACTCACATGATGAACAAGTAGAGCACTCAAGAGACAAGATAGAGACCCTTGCTCATCACCAACCAGCCAGCTTGTTGTGAGACAAGGCCTTCGCTAGCTATCTAGAGCCAGAACTAGACAGTAGTAGTAGTAGCAAAGTTGCAAAGAGCAAGTCCAAAATGCCGTCGTCCAACCCAGACAAGAACATCAACAACAAGGGCAAGCCTCATCCCCGCAACAAACCAAGAACTCATGCACGGGCGGCTGCTACTCCACCTCCACCTTTAGCAGCAGGAGTGGCTGCTCCTCCTCCACCACGCGTAGCCATTGAAAATCTGGATTTTTTCTTGGCGGATCAAAAAAAGAAGGAATTGCAAATCCAACACGCGACCGAACGCCATAAACACAAAATTCGCCAACAACGACATCAACGCAATGCCTCCTTTGGTGCCACACCCAGTATTACCGAAGAAGGCGTGAATTTGGGAGACGACGAATGGCTCAAAGCGGTCGTGACCAATCCTGGAGGAGGAGGTGCCAGTGGACCCAACCCCAACACTTCTACTACTCAACAACAACAACCCCAACCAGGACAGCAAGGTTTCATGTCTTACATGGTGCCACTGGAAGGCAATACGTCCAGAAATACTCAACAACAGCAAGACTCGCAAGCACAACAAGGTCCCTATGCTCCTTGGCCCGCAGGATCGGGGTACAATTACTATACGGAACAGGCAAAGCAACATCGACGCAAATTGTCCAGTGATTCTCAAGATTCCGCTTCCAATCATCTTTTGAAAAATCCTCATCAACATCAGCATCATCATCGACAAGCTTATCCTGAAATGGACGATGATGATGAATATGCTTCTCTATTGCAGCAAAACTTGGCTGGAGTTGTTGGTGGCGTAGGAGTGGGTGGTGGAGGAGCAGGTTATGGAGCCACAGCCTCTTCCTCTCCTTATGCACCTCACAAGCAACAACCCGTGGGACCTCCTCCCAGTGGACGAGGATATCCTCCGCGCAAAGGAGGATCTCCCTCTTCTCGATATTCCCATCATAAACAATCCAGTTATCCCGCTCCTCGTCGGAATTCCGCATCCGAACTGGACGCGGCGGGATATTACAACCCAGGAGGACAACCTATACCGCCGCCACCACCTCCTCCGACCTATGGACATCAATCTCCCGTTTCTCACATTCATCGACGATCTCAATCGGATACTTACAATCAATATACGATGCAACAAATGCAAATGCAACAACAACACAATCAACATCCCCTCTTACAAGACAAAAGTAGTAGCAGTTACAACCCCAACAACAATAGCAACAACAATAGCAACAACAACAACAATAGCAGTAACAAACCTCCTCGGTTTGCGGGAAGCTCGCCTCGGACTCCGGTCAAAAAGGCAACCATCAGTAACAAAGCCGATGCCAATCTTCAATCCTTCCCGTCCCACAATCCCTTGTTGGGTTCTCCCGGACATCGTCGGGCTCGATCCGGAAGCGGTCGATTGTTGGGCTTGCGCCATCCGACCACCGGCGAATCTCTTTCGCCGTCGACCAGTTTTAGCAATTTGTTTGTCGCCAGCAGCGGATCGCTGGGAGGACCTCCTCCGCGCTCGTCCAGTGCACCCGGGGGTAGTGGCGGTGGTGGTGGACACCGTCGATCGTCCAGTTTGGCCAGTACCGGCAACCTGTCCCTGCAAAGTGAAGCCTCCTTCATGAGTGTCGTCACGGATATCCGCAAATCCTCTTTTTATTCGGGACTCGATCACGGCACCGGACAAGTCCAAATGAATTATCCACGAGCCAATGTGCATTTGAGTCATAGTCACTCCCTCCAACAGGGATGGATTTATGCCATTCCCGTCGATACCGAAGCCTTTGAAGAGTATCATCGACAAGCGGAAGAGGCCATGTTGTTGGAAGACGAAGAACTCGGCGATGGCTTTGGGGATGGTTTTTTCATTGATGATACCCAACATCGATGTTCCTGTCCATGTCCGGCTTGTTACAATGGATGTACCGGACATCCTCTCAATCATCATCGGTTGAACAACAATAGCAAGCCCAAAGATCCCTTTTCCAAATTGCCGCCCGTCACCTTTTGTTTGGGCGTCGACGAAGACGTTTACAAACGAGTTTTGGATGAAATCAGTCAATCTTCCACCATGCCTTGCGGCTTGTTTTATTGTGGACATCATGAAGATATTGCTCATCCCAGTGTCATGCTGGCACTTGTACCCATTGTGGTCTTGTTTTGTCTCATGGGATATGTCGCCTATACCATGAATGGATAAAGACATGAATATATGTGATAAAGTAAATGAAGAGTAGATGTAAAAGAGCCACGAAAAACAAGAGAATCGAAGACTTGTCCTCTTTGGATTCTGTATGTTGGTTCTGCTTTCACACAAAAAAGTGGTTACTCAAGGTGAAAGAGTTCGATGCCCTTTATGATTATTTTGATATCCCCGCCGTTGCCATATTATCTGTGTCTCTGTAACAACGTAACAATCACTTTCATCTGTCCTTCTGGAATGGAGCTGTAATAACAATTACGCTGTAGTACCAATTCTGGTTTTTTGAAAACTCTACTTTAGTATCAACGCCTCCATACAGCTAGCTTGAAGTAGTAAGTGGGTCGCTCTAGATACCCGTACAGGTAGCACTCATGGTACGAGGCAAGCATAAGGGGGGAAATTCAGTGACTGAAGCTGCCCCTTGGATTGTCGACGCTGCAGTGTGATATCTTGTGACTCCGGCCAAATGGCGAAACTTCCTTGGAGAAATCGAATCTGGCTGCATCCACACTTAGTTGGAGACCGAACTAGTCTGCTAGCTCCCTGCCACAACGACTCGTAGCGAACGGGGCATTGCGTACGTAGTAGCTTCTTAGTCCTTTCTCAGTATAGCTCCGCAAAATATATATTTATCTAGCTAGAGATAGTTTAGGATACAAAGGAAACTTCAGACTTGTAGATGATAAGGGGTATGTTACAGTGCATGTTTATAACGTATACAGTGAGTTACCAATCAATAATGGGCGAATTCAGCAAATCCAAGAGTACATCCTCACTGCCACTATTTGCACAGGAGGATGGAATGAATGTGGGTTCCAGGTCAATGGTTTGCAACAGCTGCAACATTTCGTCGTCCAATGTGGGATCCGCATCCAAGGCATTTCCGTTGTTCAGCTGGGAATAAACTTGATCCATCAAAGTGGAATCCTCCACCGATTGGAACAGTGGGGCTTGAAACGGAAGGGCGGGTAGCGATGGCATGGGGGCTTCTGCCTCTGTCGACTCGGAAGAAGCCACACAGCAACTTTCTGCCTTTTGACGCTTCATGGGTGCATGAGGAGAGGCTCCATCACTGGACGTACTGCTGCCGGTTTCGGTAGACGAAGTCGAGGAAAAGGAAGCCGCACGCTTGTGCTTTCGTGTGGTTCGTTTCTTACTGGCAAATCGCAAAGCATGACCGACTTTATCGCGTGCTTGCATCGGCGTGAGCTCGTTCCAACATTCCTCACTGTCATTGTATTTCAGAAATCGGGCCATGTGCGTTTGGGTCACCACTTCGTAGATCTCGCGAGTGATGCCCATCTTGTCGTACTTGCACGCACACGAGTTATACTTGGCCACATAGGAATCAATGATGGTGCGAAAGAGCTGGCTTCCGCGGGCTTGAAGTGAGGTGCGATCTTTACCGCAAAGAACGTCTTTGCTGTAATCGGGTGTCGTAGCCATGGTCATCATAGTGTAGTAGTGTTTTGTTTTGTTTTGGTTGTGTAGTAGTGTTTAGTGTTTTGGATTTTTAAAAGCCGTACGTAAGCTAAAGAGGTGAGGCTGATGTTTTGTCCTTCGAGATTGTGAGAAAAAGGTTGGAAGGAGAGAGGGTTTGAAATAACATAGCTAGCTATCTAACAGTAGGTAGTAGTAACAGTACAGCAGCTACAGTAATAGTAGCGGTAGTTTCTATGGGGGCTCGGCCGAAAGGGATGCGACTGAAACAGGTTATCTACTGCGATGCAGTCCTACTGCTTCACATGTGACAAATCCTACGGCCGCCAGTACTAGATAGCGTTCGCTTACTTCTGAGCCTTTCTTCAAGACTATCTTTACTATAAGGAGATTAGTACTTTATAGGAATTTTCTATTGAAGGGACAAGTCCAACGTTACCGATGTTTCAGTCCGAGCTCCTACTCCGAGAGCTGTCTTGCAAAATTATTTAACATTCACAAATTACATTCCTGGTGGTTGGACGGTCCGACCACTTTGGAACAAGTAAAAGAACACCGATTTGCGGGAGACTCCGAGTTGTGACGTTTGATCAGTAGCATAACTTACATAAGTTAGGTTTCAAGATCTGATCAACGTGAACACGGTATCCAAAATGCTCCAGTGGAGACGGAGGCCTGACGCATTGTTTGATTTCTTTGATACCGTTTCATATCGTGGCTCTAATGAGGTGCACGGTGGAGTTGAACTTTGTGTCATGCTGTAGAAAAATTCGAACCATTACCGTCGGAGTAGCTGTCGGAGTAGGCTAATCGAGTAATTTCTGACCTCGTGCTCCGTTTTTTAAGTATTTTATGACGACTGAAAAAAGACTAGCTGAAGTTTTCGGAATACAAAAAGAACCGGCTTCACCAAAAGTCGAAATGGACAAAAAGCTCTCCCCCAAGAGGAAAGAGGTCCTAAAAACAACCCCAAATGGTCCAACAGGCATGGAAGCTTGATCCCAACACCCTCCAGTGGTTCACCCCCACAAACTGTGATGTCCAGTGAAGACCTACACCAGTAAGAGACAGACACAGGGAACACCACTGTGTTGACACATTTTTCAAACACAAGACAATTTGATGTGCGGCAAAACAAAAGATCAGCGTTTTCAGCTGCAGGAACGTTCTTCAATTCTGAACTAACGTTGACAGTTGGGAGACAAGGGTGTCATGTGTTTCTTCATGAACATCTTTTGAATCAACATTGTTTGCTTTGACTTTCAAACAATCATGACTCAGAATGCTGTTTTTTTGTCAACTTGTCAATCGCGTGGTTGTTGTCAATGACATGCATGACCAAACAACGTTTTCACCAGCTTTTGTGTCAAAATTCTTGATGAATGCTCGTTTGCCAACTTTTTCAGATCAAAATGTCTTCAAGAGTGATTGGCATGGCACTCTGGCAAAGCCACGAGGCAAGTGTGAGCTCTGTCAGACAATGACGAGGTGATGTCTTCAAGCAAAGGGTTCCTGAAGGAGGCTGACAATCATCAAGAAGTTGCGCATCCACTTTTGTTTTTGGTTCAGTTGTGTGCGCAAACAATTCATGCATGCCAATTGTTGAAGAAGAGCATCATGCCATTTTTGGTTCTCACAAATCATCAGCTTTGCAAGGTTTCCATGACAGTTTTGAAGAATCGCTGTTCTTTCTGTCCTGATCACATGCTTTGTTGGGTGCGGTGGCCTCACCCAACACCAAAATTTCCCCCTTGGCCAGTTTCAGCATGACTTGCATTGGCTGCGGCCACGCTTCAAACCTGAGAAAAGCTGGAGCAATGAAATGAAGCTTCAAAGGGGCCAATTTGTTGGGCACCAAAGAAGCGCAGCACATGACAGCACAGTGACCTGCCCTCCAGTGCTGTCCCAATGGAGCCTTCAATCAGCGCTCGACTGCGAGCACATCCATTGGGGAGACACAACACCCCAAAGGATGATGTGTTGAGCTTGACAATTGGTCAATGAAGAACCAATTGAGGTCAATCAACAGCAAGGGTTTGCATGTGACGTCCTAAGGTTCCCACCAGGGTTTCTTCCCAAACAAACAATTGTCTGCATGTGGCTCCATCTCGAACGCCATTGTCGCTGTCATCATCATCATTGCCTGCCCACCACGAGACGTCAAGTTGCAAGTTGTCGTGTCGGACTCCGCCATGATGTTTCCATGAGTCGGCCCACCGCATCCAAATTGGCCATGCGTCAAACCCGTGTCAAAGCGCCATCGTCCCCAAAGTTGATTGCGGCAGGAGAACAATTCAGTCAGCTGCATTTGAACTGTTGACATTTGTGTCCCCGCAAGCACCACATCAAGTGTCGACAACAATCACATCTCATCAATGATTGACTTGACTGTTCCACAGGTGACAATTAAAATTTTGCCAGAATTCTCAATTGCCATCTCATCGGATGTTTCTGCAAGCAGAAAGAGCAATCATTGTGACAACATGTCCAAGAAATGTTCATGATGATTTCAAGATGGAGTTTGATTGGCACAAAAGGACACGTTAAAGAAACAAACTGGGTGAAGAAAACATGCAAAAAAAGCAAGGCATCACAGTTCCACTCCACAAGATGTTTCAGTTGATGTGTTTGCCATCATCATCATCAACAAGACACGCGATGAAATTGCTTGTTTGAGCAGCATTGAAGGTGTGTTCAAATGTTTTTTCAGAGCAGAAAAGCATTTTTGTTTGTTGGTCACAATCACATTGAAGTTCTGCTATGACCAGAGAGCAACAGTGACAACAAAAAACAAAATTTGTTTTGAAAGATCTTGTGAGTCTTGTGCATTGAAGAGCGGATGATCTCAGAGCATTTGTTTTGCATCAATTCAAAAGGATCCCTTTTGCCAAAACTTCAACAGTTCACATCAGGTTGAGACTGGCACTCACAGTTGTGAACGTGTGCCACAAGACATGGTGCATGCCTTGTCTAAGTTCAGTTGGGGGCGTGTTTTCCAACGCCACCCCAGACAGCATGAGCAAAAGATCAAGATCACGCTCAGAATGCTTTGCTTTGCAATGCAGCAGCTGAAATGGCAACTGAGAACCAACTCAGAGGTTCTTCACAAAACCAACCAAAGATGGCAAAGACTCGCAAGAAACAACAGCAAAAGAAAACCCAATGATCATCAGATGCCACCAAGAACGCAAGATCACTTGCACCTTTTCATTACTCAGTTTTATTTGGGATTGCTTTGGAACCATTTTTAGTCCTGATTCATCGAATGGTTTTTTGCAAAATGCAGAAGTGGATTTGCTGTTGCTCAATGATTTGCATGCATCAAAGCTCTGTCTTGCCACGCAAAGCCATCCTGGAGGAAAAGTGTCAAGAAGACATGGCCAACCTCGAATCTTTTTGTTACCCAGTTTTGCAGCTCCAACAATGGAGGCATCCTCCCAAAATTCCATAGCTGTGCAAAGCAGACCACCCCCAGCACCGTTTGGTCAAATGACCTGAATGAGCCAGTCCAACCCAACACAACATCAAAGATAGACTTGGGTTTTTTGTTAGATTTAGCTGCTTTCCTGTTTTTCTTATGAAAAATGGCTTTCTTCCAACGAAGCTTGAACGCATTGACCACACGGGCTCTTTTCACAGGCTCCACATATGTTTTTTGGAACACCGATACCGACGACACATGTAGGACACCCAGTTTGCGTCAAAGGTCGACTTCTATATGTAAAACTATTTTTTGTCGGGAGTGAGGATGCATAAAGGTAAGCACAATAAAATTTGGCACTGTGCAGCACAACATGCGACATGCAATCACTACAACTACAACTAGCTAGTTAATTAGCTGCATATTCATTGTTGGTTCAATTGAGTTTCCCGTCGCCAGTGCAGTACAAAAGGAAAAGAAAATGGAACGACATAAAAAGAAAGAAAGTGTGTCGCTTGATCCTACGCATTTTATATCAAAAGCGAAATCCGGGAGATTCGATTAGTGAATTGAATTGGGAATTTCGCAGGTCAAGTCATGCTTTGGCTCTCATTCTTTTTTCGATTAATGTTTATTGAATCAATCGCATGATACCTCGAGCCGCCAAAACGCCATAAAATACAGCCGGAATGGTGGGAAGAAAATCAAACCAACCGGGCGTCAATCCCATGACTTCCATGTCACCGATTCGATTGACAAACGACGTGAAGAAGAGTATTCCAATTCCTCCATTAAATAGAATGGAGGGAATTTGGGATCCTGCCGATGGTTTGTAGGGTGTCGATTGTTGTAGCTCTCGGACTTGTGTGGCCAATGCGGGATTTGCTTCGTCCGAGGCAAACTCCATGGAAATGCCATTCATACAATACCGTTGGCCCGTGGGTTCCGGTCCATCTTCAAAGACATGACCCAAATGACCGTCGCACGTGGCACATGTGACCTCTGTTCGTGGCAGTAATAGCGAAAAATCCATTTTCAAATTGGTAGCTTGAGGCAGTGGTTGATAAAACGAGGGCCATCCCGTGCCGGAATCGAACTTGGAAGACGTACGAAACAAGGGAGCCCCACAACCACGACAGGTAAAAGTTCCCTCGTCCTTGACTCTGTTTAATTCAGAACTATTGGGTCGTTCAGTTCCAGCTTCTCGCAGCACATAATAGGCCTCGGGCGATAATTGTTGCTTCCATTCTTCCTCTGTTTTTTCGATTTTCGTTGCCGACAAGAGTGATTTGAAGTTGGAGTTGGACATTCTTTGTCGTAGATGCATCGTTGAGGTAGTTGGAAATGAGGGCCGAGAAGTCGAACGAGGACCTCGTGGGACAGGTTGAAAGGCATGGCCTTGGTGGGTCGCCACCTGCAGAACGATCAGGAGGAGAGCTGCCATTGGTAGGGATGATGAACGCATGGCGAGACGGCTCGTCATTTTCAATGGTCCCATTTATTATATTTTAGGTTTTGACACGTTGTTGACGATTGGCTGCTGCTTGGTGTTGCGTAGTAATGGACGAGCATATGTTTCACCTTCTTCACTACCTACTAGCTAACATCTAACTAACACTACAGTATGGGCGGCAACAATGTTGAAACTGAATGAGGTCGTCAAGTCGAAAAACCACGTCACTGTTGATGCCCGAAACTAACGACTGAT
>ENA-ORBV01016682-ORBV01016682.1-microbial-mat-metagenome-genome-assembly--contig:-NODE-16682-length-10624-cov-4.735470_pt1 | contig 10624 bp, 8 predicted proteins | sample MGYA00237777_ERZ505514 | MGnify/ENA primary metagenome ERZ505514 (study PRJEB26160, sample SAMN06269048) | microbial mat metagenome | isolation source: Oligotrophic lake microbial mat | place...
ATATCGGGCGACACGCGCATGTGGCGGCGACTGCGACTGTGCAGTGGTTTCGCATCGCCGCCGCGTCCGGCCCGCCCGCTCACGCGTAGTGGATCATCCAGAAGCCGAGGTTGATGTTGTTGGCGTCGCTGGACTGCGAGGCCGCGACGCGCGCGGTGGGGCGAGGTGCGAGTTGCGGAGGAGGCGCGCGGGCAGCGCGAGCTCGCGCTCCGTCGTCGCCCACGCCGCACCTGCAGGTTTTGGATGGTGCCGGCGCCGATGCGGTTGCGCACCGCCGGATCCATGCGCAGGCTCTTGCGGTAGACGAGCAGGGCGACGGCGGCGCGGGCGCGGATGCCGGCGCGCATCACCTGCTGGTGGTGGTGCTGCAGCAGCGCGTTCTGCAGGATGGCGCTGACGAAGGAGGCGATGAGCCACCAATACCCGAGCTCCAGGTTGCCCCACCGCTCGTCGGTGCCGCCGGCCGCTTCGCCAGGGCGCAGGCGCTTTCCGAGACGGCTGATCTCTAGGTACTCCGCGCCTTCTTTGCAGCCGATGTCCTCAACGAGATAATTGGCATACATGGCGCGCCCGCTGACCTGTTCCAGATCATCGCCAGCTTTGATGGCCACTGTAGAGCGGCCCGCGCCAGTGAGATCCGCGCAATCCAACTCCACTTTGGCGGTGATCTTGCCTTTCTTATTGCTGGACGAGATGAATTTGATGTACGGCTTGTTGTGCCCGCCCTCAACTTCCAGCGCCGGTCCGACTGCGATGATCGCGACTGGGTCTCGCAGCTCGAAGATGCCGACGGCGTCTTCATCACCGGCGGCAACCAACTCCGGCTCACCACCATCATGGGCGGCACCCCCGCCGGGCGAGTTCTCCACGACCGCTTCTACGCTGGCATGCCGGTCGCCGGAACCAGCGCCGGCGCGGCGGTGATGTCGGCCCACATGATCGCCGGCGGCGAAGAAGGTCAGACACCGCGCGCTGGCATGGTCACCCTGGCGCCCGGCTTCGGCCTCACCCGCGACATCGTCATCGATCAGCACTTCCGTCAGCGCGACCGGCTCGGCCGACTCCTCACCGCGCTCTCGTACAATCCGGCGCTGCTCGGCCTTGGCGTGGACGAAGACACGGCCGCCTTCATCAGCCCCGATGACGTCATCGATGTCATGGGCACCAGCGCCGTCACCATCGTGGACACGTCCGATGTGGAGTTCTCGTCGATGCACGCCGCCGAACCGCAGGATACCATCACGCTGATCGGCATTCGCATGCACCAGCTCGCGGAAGGCGCCGGCTACAACCTCCGCACCCGCAAGGCGCACGGCAAGAACGTCGTCACTCTCCAGCACACGAATCCGGCCGCATGAAGATTCTCGATCGCAACGTCTATGTCGGGCCAAGCCACTACGCCCACTTCCCGGTGATCCGCCTCGAAGTGGATCTCGGTGAACTGGAGGCATGGCCGACGATGCGATTGGGGCGACCCTTCATCGACACCCTCGTCGAGCGCCTGCCCGGCCTGAGGGAACATGGCTGCAGCTACGGTGAACCGGGCGGCTTCATCCGACGCATGACCGAAGATGAAGGCACCTGGCTCGGCCATGTCTTCGAACACGTCGTGATCGAGATGCAGAACACCGCCGGTATCGCCGTCACCTTCGGCAAGACCCGCTCCGCCGGTCGCGATGGTGTCTACGACGTGGCCTTCGAATACGAACAGGAGGATGTCGGCATCGAAGCGGCTGATATCTCACTCAAGCTGCTGCACTCGCTGCTCCCCGCCGAGCTGCAACCCACCGATTTCGACATCGATTTCGACTGGGACGAAAGCCGCGATACCTTCATTCGTTATGCCCAGCGCCGCGCACTCGGCCCCAGCACCGCCAGCATCGTCCATGCAGCCGAAAAGCGCGGCATTCCGTGGATCCGGCTCAACGAGCAGTCGCTGATCCAGCTTGGCTATGGCGTGCATCAGCAGCGCATTCAGGCCACGGTCACCGGTCGCACGTCGCATATCGCAGTCGAACTCGCGGGCGACAAGGAGGAGACCAACAAGATCCTCGCCAACCTCGGTCTCCCGGTACCGAAGCAGCGCCTGGTGCAGACTGCGGAACGCGCCGTCAACGCCGCCGAACGCCTCGGATTTCCGGTGGTGCTCAAGCCGTACAACGGCAATCACGGTCGCGGCGTGTCGATCAACCTCTCCGACAAGGACGAGATCCGCGCCGCCTTCGCGCGGGCCGCCGAACACTCGCGCAGCGTGATAGTCGAGACCTACATCACCGGCCACGATCATCGGATGGTGGTGATCGATGGTGAGCTGGTGGCGGTGTCCAGGCGTGAGCCGGGCCACGTGGTTGGCGACGGCGCGCATACCATCGAAGAACTGATCGCCATCGTGAACTCCGATCCGCGTCGCGGCATCGGTCACGAGAAGGTGCTGACTCGGATCGAGCTCGATGATCAGGCGAATACGCTGCTCGCGAAGCTTGGCTACACGGCGCAAACGGTGCCACCGAAGGACGAAGTGGTGTACCTCCGTCTCACCGCCAATCTCAGCACCGGCGGCACGGCGCGCGACATGACCGATCTGGTCCATCCCGACAACGCCGAGATGGCCGTCAGGGCGATCAAGGCGATCGGGCTCGACATCGGCGGCGTCGATTTCCTCACGCCCGACATCACGCAGAGCTACAAGGACATCGGTGGCGCAATCTGCGAGATCAACGCGGCGCCCGGATTCCGCATGCACATGGCGCCGAGTGATGGGCGCCCGCGTGACGTGGCCGGCAAGACGATCGACATGTTGTTCCCGGCGGGGCGTCCGGTCACGATTCCGATCGCGGCGATCACCGGCACCAATGGCAAGACGACGACCTCGCGCATGCTGGCGCACATCCACAAGCTCTCGGGCAAGCGTGTGGGCCTGACGACCACCGATGGTGTGTACATCGATGGCCAGCGCACGGTGGTCGGCGACATGACCGGTCCCACGGCCGCACGCATCGTGCTCAGCGATCCGATGGTGGAAGTCGCGGTGCTGGAAACCGCGCGCGGAGGATTGCTGCGCGCCGGCATGGCGACGCGCTACGTCGACGTCGGCGCAGTGCTCAACGTGCGTTCCGACCACCTCGGCCAGAAGGGCATCGATACCCTCGAGCAACTGGCCGAGATCAAGCGCACCGTGGTCGAGATTGCGCGGGACACCGCGGTGCTCAACGCCGACGATCCCCTCACGTTGCGCATGGCGGCGTACACGGAAGCGAAACACGTCTGCTACGTCACGCTCAACCCCGATCATGTGCTGGTGCGCGAGCATATCCGCGCCGGTGGCCGTGCAATCGCACTCGAGAATGGCATCAATGGGTCCATGATCACGATCTACGATCACGGTGCCCACATTCCGCTGCTCTGGACACATCTCATTCCGGCCACCATCGAAGGCAAGGCGCTGCACAATGTGCAGAACGCGATGTTTGCCGCCGCGATGGCATTCGCCATGGGCGTGCGGCTCGAAGACATCCGCCATGGCCTGCGCACCTTCGACACCAGTTTCTTCCAGGCACCGGGCCGGTTGAACGTCTACGACCAGCACCCGTTCCGCGTGCTGTTCGACTACGGTCACAACGCCGACGCGGTGGAGCAGCTCTGCCAGCTGGCGAACCGTCTCGATGTGAAGGGGGGCCGCATCTGTGTGCTCTCAGCTCCCGGGGACCGTCGCGATCAGGACATCGTCGCGATCGCCGATGTGGCGGCCAAGGCAGCGTTCGATCACTACATCTGCCGTCGTGACGACAGCCGTCGTGGTCGCGGCGATGATGAAGTGCCGCGCATGCTGCAGGCCGCACTGAAGGCGCGTGGCATCAGCGATCATCGTGTCGCGGTGATCGTGGACGAGCAGCAGGCCATCGCCGCGGCGCTGCGAAAGGCCGAACCGGGCGACCTGGTGCTGATCTTTGCCGACGCACTGGCCCGAGGCTGGAAGCAGATCACGCACTTCAAGCCCGACGCCGAGCCGCAGTCGCTTGCCTCGCCGAAGCGGCAGGCACCGCAGACGATCATGCCGGAAGCGAAAGAACTGGCGGACGACAGCGTGCCGCCGCCGCTCTCACCAGTGGTCTCCCGCGAATTCCCGGTATTGTTCGCTCCGCCTGCGGTGGAGCGGGATGCCTCGAGCGTCGACGAAGCAGCGGGTATCGACGCAACCAAGGTCGTGCGTGATGACCGGGGCGTGTTTCTGGCCCGCGAAGCAAACGACTAGCCACCGGCAGTCAGCATGACGCCCCCCACCGGCGAACCAGACCTCGAGTCGGGTTATCCCTCGCCGACGATCGTGAACTCCCGCCGCCTGATGGGCCCCAACCTGATGCACGCCGGGGTGGGCGCGGTGCTGGATGTGTTGCTCGACGATGCCACGCCCGCCAAGAACGCCGCGTTGCTGCTCGCGTGGCGTCAGCGCATCGCCTTCCTCGCCGACGCGCTGCAGTGGCCAGCGGCCGATACGGTGCAGCGCGTCTATCCTGGGGGCGCGAGCCTGTTCGTTCGCGCCCCGATCGATCAGTTGATGACGGCCACCGAAGCCTGTGAGGGGGCATGGGTATTTGCGGAAGCGATGGTGAATGGTGCGGAGAGCGCCACAACAGACGCATCGGTCGCATCGCTCCTGGCATTTGCGGATGCCGAGCCATCCGGCACACGCCGGTCGCGCCGCACGCTGCTCGAACTGTGGAATGAGGCGCAGCGGCGCGGCCTGAATCTCACCTTCGACGAAACGCATGCCTTCGTCGGCACGGGCGCCGGTGCGACGGGTTGGCCGCTGGCCGCGCTACCGGAGCTGTCGGACATCGACTGGCTGTCGGTGCGCGACATTCCGATCGTGCTCGTCACCGGCTCCAATGGCAAGACGACCGTCGTCCGCATGGTGGCCGCGATGGCGAGGGCGGCCGGACATACGGTTGGCTACACCTGCACCGATGGCGTCTGGATCGGCGACGCGGCGCGTGAAAGCGGCGACTGGTCTGGCCCCGCCGGCGCGCGACGCGTGCTGCAGGATCCGACCGTCACCTTCGCCGTGCTCGAGACGGCACGCGGCGGCATCCTGCGCCGTGGTCTGGCTGTGCAGCACGCTGCCGTCGCCGCCATCGTCACGCTCTCGCCAGATCACTTCGGCGACTACGGCATCACCGACCTCGAAACCCTGGCCGAAGCCAAGCTCGTCGTCAGTCGTGCCGTGTCCGAAACCGGTACGCTCGTCTACAACGCCGGCATTCCAGAACTGGTCGCCGCCGTGTCCGGTTACAGCGGGCGCACCGTTTCGGTCGGTGTCAGCGCCACGGGCAACGGCTCTAACGCAAAGGCGCAAAGCCGCCAAGACGCGAAGGAATTGCTGGCGACAACCACCACAGCGCCTCTCCTTGCGCCTTTGCGCCTTTGCCCCTTTGCGTTAAGCAGTTCAGTAGATCTCTCGCTTACCGACGAAGAGTTTTCCGCGATTCCAGCCACGCTTGGCGGCACGGCGATTCACAACGTGCTGAACGCGGCAATGGCGCTGGCGATCGCGACTGAACTCGAGCTGGGCCCCAGGGCCGTCGCCGCACTGAAGGTCTTCGGCGCCGACCCCCGCGACAACATGGGCCGCCTGATGCTGCAGGCCGTGGGTGGCGTCACGGTCGTGATCGACTATGCGCACAACCCGCAGAGCGTCGCAGCGCTCATCGCTGCCACCAGCCATCTGCCAGCTGGTCGACGGGCAATCTCTCTGGGCACCGGTGGTGACCGGGATGACCTCGCGCTGCAGCAGATCGCACAGGCAGCGTTCGATTCCGGGATCATCGATCTCTACATCGCCAAGGAGATGCCCAAGTTCCTTCGCGGCCGACCGCCGGGCTCGATCAGCGGAGCGCTGATCGCGGCCCTCGAGGAACTTGGGGTAGCCGAATCGTCACTGCTGAGCGCGTGCAGCGACATGGACGCCGTGCGCGCGGCATTGCAATGGGCGCAGCGTGGAGACCTGCTGTTGCTCGGTATCCACGATCAGCGTGACGACGTGCTCGCGCTGCTTGCTGCACTGGCACGACTCGACTGGCAGGCCGGGAATCCGCTGCTGGTGTGAACGAGGCCGCACATCTCGGCACCGAGTTGTGCCACCCTGATCCCGGTGCTCGCATGCGTTCGTGTTCGCAGGTAGCTTCGTGCCATGAAAAATGTGATTCTCACACAACTCAAGGCGCTGCCGTTCGTGGCAGGGCTCCCTGACGCACAGCTCTGGCGTTTTGCCCAGTCGCTGGAGATGCATTCCTTCGCCACCGATGACGTCTTCTTCAACGAAGGGGACGAGCGGTCGATGTTCGCCCTCGTCGTGGCCGGTGGTGTCGCCATCGAGAAGACGGCCGACGGTCGCACCACGCGCCTCGTCACCATGGGGCCCGGTGAGGCCATCGGCGAAGGGCTGCTGCTGGACGATACCCGCCACGGAACCACCGCCCGCGCCGTCATCGCCGGCGAGTTGCTGATCCTGCGGAAGGCCGCGCTGGCCGAGATCGTGAAGGACAACCCGCACCTCTATGCCGGGCTCGTCGGCCGTGCCGCGCGCGCGATCGCCGGCCGCCTGCGCATCGCCGACGCCACGCTGGTTGGCCGCGGGCGGACACTCGGCTTCGGCAGCCGTCGCATGCGGACCGAACACGATCTGCTCGGGGAACGAGAAGTACCGGAAGAGGCGCTCTACGGCGTGCAGACGTTGCGCGCGGCCGAGAACTTTCCGATCACCGGTGTACCGCTGCGCGAGTTTCCGGAGTTGATCAATGCGCTGGCCGCCGTCAAGATCGCCGCCGCGCAGGCCAACCGGGAACTCGGCCTGCTGCCGGACAACATCGCCGATGCGATCGTGAAAGCCGGCGAAGAGCTGCGCGCCGGCCGTCACCACGAGCACTTCATCGTCGACATGATTCAGGGCGGTGCCGGTACCAGCACCAACATGAACGCCAACGAAGTGATTGCCAATCGTGCCCTCGAGATCCTTGGTCGCTCGCGCGGCACGTATGAAGTGGTGCACCCCAACGAACATGTGAATCGCAGCCAGAGCACCAACGACGTCTACCCCACGTCGATCCGGATTGCACTGCACACCGCGCTCGACACCCTGCGCGATGCGTTGAAGGATCTCTGCGGCGCGATGGACGCCAAGTCGGTGGAGTTCCGCGAATTGATCAAGATGGGCCGCACGCAGCTCCAGGACGCGGTGCCGATGACGCTCGGACGCGAGTTCAAGGCCTGGGCGCACACGCTCATGGAGGACGTCGATCGCCTTGGTGAGGCGCAGGCACTGATGCGCGAGATGAACATGGGCGCCACTGCCATCGGTACCGGCATCACCGCATCCGACGAATTCACGGTATCGGTGCGGAAGCACCTTTCCGATGTGACCGGCCTGGTGATGATCACCGCGCCGGATCTGATCGAGGCCACCAGCGACACCGGTGCCTTCGTGCAGCTGAGCGGTGTGCTCAAGCGCACCGCCACGAAGCTCTCGAAGATCTGCAACGATCTGCGATTGCTCTCGTCCGGCCCGCGCGCCGGCTTCGGCGAGATCAACCTGCCGCCGATGCAGCCGGGCAGCAGCATCATGCCGGGCAAGGTCAATCCGGTCATCCCCGAAGTGGTCAATCAGGTCTGCTTCAACATCATCGGCGGCGACGTCACCGTCACGATGGCCGCGGAAGCGGGCCAGTTGCAGCTCAACGTCTTCGAACCGATCATCGCCTACAAGCTGCTCGGTGGCATCTCGGAGCTGACGCACGCGATGCGCGTGTTGAAGGACAAGTGCATCGTCGGCATCACCGCCAATGCCGACCGGATGCGCTACTACGTCGAGCATTCGATCGGGGTCGTGACGGCACTGCTGCCGGTGATCGGCTACGAGAAGGCAACCGACGTGGCGAAGGAAGCCCTGGCCAGCGGTCGTGGCGTGACGGAAATCGTGCTCGAGCGCGGGTGGCTGACGCGGGAGCAGCTGGACGACATTCTGCGGCCGGAGTCGATGGCGGGGCGGTAGCTGTCAGGACTCCGTCGCAGGCGCTCGTCGTAGACGCTGGAGTTCCTGCAGCACCTGAATATCGGCCACGTCCTGCGGGCGACCTGTACGTTTGGATGCAATCAGATTCGCGAGCGACACCGTCGGTACCGGCACGCCTTCGATCTCGAACACCGCCAGATCCTGCTCGGCCTCCTCCCACCGAAGATTCCGGGCGCGCGTCAGCACGTCCACATTCCGCGTATCGCCAATCATCGTCACCGGTCGCGAAACGAGCTCACTCGGCTCGATTTCCGATGCGATCCGGAACGGCAAGGCACTGAGCGCGCGTAACACTCGTTCCGCATTCGCGACGGTCGGATCGATGAGAATGTCGATGTCACGCGTTGTACGCGACGTGCCCCAGAGCTGCATGGCCGTCGCGCCAACGACCGCGTACCGCGCGTCTTCCGCATTCAACAGCAGACAGACGCGCGATACCCTTGTTTCCGGCGCCGTCATTCTGATGCAGCACGGTGCCGGCGCCAGGTCAGGAAGTCATCGAACGACGCGAACCGCAGCGGCTCCTCCGGAACCTGGACTCGCTGTCGTGAGTCGACGACGTGCACTCCCTCTTCGCCAGCGCGAACTCGGTCCAGCGGCGTGAGTGCGAGGTCGCGCCGGAGCTGCTCCCGCCGGCTGGCACCAAGGCCACCTGCGGCCGCCTGCAACTCCCGACTGATGACATAGCACCGAAGCGCCTCGGCCACGATCCAGCTTCGTGACCGGTCGGCTTCGGCGGCGAGCCGGTCCGCATCTTCCAGATCAGCTTGGGGCAGCGTAATGGCGATACGCGCGAAGGGTGTTCCTCTGGGCATGAAAACATCATACTGAGTAATACTCTCGTCTGCAATCCGCAATCTGGATTGAGAGCCGTCGCTGATTCGTCCATCCGGGGCTGCCCCCTCCCTCGCGCTCCAGCCGCGAACTGCAGCCGGAGGGACGCCGCGGCAAAAGAGCCACGGTAGTCAGCACGACACCCCGCGCCGAAGGCCCCGAACAGACATTGGTATGGGCGGGAGCAGTCGTGGAAGCTGACGTTTCAGCCTTGATCCGTATCTTTTTGTTGCCAATCTCACCTGCGAGGATCCGTAGAACAGAGACCGCCTGTCGGGTCAATACGGAGGCCCCATGTCTCGTCATTTTCTCACATCCGCGATTTGGCTGCTGCCCCTCGTCGCGACCGTGCCCCTGTTTGCGCAGCCAAGGCACGACCACGGCCCTGCGAAGCACACGGTGGGCGCAGCACCCGTGCCGGTTAAATTGCACGTGCGTCTCACCACGTTGCGACCGCGGAGCCCCGGCGATTCAGTGCGCGCCAAGCGACTGACGCGGGCTGTCCGTAACTCGATTGGGCGTTACGCCGATGTCCGCGCGGCCGAACGCGATGGCTACCGTCTGCTCTTTGCTGGTGACACCTCGGCCGGCCAGGTGCTGCACTACTCGCACATCTGGCGTGGCGTCATGGAAGGCCGACGGCTCGACCCGGTGCAACCCGGTTCGCTGCTCTACGAAAAGCAGCGCGACGGAACGCTAGCAACAGGCACCAATCTCGACGACTGTGCGTGTGCGAGTCGGCTTTTAGATGAAGCTCTAGAAGCCTCGCCTCTCATCCCGGGAAGATTTGATTTGGAAGTTTCGTCTCCGGGATTAGAACGGCGATTGAGAACGTTAGAGGATTTTAAGTCGCAGGTAGGACACACTTTGCAACTGAAGTTCCAGCGCAAGTTAGACGAGCTGGGATTAGGCGCAAAGACCACCGCGGAGCTGATAGAAGTCGACGAGGCTTCTCTTCTGCTGAAGGCATCGGGAAAGCAGTACAGAGTGCAGTGGGAGCATCTGAAACAAGCCAACGATCTGCAGGTTGTGGCGTGCAATTTTCGAGGCTTCAGCCGCTGCCGCCGCGTCGCCGTCGAGCAGCATCATCTCGGGGTTCTTCAGCTTGCCGATAGCCGAATCGAAATCCTTGCCGACCGGGATGCGGCGGCCGTCGACCGACACCATCGTCGCTTCGAGCGATTGTTTGTCACTCTTGGCGAAGACGCCGAGCAAATCCCACCAAGTCGCCGAAACAAACGCCATCCGCTCGCGCTCGCGCTCGACGATCAGCCGCACGGCCACGCTTTGGACGCGGCCGGCAGAGAGCTTCGGCCGCACCTTGCGCCACAAGAGCGGCGAGACTTCGTAACCGTAGAGCCGGTCGCCAACGTTGGTTCCGCGCAGGGCGTTGCCGCCGCAAAACCGCGATTTGAACCACTTGACGCCGACGAGGTTCAGGCCTTTAAACAGGCCTTGGCATCGTCTACCGCTGCACTACCGTTGTCGGCCCCCGGGGAGATCGTCAAATCGGGCACACGCAATCCGATGCCACCTCGATTCGAAGACACGGAAATTGATGAAAAAGCTTCCCCTCTGAGCGGCACACAATACGGTGACCTGAACTAGGGGCCTTGGCAAGGCTCGCGCCTCTCTTGGCGGCCGCAACGCCCACCTGTCTCACCTACCGCTAATGGCCCGTAAAATCAAGAAGCGTGAACAGGGGCAAACCTGACTCCCTCAGTT
>ENA-ORBV01016683-ORBV01016683.1-microbial-mat-metagenome-genome-assembly--contig:-NODE-16683-length-10624-cov-2.681331_pt1 | contig 10624 bp, 14 predicted proteins | sample MGYA00237777_ERZ505514 | MGnify/ENA primary metagenome ERZ505514 (study PRJEB26160, sample SAMN06269048) | microbial mat metagenome | isolation source: Oligotrophic lake microbial mat | place...
ACGGCATACGAGATTCGCCTTAGTCTCGTGGGCTCGGAGATGTGTATAAGAGACAGGTGGTCCACCCCGTCAAGCGTCGATTGACCGATTGGATCGACTAGCTACGCCCGCCAGAGCTCGGCAACAGAGCGCCACGCGGAAAGGTGATGATGATCGCGACTGATCGGTCTCGTCTTGACACTAACAATTGTTAACCTGTGTGCGCAGACTCTCGCAGCAAAAGCGCTAGGCCGTCCGCGGCGAAGCGTAAGCATGCCGCCAAGCCACGTGTTCCCCGCAATATTGAGGCCACACCTGGTCCCAAGGTAATACATGCACCATCATAGCGCACTGTGCCAGTATCCTTACAACTGTAGATGTAATTTTCACCGCTGTTTCGTCTGTATGTACAGCCTGCGGATGCGCGAATTCGCGTTGACGCGAAGATGACGGAAGACGAGCTCCGTCGCGCTGAGGAGATCCGCAACCGCCGTGCCGCGGCCCGTGCGGCAGAGGATGCCGCTGTGCGGTATGTGACTTGTTGAGTTGTTGAGGACACCCACTGTGTACGCTTAAGATGGATGTTGACACGCGGTCGCGTTTATGTCATCCTTTGGTTGTATTTTTTATGCTGCTGTCTCTTCGGTCTTTGAATGTGATGCTGATTCATGCATTTTCGTGCGCCATATGGGCAAAGGCAACGGCTCGAGGAGCACAAGCGAGGCCTGAACCAGGTCAAGTCCCGGATTGCGCATCTCAAGCCCAATAACGCCTTCTTTCAAGGCGTGGGCGTGCCTGCGGACGATGAATCTCAAGCTGGAGGTGGTGCTGCCGCTAGCGTACTGGCCTCGCCCGATGACGAGCTCGCGCGAACGGTCAAGCGAGGCGACATGCTCCCTCCTCCTCCTGCTGTTGCTTCAGCCGCTGGTGGGCCGCAGGCCCCACCGGGCACACCACGCAAGACGGCAGCCAATCCGGTGATGACACCCAAGCCGCAGCGTGCAAGCGGTCCGAGACGACCGGCGAATGTAGCTGATGTGGTCACCACAGGTGCAGCAGTTGCTAGCAGCAACAGTGGCGCTGGTGCCGGGCAGGGAGATGAACCGAACAGTGCAAAAATTCGGGCAGAGAAGCAGCATAATTTACGAGAGTTCGTGCGCGCACAGCGAGCTCGGCTGCGCAGTGGTGGTGACGCCACGGATCTGAAAGTCGATATCGTAGTTCCGCCCGGCCTGGTGGCCAAGCCTGCTGGTGACGCTTCGGTGGGGTCTCGACCCACCTCCAGCGCAGGGGATAGCAAACAGCAGGCTGCGAAGGACGTGTCCGCCTTGATCGCAGGGCCCTCAGCTGCTGCTGCTGGTCCGGAGCATTCGCCCTTTGTGATGGTCAAAGTCGGTGCGCGCAAGCCGATTGGAGTGCCCACGCTGCGACCCGTCAAGACCGAGACACAGGAGCAGCGCGTCGCGCGACTGAATTCACAGATCGACACTATCCGTAAGCAAGGACAGAGCGTGCTGGGAGCGGACTTGTTTGGCCGCGTATATAAGCTGTTGAGAGAGCGCAGTGATAATCCTTCAACGGATGACAGCGACATGGACCGTTCGCTCAACAAGATGTTGTCGGAGGAGCAGTATTACATGGTGCGACACATCCAGCAGATGGTGCATTGTGAACTGTTACTCGCTGCCAATCGTTATCGAATTGCACACAGAGTGTAACGGAATGTTGCGTTCATGAATTGTTGAGGGTTCCGTGGTATGGGACGTTGTTGATACACTAGACTATGACCGAGACCTTTGTTGTGGTGACCGTTCGAATTCTGTCATATGTACTCGCCGGCGCACAGCGTCAACGACGAAATAAGTCTATCTGTTGAGGGTCGTGAAGATCTGTCATTGAGAAAGCATCTACTCAATTTCACCACCGTTGCCCGCCTACATAATTGCGCAGAGACATGCTGTCAGGCATGCGAGGTTCAGGTCGTCCCTTCTTGACTTCACGCGTCTCACGATGAGAGTGACCCCGTAAGCTGATGACAGTAGGATCATGCGGCAGAGGTCGTTCATTCTTAGCCGCGCGGGTGCTGATCGGCTCGAGGTAAATACCGCCTGCGCCCGCCGTAGACTTAGAGCCCGGTGGATGCGTACTGGGGACAGCAGAGGGGGGCGACGGACACTCAGCATCGAGCCGGTCTCACAACACCGCAATTGCGAGCATACCTCAGCACGTAGTGAGAAAGATTCTCTTGTGGCCTGAGCACGGGTCCATCCGAGGCAAATCTTGACACGTCAGTTTGCCAAGCGGTCGACACTGCGGATCGAGGCGACGCTTGTTTCGGAGGCAAGAAAGAACGTCTCACGGGCAAAGCGCCGAATGAAGTCGCGGGCTGTGCACTGTTGTCCATACCAGATTCACCATGTACGCTATCATAAGCAGCATGGACCGATGGCATCAAGTTGCCAGCAATGTTCAGCGGAGTAGTGACCGACGGGTACGGCACGGCTGGCGGAGGGTAGCCCACTGGAGCCGTGAATGTGCGGCCCAGTATCCGCATGCTGGAGGAGTGCGCCGTTGCGAGACCACTGCTATCAGCGGATCCGAAACGATCGTCTTTGAAAAAAGTGTTCACCTTAGGGACGGGCAGAGGGACATCCCGGACCGGAGGTCGCGTGGCTGCGTGCACACTGGCAGGTGGAAACACAAACGTGTCTGCATACAGTGGCGGACCCGACACGGGATGTCGGGGATCCGCTTTGAACGGCAGAGAGCTAATATCCATCGGCGGGGCGGTGTTGAGGGAGGGTATCCCTGACAGTACGCTGCTGTGCTCCACTGCAGCACTGCTATAGCCTTGTTGAGCTTGCAAGCGCTTGTGCATCCGCTCCAGAGCCACGCGGGCATTTGCGTTGGTCGGACCAAACTTGTCAGGATGCGGATGGAAGACCTCGGTATAGCCCAACGAGGGCGACACGAAGGGGTACGGGTTCGGAACATGTGATCGACTCTTGGGGCGATAAATGGGCACAGCACGACTATGACGGGCATCACCATGTGCAGATGGGTGATCGCCGGTCGGCCCGAAGGTCATGGACCCCGGTGGCGGAGGGACCGCGCTGGCGTGAGTGTGCCGAGATGCTGGAGCCGATGGTGAACGGGCCGTGCGTCGGTAAGGAGAGGTCGGAGCCGCAACATGATCACTCGCAAAGATACTGTCCGATCCAGCCACGTGTCCTGCACTCCAGACGCGTGGCTTAGGCAACGCCATACCCGCAGCTTGATCTGCATGCCCGCGTGGAACATGTCATGAGGGCGTGAGGAATGGGGCAGCAACACACAGCTGCGGAAAGTGAGACACGTACCAGACGCTGGCTCGTGGCGTGGATACCACACGTCATCAGCTGTGGCCGCTGGTGGTGCAATAGTGGATGCAGTCACGTGCACTGGTTGAGAGGGACCACCCCAACTCTGATCTGCAGTGCCACCCGCCCTAGCGGATGTGGCGGCTTGTGACCTGACAGGGCCTAGGGCCGTGCTGCTAGCTCCATTGTTGACAACCTGCTGCACCTCACGCAACAGCGCTTCCACACCCGCAGACCAATCACCACCACCTACAGCGATACCATCGTGCTATGAGTGAACTTCATGTGCATGTCACGCGTCAAGCCACTACCCCAGTACCTGTGACGCCACCATCACCACCGCTGCCACCAGCAGCAGCTTCAAAGCCTTGTGGACCATCTCTAACTTGATTTGGCTCAGTCGCTCGAGGCTGATCATCATCACGTGACGGCACACCTGTGGAGGAGGGCGCATGATCAGAGCCTGCCGCGTTCACTTCAGTCGAGCCGTGTGCGCGATCAGAATCACGGATCTGCTGCTCCTCGTCTTCTGAATGCCGCTGAGTGGAATAATCCTCTGCTGAGCCCATCGGGCGATTCGATTGATCTTCGTTCCCGTCCACACGCTGCCGCATTGCGGTCGCTGTTATGCACAGCGGTCACATTAGAAATTAGCTCAGAATGTGCGCTGGTAATACCCTGATCGCGATACAGTACCCGTTGTGAAAGCGGACGATGACGTGAAGACGACATCCTGAATGGTCGTAACCTTGCTTCTGCTGCCGGGAGCTGGCGTGATGGTCGCGTGACCCACCACCTTGCGCACCGCTTTCGGCTGCCGACGCAGACGACTGCAGCATGAACCATGACAGATCAGCACACAGCATCGCACACATCATGACATTAGATAATCTGCATATATGAACATGAATGCAGCAGAGTGCCTCACTTGTGTTGTTTGCCGCCAGCAGCGGACACGGGGGTAGTGCGCTGCGGTACGGAGTCGGTAGCAGCAGCCAGGCTGCGCGTCGCATCAGAATCCTTAGCAGCTGCAGCGATCTTGAAGGCGTCCGAAAAGTCGCCCCGCTCGGGTCTGCTTGCAGGTCCGCTCACATTCGAATCGATCTGTAGCACTGGATCATCTGAGGCGACAGGGAGCGCCACGAGTTCACACGTGGCGAGAGCGTACCTTGATCTCGCTATCCAGGTTCGGAGCCGCAGAACCAAAGGGCTGAGCGTCAGTGTCGCCTATATCAGCCCTTGCGTGCTTCTCATCATCCCCGATGGCAGCATCATGCTCGTTCATGTCAGCTTGGGAAGCATTGCCTGCATCTGCTTGTCCATCTACAAGGTCACAACGACGTTGAGACTGGGGGCGATCACGGATCGCATATGACGTATGCGCCAACCGCACCTTCGATAGACAGAGGTTCTCGTCGTACTAGTCGAAGTCGAGTGGACGCAGGTCTCTTGCGTGGCTGCAGCATGAGCTTCTTCTCGGCCTGAGTGATCGGTCAGAGCAGGCACTAACGTCATGAGGCTGCGTCAGGGCCATGCATCTGAAACGATCTGGAACTCGAACCTGCTTTTCGGGTGATAGCCGGTACTGGCTCAGATCGCTCATCGTGCTCTGTATTCACGTAAGACATCACAGGACAGAACACACCGGCTACACGTCAGCAAACGCGTTTGCGACGCGAGTTTGGACACGCGGCAGCACCTACATCCCACGCAGGGCGATCTTCATCCAGCGTGGCCCTAGGTCTCAACGAGCGCACAATCGCACGCTGATTCTGTTTCAGCTGTGCCATCGCCCCAATCGGTCCAGGAGCGCTACGAGAGCCTGCGGGTCCCGATGAGCGGGAGCGGCTGCGATGCATCGAGAGGCTGATCGAGCTTGCAATTTAGAAGTTTCGATCCCGGAAAGTCGAGGAGCCTGAACAATACGAGGTGTAAGTATGCGCTGGCGAGTTCAAAACGATTCGAAACGGGCGCATGAATGCTAAAGCTTGCGCGAGAACGTACTGTAGATCACTCTTGCATTTTGAATCAACAAAGAAGAGGCGGAAAAGCATCATGATCGGCCAAAGCCGTTGATCGCGTTTGAAGTTCCAAGGTGACTTGCGACGACTACGCACGCGCGGTTTCACAGAATATACGACAGCTGTGTACTCCAGACCACGCATCATTACCATATCCATCGTCTGGAAAGCTTTGGCTTGCGGCAGCTTTATCAATCACCCCGCACTGTCCGTGGCAGTGCGCCGGTGCAACAACATCGATGAGTCAGCTGTCCCCCTGTTCGACCAGTCCCGTCTCTCGAGACGGTGCTCGACCAGACGAGTATGAAGTTACTGGCCAAATTGGAGATGGCATGTTTGGCAAAGTGTTTCGAGTGCGTCGAAAGCGTGACGGCCAGGTCAGTGGCGTATTGAAACTCCTGGTTTTCGATGACAGGTTCGATGAAGCATGTACATCGCTGACCTTGTCGCGGCGGTCTTGCTTTAATCGAAACAATCAGATGTTGGCCTGGAAGGAAATGTTTTACGGCAACATGACAGACAAGGAGAAGGAACAACTCGTTGCCGAAGTCAACATCCTGCGGGAGCTCAGGCACCCGAACATCGTTTCGTACATCGAGCGGATCGTTGGTACGTTCAACGTTTCACCGATAGTTGGTGTGTCTACAGTGCTTTGACTCGCGTGGTCTGCTATGGCTCTACCAGATCGCGACAATCGCAAGATCCTGCTGGTGATGGAGCACTGCACTGGCGGAGATTTAGGCCTGTTGATTCAGAAAAGGAGACAGAGCAGGTATGGCTTTTGCACGCGGCTCAAATTTTGTTTATCAGTGCTCAAAATGGCATACGTATTATATGCTATGATGATCAGAGAGTACATTGAAGAATCCTTCATCTGGAAGGTACTGAGTCAGGTGGCATCGGCCCTCCACGAATGTCATCGCGCCAACAGAGTTCGCATCTTGCATCGCGACATAGTAAGTCCACGCTTGCAAACAATGTACTGGTGCAAATTGTGCTTGGCATGGCTTCATCGACAATTCATACGCGCGTGCTCTTGCATTTGCGATAGAAACCGAGCAATCTGCTGATGACTGAGGATGGCCGCATCAAGCTTGGAGATTTCGGCCTTGCGCGCGTACTGCAGTCTGAAAGCGAGTTCGCTCGATCTCACGTGGGCACTCCATACTACATGTCGCCGGAACAGATGTTTCACGCGCGCTATAACGAGCAGTCGGACATCTGGTCGCTAGGCTGTGTTATTTACGAACTAGCCGCGTTGCGGCCCCCGTTTATTGGACCATCCCATGCTCTGCTGATGAAACAGATTCGAGAAGGCGTGCTTGCACCTCTGCCGTCATGCTATTCGGATTCTCTGTTTACCGCCATTTGTTCGATGCTTCACCGAGCCACAGACCGCAGATTGACGGTCGAGAAAGTGCTGCAATTGGATCGAGTCAAGCTGGCCGGCGCTGAGCTCGTGCTGGACGAGCGAGAAAAGGAGCTCAATCGATTACAGCAGGACTTGAAGCGATGGGAAACAGAGCTTGCAGAGCGAGAACAGGCGGTGAAGCTGCAGGCAGCCGAGGCTGCAGCCAGGGCTCGAGGTGACAGCATGAACGACAGCGACATCATGCAGTTGGGGCGGCTCCCTCGATTTGACTTGCATGGACTGGAGATGCTGTCACCAACATCAGATACGTCATCAACAACGTCGCACTCCCGAGCCAGCTTGGGTGGTGGATCATCGGCCCTGTTCCGCGGCATTACTCGGAGCAGCTCCGGAGACGGTACTCGCGCGAGCTTGATCTATGCCACTGGCACGCCAGTGCCGGATCGGATTGGCTCCGCAGCCGCTCGTAAGAGCAGACTCGGGCTGCTGGCAGCCCCAAGTGCCGCGCCTGCGTCTCGTCAGGAGGAGGAGGGCAGCGACGTCATCACTGTTCGAGCTGCGGGAGATAAGCCTAAAACACCTGCACCTCGAACGCGGAGCCTGTCGGTGCAGGAGCACGTGTCTAGGGGCTTGATGCAAGGTTTCCTTGGTAAGGCCTCACCGTCGGAGAATACTCCCACCAGCGCAATCGCTCAGCCTTGGCCAGTTCTCAAGCCGCGCCGAACCGTCAGTCAGCTGCAGTTGCCCATGACAGGAACCGCGGCAGCTTTGGCGCCAGGGCCTACACTTCACCCTCTGCATCAGAGAGATGCGAACACATTAGCCATGGGATCACATGAACCAGGTTATTTGATTTCTCCAACTAACTGAGCCGCCTTTTGAGCTCAGCGAGCTGGAGAACACGAAAGTCAGTGCGTTGAGTAATAAATCCTTTGATTTGAATACAAATGTATCCGTAAATGTGCGGACCTTTGAGTTGATTTCAGCAGCATCTGCAGAGTCGCAACCTATTTACTGCGTGGTAATAGGCATCGGTGACGAATCGGTCGAAGTTTTCGGGAAAGCCTGCTCGAGGTGACTCCCGCCATCTCAGACATCTCACATACCATCATGAGTACACCATTGTAAGATCTAAGCATGTCACGCAGTGCCAAGATGGATGGGACGAACACGCAAACAGTCGAATACGTTTGCACATACTTGATTGTGGGGGCTGCAGGCTATCCTGCGAAAGTACATGGACGTTTTGCCGATCTTTCAGATTTCCGCGTTGCTGTTAAGGCCACGTTCAGCCGCCACCTTCAGTATGTCGAGGCGTATGAGCTGGTTGTGTACCCCAACGATGCAGCCAGAACATCCGACGTGCGATTGCGCGAAAGCACGTCGTCGGACCAATATGGAAGAGATCCTGATAGCCCAGTTGTCGTCGTAGCGCCGTCGCCTGTCCCAGGTACCGGTGAGACTGTGGCTGCCATGTTCATACATCGTTCGTTTTGGATTCCGGCATTGTTGGTGGTCTCACCCTTGTTCTGCTTCGCCAACTTACAGCTTTCCCGCAAGCAGACGTTGCTCTTCCGGCAGGTGTGTATCGTCTCTTTCGGTGTTCATGTTGATTTGTGTCGTTTGGAACGCGCTCGAGCCTTGCCCGATTGATGGGGCTGGGTGTGACATCCTTGTGGGTTGCCGTGTTCGCTACTCTGATGCAAGTTGCTGCTTCTTCCGTTACACGGTTCTCCTATGCGGATCTCGCGACTTCTGGGTACTTCACTGCAGCGCTCAACGTTCCACCCCCCACACGTGCACCCGACAGTATGTGCGTAGGTGTGGTTGTGTGCGATTGAGTGAAACGTTAAGTTGTTCCTGCTCTGCAGTGGAAGCCTATGTCAACTGCGTGTTGAATCAAGTAACGCGCCACGATTGGGCTGCCATCAAGCCTGAGGATTCGCGTCGATCGTTTCCAGAACAAGCCATTCCTTCTGGCACGCATCTACCTGATCGCTTCTTTCTGCGATCCTGCTACGTCACCATGCTCGGCACCATTCGGAACCACCGCAAGATTCATACTGGCCAGATCAAAATAACGGCAGAAAACAAAGCTACTCGTCACGGTATCCGTGTTCTTGGAACCCCTGGTATCGGCAAGACCACCGGCTCTGTGTATTGGATCGTGGAGTTGCTTCGTACCGTCACGCCTGATGTTCCGACCTTCTCCATCGTTTGGACGCTGGATGCGCAAAGCCAACGATACTGCTTCACATCGATGAACGGCAGAATTGAAGTGCTCAAGGTCTCCAGTCAATTTTACCAGTGGTATTTCCAGTCCGAGCTGCAAGAACCACTCAATGTCCATGTCCACGACACGTATGGCTTCGCTGTCCGCGCTGAGCAGCGCCACATTCTTATCGCATCTTGTATCTTGTGCAGGGATGCGAATCACTTAGCTACCCTGCATGTCCTCCCCTCGTTTCTTGTGGCCGTATCCTCGGCGCGTGCGTTAGTGGATCATGAACTGAACAAGTACTCCATTATCGGGTACGCTCTCTGCGTTCGATTCGCCTTCTGTGGGATGTTCACTTGTTCGGGTCAGTTGGCAGCCTCTGTGGGGGCGTGCAGAGTCCCTCGCGTGTCTGGCTCATCGTGATCAGCGGCAGATCGAAGCAGCGTTCGATGAATGTGGAGGCGTCATGCGATTTCTTCAGTACCCGCCAGAGCATCGACGGGCTGTCATCTCCGAAGCGCTCGAGCACTGCAGCCTGGCTGAGGTACATTTGTTCAGGTTGTGCTTGCTCGTTCATTCGCATAACTCGTGCTTCGTGCAGCTGAAGCAAGCCCTGAGACCTGCAAGAGTAATCCCTCCTAAATGCAACGCACTGATCTTGTGCATACCGACTAAAGATCTAGAGAATCTGCACGTGATGCGCTTTGCCAGCGCCAGTATTCGCTGGCGGGCACTGAAGGTGATGCTGATGGGCAATACGAAGTCTGCTCTGCAGGAGATGTATGTACTGCTACGGCATCACAGTTACCCCGCCCGCTTCCTATTGCGGTCATTGCTCGAACCTCTGTTCGCCGGTACGCTGCGCAAGGGTGGTTTGTTTGAGATCCGCTCGCTGCGAGCTGGTAAGGTAGCGCCCACAGCTGCTGCTGGGGTTGCGTCTGTCCGTGTCGCGCCTGCTGCTTCTGCTGCGATTCCCGTTGCCGCCACGGCTGTTCCGCTCCCACAGACCCGATCCAAAACCGGACCTGGCAAGCGAGCCAGAGTATCGCACCAAGTGCGTCCACCGCCTTTACATCCTCCTTCATTCCGCTATCTGCAACTGGACGTACAGGGACATGAGCTTCATGCTGACCTGCTTGAAAGCCTTCCCATTTGTACGTCGCCGGTGTCCGCGATCGCGGATGATGTGCTTGCATTGGAGCCCGATGTTGCCGAACATTTTTGCGTTTTATCTGAACTGCCCAGCTGCCCTGCGGGACGTCTGCTGGCATCTGACAGCAAAAACAATTCACCCTGCGATGCCCTCTGGAAGACCCTATCTGCCGCGATGCCGGACTTGTTGTTTCAATTCACCGTATCACTCACGCACAGAATCGTTCAACATGATCTGAATTTGGTCTTGGATGCGCTGCGAGCGAAGGCCGTCCACTTCTTCTTCGTTGTGCCGAATCGTAAACTGTTCGAGGAAATGAAGCTCCAACCGTATAAAGTGCGCAACCGGTGCCCGCACGGCACCACTGCGGAGTGTCAAGCGTGTGCCCTCGAAGATACGCGTGTGGAACAGTTTGTGCTGCTGTGCGAGATACCAGGCTGGGAAGACTACAGCTATGATCAGCTCCGAGATGACGTCCTGGTGTACTGTCTCTTATACACATCTGACGCTGCCGACGAATAG
>ENA-ORBV01016684-ORBV01016684.1-microbial-mat-metagenome-genome-assembly--contig:-NODE-16684-length-10623-cov-5.272805_pt1 | contig 10623 bp, 8 predicted proteins | sample MGYA00237777_ERZ505514 | MGnify/ENA primary metagenome ERZ505514 (study PRJEB26160, sample SAMN06269048) | microbial mat metagenome | isolation source: Oligotrophic lake microbial mat | place...
TCAAGCAGAAGACGGCATACGAGATTCGCCTTAGTCTCGTGGGCTCGGAGATGTGTATAAGAGACAGAGATCAAGGACGGCGTGACGACGATTGAAGAAGTGTTGCGCGAGACGGTGAAGTAGCGAGCTGAGGGTCGGTCGTGGTCGGTGGCAGTTCCAGGTTCAGTTTGGTTGAAAGTGCAGGCACCCAGTGGCGACGCTTCCAGATCTGCTCAAGCAGACCGTCGAATTGTCGGGATCGGATCTCCACCTGTCGATCGGCTCGCCACCCCAGGTGCGCGTGCATGGCGAGTTGCAGCGGCTCGATCACCCCGATCTCACACCGGCTGACACCAAGGCGCTGGCCTACGCCGTGTTGACCGACGCGCAGAAGAAGCGTTTCGAAGAGAGCAAGGAGCTCGACTTCTCATTCGGCCTGCGTGGCCTGGCGCGCTTCCGCTGCAACATGTTCAACCAGAAGGGCGCCGTCGGTGCGGTTTACCGGCAGATTCCCGAGAAGATTCGCACCTTTGAAGAGTTGGCCCTGCCGGCGGTGCTGGCGAAGATGGCCGAGCGGCCCCGCGGCCTGGTGCTGGTGACCGGTCCGACCGGCAGCGGCAAGTCGACGACCCTGGCGGCGATGATCGACAAGATCAACACCGAGCGTCACGGCCACATCCTGACCGTCGAGGATCCGATCGAGTACCTGCATCAGCACAAGAACTGCCTGGTCAACCAGCGCGAACTGCACAGCGACACCGACAGCTTTACCAACGCGCTGCGGGCCGCCCTGCGTGAAGATCCCGACGTGGTGCTGATCGGCGAGATGCGCGATCTCGAGACCGTGGAATCGGCATTGCGGATTGCCGAAACCGGCCACCTCACGTTCGGCACCTTGCACACCAACTCGGCGGCCTCGACCATCAACCGCATCATCGATGTCTTTCCGTCGCACCAGCAGTCGCAGATTCGCACCCAGTTGTCGCTCGTCGTCGAGGGCATCGTCTGCCAGTCGCTACTGCCGCGCGCCGATGGCAAGGGGCGGGTGGTGTCGCTGGAGATCCTGATCCCGACGGCCGGCATCCGCAACCTGATCCGCGAGGACAAGGTCCATCAGATTTACTCGGCGATGCAGACCGGCCAGGAAAAACTCGGGATGCAAACCATGAACCAGTCGTTGGCGACGCTGTATTTCCGGCGCCTGATCACCATCGAGACGGCGATCAACGCCTCGTCCAATCGCGAAGAGTTGCAGGAGATGATCAATCGCGGTGCTGGGGTGGTGGCCGGCGCCGGCTTGGGGCGCCCGGGCGGGCCGGGCGCCGGACCCCGGCCGCCGATGCGGCCCGGGTCGTAAGCCACCTTCGTCAAGGCGACGATCGGCAAGCCACGACCGGCCCGGAGCGAACAGGATAGTATTCACCGTGCCTCCCCCCAATCGACGATCCACGGCTGATATCGGAGATTGACTATGGCAACTTTCGCATTCTCAGGACGGACCCGGACCGGCGAATCGGTGTCGGGCGAACGCATCGGCGACACCATGGATGCCGTCGTGGCCGCGCTGCGCCGTGAACAGATTCAGGTCACCCGCATTCAGCCGGCCCGGGCCAAGACCGCGACCAAGGCGGCGAAGCCGCTCAAGGCGCGCAAGGTGCCGGCCAAGAACCTGGCCGTGTTCACGCGGCAGTTCTCGGTGATGATCGATGCCGGCCTGCCGCTGGTGCAGTGTCTCGACATCCTGGGCAACCAGGAGGAGCACAAGTATTTCTCGCAGGTCATCCTGGCGACGCGCGCCGATGTCGAAGGCGGCATGTCGCTCGCCGATGCCATGAAGCGGCATCCGCGGGTCTTCGACGCGCTGTTCTGCAACATGATCGCCGCCGGTGAAGCCGGCGGCATTCTCGACACCATCCTGAAGCGCCTGGCGGTCTACATCGAGAAGGCGGTCAAGCTGAAGGGCCAGGTGCAGTCGGCGATGATCTATCCGATTGCCGTGATCGTGATTGCGGCGGTCGTGATCGGCGTCATCCTGTGGAAGGTCATCCCGACCTTTGCCTCGCTGTTCGCGGGCCTTGGCGCCACGCTCCCCCTGCCCACGCGCGTCGTGATTGCGCTCAGCAACAACCTGATCCGCTTCATGCCGGTCATGTTCGTGGTGTTCTTTGCCGGCGGCTGGGCCTTGCGCACTTACTACGCGACCGAGAAGGGGCGGCGGGTGATCGATCGCATTTCGCTGGCGCTGCCCATCCTTGGTCCGATCCTGCGGAAGATCGCGGTGGCGCGGTTCTGCCGCACCCTGTCGACGCTGATGTCGTCCGGCGTGCCGATTCTGGATGGCCTCGATATCACCGCCAGGACGTCGGGCAACGCGATTATCGAAGACGCCATCCAGGTGACCCGCAAGAGCATTGAGCGCGGCGAAACCATTTCGGCGCCGCTCAAGGAAACCGGTGTCTTCCCCAGCATGGTGTGCCAGATGATTAGCGTCGGCGAGGCGACCGGCGCCCTCGACACCATGCTCAGCAAGATCGCCGACTTCTACGAAGAAGAAGTCGATGTCGCGGTTGAGGGCCTGCTGACGTTGCTGGAGCCCCTGATGATTGCGCTGCTTGGCGGCGCGGTCGGCGGCATCGTGATCGCGATGTACATGCCGATCTTCGACTTGATCAGCAAGCTCACCTGAACATGGAGCGGACCCTGCGGCAACGGCTGGCGGCGCACATTGCCGTCCGCCTGGTGGTGGCAACCGTGCTGCTGGGGTCGGCCCTGGTGGTGCAGCTGCGCGACCCTGGCGCCTGGGCCATCAATCCGTTCTTCGTCCTGATTGGCATCACCTACGCCGTGAGCCTGGGGTTCATCGGGTCGCTGCGGTTTGTCGACCGCTGGCCCTGGCTCACCGATGTCCACTTCGCCATCGACACTGTCATCATCTCGGCCGCGGTCATGTTGAGCGGCGGCATCGAGAGCCTGTTCATCATTCTTTACATGCTGCCAATCGTGGCGGCGGCGACGGTGCAGCTGCGCCGTGGCGGGCTGCAGTTGGCGACGCTGAGCGCCATCATGTTCATTGGCCTGGTGCTGGTGCAATACCTCTACGCTGCCGACCACCTCGAGATGCCGTTCAGCCTGCCGCCCGCCGATTTGCCACCGGTGAACGTGGCGCAGTACACCGTGGCGCTCAACACCTTCGGGTTCTTCGCGGTGGCGTTGCTGAGCGGGTCGTTGGCCGAGCGAGCACGAAAGGGCGAGGCGCGCCTGGAGCAGGCCACCGAGGAGATTGCCGACCTGCAGGCGTTCAACCAGTACGTGCTGGACAACCTGTTGAGCGGCCTGGCGACCGCCGACAGCCACAACCGATTCCTGACGTTCAATCGATCGGCGATGCTGATCACCGGTCGCGCGGGTCCGCTGCCGGTGGGCGAGCCGGCCGGCGAGGTGCTGCAACTGCCCGAGGACTTTGCCGCCACCGTGGCGCAGGACCTGTCGCGCGTGCGCAGCAAGCGCACCGACTTCCAGTTTCGCCGGCCTGACGGCCGGCTGATTGATCTCGGCGTGAGCGTGGCCGCCTTGCCGCTGCCAGACGGCAGCCGCGGATTCCTCTATACCTTTCAGGACGTGACCGACGTCAAGCGCTTCGAACAGAGTGCCCGCCTGCAACAGCGGCTGGCGGCGGTGGGCGAGATGGCGGCGGGCATTGCCCACGAGATTCGCAACCCGCTCGCGTCGATGTCGGGCTCCATGCAGATGCTCAGGCAGGAGTTGCCACTGACCGCCGATCAAGCGCAATTGATGGACATCGTCTTGCGCGAATCGGAGCGGCTCAACCTGACCATCAAGTCGTTCCTGGCCTATGCCCGCCCCCAACGCGTGCAAGTCCAGCAGATCGACCTCAGGCCCATGGTCCAGGAGACGGCCATGTTGCTGCGGAACAGTACTGAGGTGGAAGAGCGCCACACCATCGAGGTGCGCCTGCCGGAGACACCGGTGCTGGCGGACGCTGACGAAGGTCAGATTCGCCAGATCATTTGGAACCTGGCGACCAATGGCCTGCGCGCCATGCCCGACAGCGGCACGCTGACGCTGAGCGCGCGCGAGGAAGTGGTGGGCGGCCAACGCTGGTCGGTGCTGCTGATCGAGGACGAAGGCGTCGGGATTGCCGCCGAAGATGTCGAGGCCATTTTCCAGCCGTTCCGTGGCACGTTTGGCAAGGGCACCGGCCTCGGCCTGGCGATCGTGCATCGCATTGTCACCGACTACGGCGGACAGATCGAGGTGCGGCCGCGCTCGGAGCGGGGCACGACGTTCCGTGTCGCGTTTCCGGCCGCGCGGCCGGTGACCGCGTCGCTCGCGGGCCGGTCGGTTGGGGAAGGCCGCGCGTCGTGAGCCGGCAGGGATCGGGGATCAGGGATCAGGGGTCGGCGCCGCGCATTCTGATCGTCGACGATGAGCAGTCGATGCGTGAGTGGATGCGCCTGCTGTTTCAACGCGATGGCTTCGAGGTGCTGACGGCGCCAGACGGGGTCACCGCGCGCGACCTGGTGGCCCGCGAGTACGTCGACGTCGTGCTCACCGACATCCGGATGCCGCGGCTCGATGGCGTGCAGTTGCTCAAGGCGGTCCGCGAACTGGCGCCCGATGCCGTGGTGCTGATGATGACGGCGCACTGGACCCGCGACTCGATCGAGTGGGCCGATGCGCGCGAACTGGGGGCCGAAGCCCTGTTCGAGAAGCCGTTTCGCGACGTCAATCTGGTGACCATGCAGGTGCGGCAGTTACTCGAGTCGCGCCGTCTGCGGCACGAGAACGCGGTGCTGCGGCAGACGACCGCCGACCAGGGCTTTGCCGGCATCATCGGCCGCAGCCCGGTGATGCTGGATGTGTTCCGTCTGGTCGAAACCGTCTGCCGGACCAACAGCACCGTGCTGATTTCAGGTGAATCGGGCACCGGCAAGGAACTGGTCGCTCGTGCCATCCACACGCTGTCGCTGCGTCGCGGGCAGCCCCTGGTGGCCGTCAACTGCGGCGCCATGCCCGAGGCACTGCTCGAGAGCGAACTGTTCGGCCACGTGCGTGGCGCCTTTACCGGCGCCGACAAGGACAAGAAGGGCCTGATCGAGGCGGCCGACGGCGGCACCGTGTTCCTCGACGAGATTGGCGAGATGACGCCGTCCATGCAGGTCAAGCTGCTGCGCGTGTTGCAGGAGCGCACCTATCGCCGGGTGGGCGGCACCGTCGAGTCACCGGCCAACATCCGCATTATCGCGGCCACCAACCGCGCGCTACCGCAGCTGGTGAGCGAAGGCAAGTTTCGTGAGGACCTGTTCTATCGCCTCAATGTCATCCCGGTGGCGTTGCCGCCGCTGCGCGAGCGAGCCGACGACATTCTGCTGATCGCGCACCATGTGCTCGCCAAGTACGCGCGCGAAATGGGTCGCACGCTCGAAGGCTTCTCGCCGGAGGCCGCGGTCTCGCTTCGCGCCTATCCCTGGCCGGGCAACGTCCGCGAACTCGAGAACGTGATCGAGCGGGCCGTCGCCCTCGAATCTGAAGCCCGGGTGCAGCTGGCCACGCTGCCCGAGAACCTGCGCAGTGGCCGGCCGGCCACCGCCGTGGGTGGGAGCAGCGCCACCGGCGCTCTTGCCGACGCCGGTCCGGGTTTTAATCTCGAGCGGCATCTGCAGGACATCGAACGCTCGCATCTCGAGCGGGCGCTGGCGCGGGCAGGCGGCGTGCAGACCAAGGCCGCCGATGAACTCGGTCTGAGCTTCCGCCAGTTCCGCTATCTCGCCAAGAAGTACGGCCTGAAATGAACCGCCAGAATCTCGGACCATGACAATTACTGACAGGGTGGCCTGACAGTTTCTGTCACTTTTCGACGGATTCTCCCTTCATCATCCGCTCTGACGTCCCAGCCAATATCAGGTAAACCCATCCATGGCAGCCACTTGCGGGCTTTGCCTCAGGTCGCCTGCAAAGTGGTACGCGGGTTGCTGTATGGATGACCAAGACGACGGCGCTCAAGGGCGAGCGGCGTTGGCAACAACAAGAGAAGTCGGTCGGAAACCCCTGGAAGTGTTGAGGAGAGAACATCATGCGTATTCGTAGCAACAAGGGCTTCACGCTCATCGAACTGCTGATCGTCGTCGCGATCATTGGCATCATTGCCGCCATCGCGGTGCCCGGCCTGCTCCGTGCCCGCATGTCGGGTAACGAAGCGTCGGCCATCGGCTCGCTTCGCGCGATCAGCAGCTCGCAGCAGGCCTACGCGTCGAGCTGCGCCAACGGCTACTACGCGTCGGGCACGATCGATCTGCGCGCCCCGTCCGGCGGCGGCGCGCCCTTCATCAGCCCCGACCTCGGCGGCGTTGCGACCGCGACCGCGATTGAGAAGAGTGGCTACAACATCACCATGACCGAAGGCGCCGAGGCCACGGCCGGCACCATTGATGCCTGCAACCAGGTGACCGGCGCCAACCTGGTGAGCTCGTACTTCGTGTTTGGTGACCCCGTCACGCCGAACTCGACTGGCGTTCGTTACTTCTGGACCAACACGCTGGGCACCATCTACACCGACGTGGCGTCGCTGTCCGCCGAAGACGCGGGCAATGCGGCGCCGGGCGCTGGCCAGGTTCTCCAGTAACCGCAATCGCGGCGCGGGCCTGGTTCGACGGGGTGCGGCATCGGCCGCACCCCGTTGTCTGTACGCGGTAGAATCTGTGCCATGTCTCGCGTGAGCGCGTCTCCGTCCAGCGTCCCGCCGGCCAAGGCCGGGTGGATGGCCGCCTTTGCCCTGCTCGGCCTCGTGGCGTCCTCGGCATCGGCATTCGTGCATTACCAGCTGCTGAATGACCCCACCTATGCCAGCTTCTGCGACGTCAACGCGACGTTCAGTTGCACCGAGGCCTATTCGAGCCGCTATGGCAGCGTCGCCGGCGTGCCGGTCGCGGTCTTTGGCATGATCTTCTTTGCGTTCGTACTTGGCCTCGTCGTGCTGTGTTCGTCTTCGCCGGCAGCTTCCGAAAATTTGGCCGGCTATGTCTTTGCCGTCTCGACCATCGGCCTGGCCGTGGTTCTGTATTTCGCCTATGCGTCGTTCGTGATTCTCAACGCGGTGTGCGTGCTGTGCGTCGGCACCTATGTCGCCGTTATCGGGCTGTTCCTGCTGTCAGGTTCAACCACCAGGTATCCCATGACCAGTCTCCCCACGCGTGCGCTCGGTGATCTGCGACTCCTGTTCCGCACCCCGTCGGCGTTGGCCGCTGCGGTGGCCTTCGTGATCGCGGCGGGCGCCGCGGTAGTGTGGTTCCCCGGCCAATCGGTGGCGACCGTGTCGGCCGCCGCCGCTACCAGCGCTACCGGAGAAGCCGAGCAGGCAGCACCGACCCCGGCGCTGACTGCTGATCAGATCGCGCAGTTTGAGAACTACCTGGCGCAGCAGCCGCGCGTGCCGCTGCTGGTGCCGGCTGAAGGGGCCGCGGTGGTGATTGTCAAGTTCAACGACTACCAGTGCCCGCCGTGTCGCCAGACGCACCTGGACTTGAAGCCGGTCTTCGCCAAGTGGGCCAAGCAGCAACCTGGCAAGGTTCGCTATGTGACGCGCGACTTCGCCCTGGAACGCCAATGCAACGCGAACGTCAACCAGGACCTCCACCCGGCCGCCTGCGAAGCCGCGGTCGCGGTGCGGCTCGCCCGCGAAAAGGGCAAGGCCGAGGCGATGGAGGAATGGTTGTTTGCCAACCAGCCATCGCTGTCGCCGGCCAGCGTGAAATCGGCGGTCGCAACCGTGGCCGGCGTCACCGACTTCGACGCCCGCTTCGAGAAGACCCTGGAACTGGTGAAGGCCGACATCGCGCAAGGCGCCGGCCTCAAGGTGACGGGGACCCCGACCTTCTTCATGAACGGCATGCGCCTGCCTGGCCTGCGGGCCGAGTACTTCGATGCCGCGATTGCCTGGGAGCTGCGGCGGGCCACCAGCGGCAAGTAGATGGCCGCTGCGATCGAGACTGAGGGGCTGACCAAGGACTTTGCCGTTGGGTTCTGGCGCCCCCGGCCCTACCGTGCCCTCGATCAGCTGACGCTGACCGTTGAAGCGGGAGAGGTCTTCGGATTTCTTGGCCCCAATGGCGCGGGCAAGAGCACCACACTCAAGCTGCTGATGCAGTTGCTATATCCCACCGCCGGCGCCGCCCGCATTCTGGGCCGGCCGGCCGGGGATGCTGACGTCCGTCAGCGCGTGGGCTTTCTTGCCGAGAATCCCTACTATTACGACTATCTGACGGCCGAGGAACTGCTGTCGTATTTCGCGCGGCTGTTCGGCTATCGCGGGACGGAGGTCGCGACCCGGGTGACGCGCGTGCTCGACGAAGTCGGCGTGGGCCAGGAACGCCGCATGCGCTTGCGCCGGTTTTCGAAGGGCATGATCCAGCGCGTTGGCCTGGCGCAGGCGCTGCTGAACGATCCCGACGTGGTGTTTCTGGACGAGCCGATGTCGGGCCTGGATCCGCTCGGGCGTCGGCAGGTTCGCGACCTCATCCTGGCGCTGCGGGCGCGCGGGTGCACCGTCTTCTTCAGCTCCCATATTCTTTCGGATGCCGAAGCGCTCTGCGGCCGCGTTGGCGTGCTGGTGCAGGGGCGGCTGGTGGCGTGTGGCCCTCTGTCGGAGATCCTGGCCTTCGAGTTGAAAGGCTGGGAACTGGTCGTGGCAGGCGTGAGTGAGGCCTTGCGGCCCGACCTCGCGCAGCTCGCGGCGCGGACCACGCAACTCAGTGATGGCCACGTGATGTTGCACCTGGCGCCACACGCCGAACCCGATCGGTTGGTCGGCGAGTTAACGCGCCGCGGCGCCCACATCGTGTCACTTAACCCCGTGCGCGACACGCTCGAAGACTACTTCGTGCAGGTGGTCGGCTCAGCGGCCGCCCGCGATCAGCGGAGCGTCGGCGCATGAGGACGATTGCGATCGTCGCCGGGGCGTCGTTCAAGGAATCGGTGCGCGACCGGGTGCCGTACACCATGGTGGTGTTTGCGGTGCTCATGATGGCCGCGTCGTATCTGATCAGCGAACTGACCGCCGGACAAGATCTCAAGATCATCAAGGATCTTGGTCTTGCCGCGATCTCGATCTTCGGCCTGGTGATTGCGGTCTTCATCGGCATCGGGCTGGTCTCGAAAGAGGTGGAGCGCAAGAGCGTGTTCGGCCTGCTCACCAAGCCGGTCACGCGCGCGCAGTTCATTCTCGGCAAGTACCTGGGGCTGGTGACGACCCTCGCCGTGAACCTGTCGGTAATGACCGTGGCGTACTACGCGGTGCTGTTCTACATGGACGCCACTGCGACGCCGGCCATGCGCGCGAGTTGGGCGGCGCCCGCCCTGGATCCGCGGCAGCTGGTCGCCATCGTGCTGGTGATGGGCGAACTGGCCCTGGTGACGGCCGTCGCGTTGCTGTTCTCGACGTTCTCCACGCCACTGCTCTCGGCCATGCTCACGCTGGGCCTGTGGGTCGCGGGTCACTTCAACGGCGACCTCCGCCAGTTCGAACAGGTGGTGGAGCAGCCAGCGGTCGCGTGGCTCGCGCGCTCTCTGTATTACCTGCTGCCCAATCTGGCGCCGTTCAACGTCAGGGCTGAAGTGGTTTATGGCGTGCCGGTCTCCGTCTCGCACGTTGGCTTCACCTTGCTGTATGCGGCCGTCTATATTGCCGCGTTGCTGGTGGCGGCCGTGGCGATTTTTCGCCGGCGCGATTTCAAGTAGCCATGTCACTTGAGGTGCCGGTCGCGGCTGCGCATCGCCGGTCGAGCCGAGGACTGGTGGCCGCCGTCGCCATGCTGCTGGTGGTGTCGGTCGGCGTCCAAGTGGTTCGCGATCGCGGTTGGCAACCGTATCAGCCGGCCACGCCGATGCTGTGGTTCCAGTCGGCGAATCTGGTGAAGCAGGCGTCGCTTGGCTTTCAGAACCTCGTCGCCGACACCTACTGGATTCGCGCGGTGGTCTACTACGGCGGCAGGCGTCGAGCCGCTGAGACCAATCGGGACTTCCGCCTGCTGGACCCGCTGCTCACGTTCGTGACGACGCTCGATCCACAGTTCAAGGTGGCCTATCGGTTCGGCGCCATCTTTCTGACCGAGGCGTATCCGAACGGACCGGGCCGGCCCGATCTCGCCATCACGTTATTGCGCCGCGGTCTCGACGCGAGTCCCACGACCTGGGAGTATGCGCATGACATTGGCTTTGTTCACTACTGGTGGTTGCAGGACTACCATGCCGCCGCCGAATGGTTTGCCAGAGGCGCGCAGCTGCCAGGCGCTCCGGCGTGGTTAAGTCCGCTGGCCGCCACCACCTTGGCGACCGGCGGCGACCGGCAATCATCGCGCCTGTTGTGGCGTCAGCTTGGCGACAGCGACACGGCGTGGCTCAGGCGCAACGCTCAGCATCGACTGGTCCAGCTCGATGCCATGGATGTCGTGGATGAACTGAACCGCGTGTGGCAGCGCTTCGCCGACCGCACCGGACGTCAACCGCGCGACTGGAACGAAGTGATTGCCGGCGAGCGCCTGCGGGGCTGGCCCGTAGACCCTGTCTCTTATACACATCTCCGAGCCCACGAGACTAAGGCGAATCTCGTATGCCGTCTTCTGCTTGAAA
>ENA-ORBV01016685-ORBV01016685.1-microbial-mat-metagenome-genome-assembly--contig:-NODE-16685-length-10623-cov-2.889152_pt1 | contig 10623 bp, 13 predicted proteins | sample MGYA00237777_ERZ505514 | MGnify/ENA primary metagenome ERZ505514 (study PRJEB26160, sample SAMN06269048) | microbial mat metagenome | isolation source: Oligotrophic lake microbial mat | place...
TCTCTTAAGTGATCTTGAGCAAAATAACCCTGAGTATTTTGCCGGCAAGCCCGATGGATTTAACGCTCAGTACAAGGACATGAAAGACACCGCACAAAGTGTGGCTACGGACCGGGAAATTGACGAAATGTCCTGGTACAACCCCTGGAAACATTGCCGCCGTCTGGGCAAATTCTGCACAGACAACTGGAAGTCCTGGCTTTCGGAGCGGCATGTCTTGCGGCGGTGGTCGTAACAGCTGCTACCTTTGGTGCCGGTGCTCCGCTCGGTGCGGCGATCATTGGCGGTGCCGTCGTCCTCGTCACCTCCCTGGCCATGTGGGGTGCGGGCGTCGGTTGGGCCAGTCCGGCCATCGGCCTGGTTGTCGGCGTGCTCTCGATTGTCGGCCTCTACTTCCTCGGCAAGGGGCGCGAGCGGGAACGGATCCGGCTGGAAACGTCCGCCCTGGAGATGGAATCGCGTCTCGAATCACAACGGGAGGAAATGGCCCGGCTGGATGCCGACATTCGCCCGAGGATCGGAAATCGCCGCCTGTCGGAAATCATGGAAGAGTGGCGGCAGTACGGTGAACTGGCCGATCTCGTCTCGCGCCACGAGCAGATTCGGGACAGCCACCGGCCGCTGGCCACGGTCGAGGCTGACTACGACACAGTTTTTCAGAAATTGAAGCTGGCCGATGCACGGGCCCGCGACCTGATTGCCCGATCGCCTTACCTGGCCAACGCGGATCAGAACATGCAGGATGTGTCGCTGCAGGTTGAGCAGCTGCGCCAGGAGCGCGAGGCCCTGCTGGCCGAGGAGCAGGGGGAGTCGGGGCGTCTCGAGGCGCTGAAGCTGCGCCGGGCCCGCCAGGAAGGGGGGTAGGTCGATGATGCCGAGTGCCTGGAAGACGAGCTGGTGGAGTGACGCGAGCGACTGACCGCCCTCCAATTTCGACGGAACGCCTTCCGGATGGCGGTGGATGTTTTGCGTCAGTCCGTGGCGGAGTTCCAGGAAGGACATCTCGAGCGACTGGCCGGCAAGGCCGCCGAGCCGATGAACCGGATCACGGGCGGCCGCTGGAAACAGCTCACGCTGGACTCGGATTTCGTCCCTCACGTGGTGGATGACGACGGGCGGTCCTTTGATTCGGAATCATTGAGCCAGGGGACGCGGGACCAGCTTCACCTGTCGCTGCGCCTGGCCCTTGTCGACAGCATCTTTGGCGATGCCGGCCCCCCGCTTCTCGTTGACGACGTGCTCGTCAATTGCGACGCGGTGCGCCTTGATCTGATCCGAAAGACATTCGAGGGGGAGGTGGCCCGCGGCCGGCAGATGCTCCTGTTCAGTCATGATCCGGCCTATGCGGCATGGGGAGGAACGACGATCCGGCTCAAGGGAGCGGCACCAGCCCTTGTCGGATAAATTTGCCTCCGATGGCAAGCTCAATCCCTTCTGCTAGTCTTAGCCTCACCTATGTTGCGCGCGCAGGGCCTCACCCGTCGCTACGGTTCGCTCCTCGCCGTGGATCATCTCGATCTCCACATTGCCCCGGGTCAGATCTTCGGCCTGCTTGGCCCCAACGGCGCCGGCAAGACCACAACGATCAAGTTGATGACCGGACTCCTGCGTCCCAGCGAAGGGTCGGTCCAGGTGGGCGGCCACGATCTTGAGAAGGAACCGAGCGCGGCGCGCCGGCTGATCGGCTACGTGGCGGACGAACCCCATCTCTACGAAAAACTGACGCCGGTGGAATTCCTTCGCTTCAGCGGCGAACTGTACGGCGTCGCCGCCGACACGATCCGGGGACGTACCCAGCGCCTGCTGCATCTCTTCGAACTGGATGGCCGGGGCGACTTCCTGATCGAGAGTCTTTCGCATGGGATGAAACAGAAGGTGGCGCTGGCCGGCGCGCTGGTCCACGAACCGCGCCTGCTCTTCCTCGATGAACCGACAGTCGGGCTTGACCCGCGCGGCGCCCGGACGCTCAAGCTGCTCCTGCGCCACCTGGCCGGTCGGGGCATCACCATCGTTCTGTCGACACATATCCTCGAAATCGCCGAGCGTCTCTGCGACCGGGTGGCCATCCTGGCGAAAGGGAAGCTCCTGGCCACGGGCACGATGGCCGAATTGACGGAGCGGATGGGTGAGATGAGCCTCGAGGAGATTTTCCTGGAGATGACCGGCGGCAACGACGTCACCGACCTTTCGGAAGCGCTGGACGGGTGACACTACTCAGTCTCCTCGGCTGGCAGCTCAAGATTGCCTGGGCCGGGATGGTCCGCGGCCGGCGCGCGCGCGTGGGGCAGCGAATTCTGCTGACGACGGTTGGCCTGTTCTGGCTGGCGATGCTCGGCGCCGTCATTTACCTGGCGCTGGGCGAGGCGATCCGCCGGACGCCGGAAGCCACCTGGCTTCTCGACCTCACGCTCTACTCGGCCTGGCTCGGGGCCCTGGCGATGGTCATCTTTTTCAACCTTGGCTTTCTGCTCCACGTGGTTTTCTTTTCGCGCGACCTCGAGTTTCTGATGGCCACCCCCGTCGATCCACGGGTCGTGCTCGGCTCGCGCTTCGCCGTTGGGATGTGGTCGAATCTGCTCTTGAACCTCTTCCTGTCGATGCCGGCCGTCATCGCGGTCGGGGCTGTTTCGAAGGTCGGGCCGGCCTGGTATGCCCTCTTCGCGGTGGCCCAGATCTCATTTCTTGCCATCCCGGTGGCGCTGACCTACCTCATCGGCATTCCATTGGCCCGCTGGGTATCGACGCAACGGTTGCGGGCCCTCTTCTCGATTCTCGGATTCGGACTGGCGCTGTTCCTCTGGTCGTTGCCGCAGTTGGCCCCATCCAGGATTCGCTCGGCCGCGGAGCTGGATCGGCTGATGAATCATGGGATCGATCTTCTACGTGTCTTCCAGTCGCCGGCGGCGCTCCTGTGGCCCTCGACCTGGGCCGCAGCGGCACAGGTGGAAGCCCTTCGCGGGCACTGGGGAGCGGCGCTTTCGCGCCTCCTGGTGCTGGCCGGAGTGGCGGCCCTCCTCGTGGCTGTGTCGATTCGATTGGCCGCGCACTCCTATCGCGATGGCTGGATCCGGCTGGCCAGCGTGGCGACAAGCCGGCAGGTCCGGTCCGAGCGCTTCACATTTCTGCTAAATCTCGTGCCGCGAGACTGGCGTCCGCTTCTCTGGAAGGACCTGACGATCGTGGCCCGCGATTTCCGGCTGTCGTTCCAGCTGTACAGCCTCGGCATCCTGATGTGCCTCTTCCCGTTCATGACATTGGCCACCAGTTCGTCGGAGGGAGCCGTGATGGCGCCTCTCACCGCACTCTCGTGCGCACTCGGCGCCGCGGTGGTCGTCGGCAGCCAGGCCGGCATCATGCTGATCCCGATGGAGGGACGCTCGGCCTGGCGGCTCCTGGCGGCTCCGGTATCACCGCAGAATCTGGCGGTCATCAAGTGGCTGACGGCCACCTGCCTGACCCTGCCGGTGGTCGTGGGCCAGGCGGTTCTCCTGATGCTTGCGTTTCACCGGAGTTTTCATGAGGCGTTCACGGGCGGACTCATCGCCCTGGGTGCCGCGCTACTGGGCGCCGGGTTCGGAACCTGGACCGGCGTCAGTTTCGCCAACTTCGAATGGGATCACCCCCGCCGGATGATTTCGCCCGGGGCGCAGATCATCTGGGGGCTGGGTGTCGGCCTGATCACCGGAGGGATGGTCTTCCTTTCGCAGGCCGCCGTCTGGAGTTCGAGCCCACTCCTGACCGGCTTTCCCTCGCCGGGAGTGGCGCTCCTGGTGCTTCTCGTCGGGACCGGGATCGGCGCCCTGGGGGCGCTCCGCGCCGGTCACAAGATCGCCCGAATGGAATGGGAGGCGGGCTAGTCCGCCTTGGCCTCACCGACGAGGCGCTCGAGCCGCCGACGCAGCGCGGCCGGCGACTCCGTGCCGACCAGGCGTTCCACCTCGACGCCGCTGCGGTAAAAGATGAGGGTTGGAACGCCCCGGATACCCATGGCGACCGACAGGGCTGGATCGAGGTCCACGTTGAACTTGGCCATCGTGACCCGGCCGACAAACTCGGGGGCGAGTTCCGTGAGCAGCGTCAGCAGCACGCGGCACGGGGCGCACCATGGGGCCCAGAAATCGAGCACGAAGAGCCCGGGCGTCCGGGCGATCATGTCGTCGATCCCGCCTGGTTCGAGGGCGGGGATCCCGGCAGCGGAGTCATTCATTGTCGGATACAATCCTCAAGCGGGCGCGATTGGCCCTTGGTTCCGACCGGGCCACCCGTTGGATGGTCCGCCCGGTTGCCGGATTCAGATGACGAACCTAAGATATCCGCCCATCGGCTGAAATTGCAATTGCTGCCTCCCGTTCTGTCGGAGACCCGTTTCGTTCGATCATGGAGAAGCCGGCCATGCTGTCCCGAGCGCAGTTCCTGCGACACCTGGAGTTGGAATGCGCCCGAACGCGGCTGTATCTTGGCGCGCTTCATGCGGAGGAACTGGACCTTTGTCCGGCTCCCGGCATGATGTCCGCCCGTGAGCTGGCCCTCCACGTCATCGGCTGCCACGAGTGGCTCCGGATGGCCGCGGTGCATGGTGACGGAAACTTCGCTCACTTCAAGGTGGACCTTGCGTTCACGGATGGCGCCGCCGCCGCCGGTCATGCCCTCCATTCGTATCGACGCCTGCGCGATGAACTGCGAGGGCTCACCGATGAGGAATTCAACCGACCCCTGACCATGTTCGGCCGGGAAACCACCGGCGCCGACCTCTGCCTGGAGCTCCTGTTCCACGAAACTCACCACCGGGGTCAGCTCGGCGTCATCTTCCGAGCCGCCGGCCGGACGCCGCCCGACCTGCACAAGGTGCCGCTGCCCGACCTGGAGTGAGCCGTCGGGCCACTCCGACCGGCCGACGCGGTCGTTCACCGACAGAGGACCACCGTTCACCGACGACCATTGGGCCGCCCGGCCGGACCTGCGTAATCTCCTCTCGTCAGCACAATTCGACGCACCGGAGGTAGCGATGTCAAACAAATCCGATCGACCGGGACCAGGCGGTGGAATCTTCGTCGGCCTCCTGCTTCTGACAGTGGGTGCCATCATGCTCCTGAATCAGCATTTTCACTTCGGCAATTTCTGGCAGCTCTGGCCGGTTTTCATGATCATCACGGGGATCCACTCACTGGTCAACAACGGGCGCCGCGCCCTCTTCTCGGGCATCCTTCTCGTGGGAATGGGGTTCCTGTTCCTGGGAATCAACTATGGTCTGGTGGGACTCCGGATGAGGCACTTCGCACCGCTCGTGGTCCTGATCATCGGCCTCGGATTCATCGTCGATGCCGTCGTGGGGCGGCGGGGGCGAAACGACCAGGCCCCCACGGGAGGTGCCTCGTGAAGCGGCTCTTTGGTGAACAGGTGGGGGAGGAGACGGTGCTTCCGATCGGTCTCGCGGTCATCATGGCTCTCGTGCTGCAGAATCTGCTCCTGGTTCTGACGCTGACGCATCTCTCCTCGCCCGACCTGGTGGTTGTCTTTCGGGCGCTGACACGGGTGACCATCCTGGTCCTGACCGGGCCGGTGACTCTATGAGCCGCGATCGTTCCCCGCTTGGACAATTGATCATCGGCGCCACGATCCTGTTCGTCGGACTGCTCTGGACGCTCGACAGCATGAACCTGGTGGAGACGGACGAGATCATCCGCTGGTGGCCGCTGGGCCTCGTGGTTCTCGGCGGCCTCAAGCTCTTCGGCCTCGGCATGCAACGGGCGCCCGTGGCCGGCCTCCTGCTTGCCGGCTTCGGCCTGGGTTTCACGCTCGACACCGTCGGCGTCCTGAACATGTCCATGCGGCTCTTCTGGCCGGTCGTCATCATGTCGCTCGGGGGAATCCTGGTGGCCCGGTCGATGGGCTGGATGGGCGGACCGATCGGCGCAGTTGGCCCCGGCGCGGGGAGCATGGCCTTCATGGGCGGCGTCGTGCACCGTGAGCCGGCCGATACGTTTCAGGGTGGCGCCGCCACCGCGGTCATGGGCGGCGTCGACTACGATCTGACCAGCGCCCGAGGCGTTGAGCCGGGCGGTGCCCTTGATATCCTCGCCTTCTGGGGTGGTATCGACCTGGCGGTGCCACCGGGGTGGCGACTCGACATGAAAGTGACCGCCCTCCTCGGCGGCATCCACGACACGCGGAGCCCGGTGCCGGTTGACTCGAACGGACCGACGCTCGTGGTTCGGGGCCTCGTCGTGATGGGTGGCCTCGAGATCAAGGATCGCCTCGGCCCGTAGGATGATGTACCCACTTTTCGCCACGCCGACCCGAACCCTGCTGTACGTGCTGGCATGGGTGCCAGTGGCTCTCGCCCTGGCCGCGGTCATGTACCTGGTTGAACCGCGGCCAGTCTGGGCACTGGCCATCTTCGTCGGGCCGCTGACGCTGCTTTACGCGTCGGCTACCACCTCGAACTGGTGGATACTCCGTGGCGAACGCCCGGAAAATCTGCTCACGACAGGATTCCTCTTTCGGATCGTGATGGCGGCCCTGGTGACGGCCGGGCTCTGGACGATCGCCGGCCGGATGCTCTACTCCTTCCTCGACTCCCGGCTGCCGCTCCTGATCGACGCGACGGTGCGGCGGAAGGATCTCACGTTGATCTTCCTGGCCGGCCTTGGCATCTACTGGCTGTCGGCCGCGCTCCACCTGGCATTTTTCATCTCGTTGAAGGCGGTGGAGGCGGAACGGCGCGCGCTCGAATCACAGGTGTCGGCCCGCGAGGCCGAACTCAAGGCGCTCCGCTCGCAGTTGAACCCGCACTTCCTTTTCAACAGCCTGAACTCGATCATGTCACTGGTTGGCCGAAGCCCGGAGGAGGCCCGCCGGATGTGCCAGGGGCTGGGCGATTTTCTTCGCCGAACGCTGAATCTCGGCGCCCGTGAGCGGGTTTCGCTGGATGAGGAACTCGACCTGGTCCGGCACTACCTGGAGATTGAATCGGTGCGCTTCGGCGAGCGATTGTCGTTCGACCTGGATGTACCGGATGAACTGGGCGGTGCAGAGGTGCCGCCACTCCTGCTCCAACCGTTGATCGAGAACGCCGTCAAGCATGGCGTGGCCGCGCGGCTCGACGGGGGCCGGATCGGGCTGGTCGTCCGGCGCGAGGGGGATCTGATGCATCTCATGGTGTCCAACCCGGTCGATGACGAGTCGGCCCCCACCCCCGGCGAGGGAGTTGGCCTCGACAATGTGCGACGGCGCCTCAAGGCGATCGGCGCCGGTCGCGGCTCGCTCGAGATCCGCCGACGCCCGGACCACTTCGAGGCGCACCTGATTCTTCCCATTCAGATGGCCGTTCCGCCCATCGAAATGGCCGTTCCACCTGTCCGGACGACCGCGTCATGAACGATCGCATCCGCCTGATCCTGGTCGACGATGAGGAACCGGCACGGGCCCTCCTGCGCGAGTACCTCGAATCGGACCGCTCGGTTGCCCTGGTCGGTGAGTGCGCGAACGGATTCGAGGCCGTGAAGGCGGTGACCACGCTCAAGCCCGACCTGGTGTTCCTCGACATTCAGATGCCGAAATTGAACGGGTTCGAGGTGCTCGAACTCCTGTCACCGGCTCCGGCGGTGATCTTTTGCACGGCGCACGACGAGTATGCCGTGAAGGCCTTCGAGGCCCACGCCGTGGACTACCTGCTGAAGCCGGTGGGCCGGGAGCGCCTGCTGCAGGCGCTGGAACGGTTTCGAGCGCGTCGTGCCGATCCGGGCGAGTCCGGGGCCATGCTGTCGGCGGCCGAGACCGACGATCTGGTTCGTTCGGCGCGGCCGGCCGGGCGATTCCAGGAACGGATCCTGATCCGCGACGGCGTCAGCGTTCACGTCATTCCGGCCGCCCAGATCGACTACCTCGAGGCCCAGGATGATTACGTGGCCATCCACGCCGTCGGCAAGACCTGGCTCAAGACGACCACCCTGGCCCGCCTGGCCGCGGACCTGGACCCGACGCGCTTCATCCAGATTCACCGCTCCTGCCTGCTCAACCTGGACCGCCTGGGCAAGGTGGAGCTGGTCGGCAAGGATAGCCGCGTGGCCATTCTGAAAGACGGCCGCGAACTGCCGATGAGCCGCTCGGGGTACGCGCGGCTGAAAGAGAAGTTCTGAGCCCGGGCTTCCCGCTACGTCCGGACGACCGCTAGTAAATCCGCTGCCCGAGCGCGCTGGCCACGAGCCCGACCGCCAGTTCGCTGGTCTGATTGCGCAGGTCGAGAGTCGGATTCACCTCGACGAATTCCATCGAGGTCAGGATGCCGCTGTCGGCGAGCATCTCCAGCGCCAGGTGAGCTTCGCGGAAGGTGGCACCGCCGGCCACCGGCGTGCCGACGCCGGGAGCTTCGTCCGGCGTCAGGAAGTCGATGTCGAACGACAGGTGGACCCGCTTGACGCCGCTCCCGGCGATGGCGATGGCCCGCTCCATCACGGCTCTCATGCCGATTTCGTCGATGTCGCGCATCGTGAACACGGTCACCCGTGTCGATTTCAGGATGTCGCGCTCGGCGCGGTCGAGGTCACGCACGCCGACGAGCACCGTGTTTTCCTCGAGCGCCTTGGGAAAGGCGCCGCCGATCGAGGTAAGCCGCGGGTCCCCATGTCCCAGCGCCACGGCCAGCGCCATGCCGTGAATGTTGCCGCTCGGCGTTGTTTCCGGCGTGTTGAAATCGCCGTGGGCATCCATCCAGATGAGCCCCTGGCGCCGTTCCACCTGGCCAAGACCCGACAGCGTACCGATCGATATGGAATGATCGCCGCCCAGGATCAGCGGGAAGCCCCCCTCCCCGGCCACGCGGTGCACCTCGGCGGCGAGGAGTTTTGAACCGTCTACCACCGCCGGCAGGAAGCGCAGCTTCGGCTCACCCTCGCTCTGCGTGGCCATGACCGGACAGTCGACATCGCCGTGATCCACGACATGGACGCCGATCCTTTCAAGTCGCTCCTCGAGCCCGGCCACGCGCATGGCGCTCGGCCCCATGTCGACACCGCGAAGCGTCTGGCCATAGTCCTGCGGCATGCCGAGGAGATGGACGGTCCGGACGGGGCCGGCGGTACGGTCGTGGCTCATGGCCGGATGATATACTGCCCCACGATACTTTGGCACGCGAACGGATTGCACACTGGACCGCATGATGGGCCGTCCCGCCGGGATGGCCACAGGAGGATTGACCATGGCATTCGAACTTCCCGCCCTGCCATACCCGCACGAAGCCCTCGAGCCGCACATCGACACCCGGACGATGCAGATCCACCATGGCAAGCATCATCAGGCCTACGTGACAAATCTCAACAAGGCCCTCGAATCGGCGCCCGAATGGGCCGAAAAATCGATCGAGGAGATCGTGACCAATCTCGACAAGCTCCCCGAGGCGATTCGGATGGCCGTCCGCAACAATGGCGGCGGACACGCCAATCACAGCTTCTTCTGGCAGATCATGGGGCCGGGAATGGGTGGGGCACCAGCGGGAGCCCTGGCGGAAGCCATCACCACGACGTTCGGCAGCTTCGATGCCCGCACCGCCAACTTGAGTTCCAACCTCAACTGGTTCATCAGCGACAAGCAGGAACTGCGCGTCAAGCCAGATTTTGGTGGCGCAGTCCCCAAGATCGATGATGCGCCTTGGCCCGCCTTCCCGCCGGATCTGATGAGCATTGCGTTGGTTACGGCCACCCAAGCGCAGGGCACAGTCATTGTCCACGAAAAGATGTACGACGGCCGCCTCTTCTTTGTCGATAAGTTGATCGCGATGGGTGCGCAGATCATCTTGTGTGATCCGCACCGCGCCGTGGTTGTTGGACCACGCCAATTGGTCGGCCAACAGGTCAGCAGCCCCGACATTCGCGCCGGCATGGCGCTGGTCTTGGCGGCGCTGGTGGCCGAGGGCACGACAACGATTGGCAATGTCCGCCAGATCGACCGCGGCTATGAGCGAATCGATGAGAAGTTGCGCCAATTAGGTGCACATATTGAACGGGTTGAGCGGGATTAGACAAGTAGAGATTAGGAGATTGAAGATTAGATACTTGGTAAACTTCTATGGCTCAGCACCAAGCATCCAATTTTCAATCTCCTAATTTATCGATTTGCTTCCAGTTCCTTACATTGCCACCACGTTATTGGTCAGTGCGCTGATGCAATTGGTGCTGATGCAGGATTGTATGGTGATGGAAGAGACCGTTTTGGTGCATACGTTGGTGCAGACGGTTGTGGGCTGTCTCTAGCGTCGCCCGCATCTGCTTGAAACGGATTACATCTGGACGCGGGGCCAGCGTATCCAGATAGGCCATCGCGCCTTCAATTTGGTTGAGCACCGCGCCAGCATCCTTGGGCGAAAAAAGTGGCCGATCATCGACCAGGATCTGTACGGCGGAAGTATGGGCCGCGATTTCGTCTGCTTTGCCCCGGTAGCTGCCGCGCACCCGTAACGCCACCCAAGTCGATTCATGGATGCGCAGCGTGGCATTGCCTTCAGCGGTCAAGGCCTTACCAACCGTCACCTCCTCGGCGGTCAAGCCGCCCACGACGATCTCAACCTGATCTGTCTCTTATACACATCTCCGAGCCCACGAGACTAAGGCGAATCTCGTATGCCGTCTT
>ENA-ORBV01016686-ORBV01016686.1-microbial-mat-metagenome-genome-assembly--contig:-NODE-16686-length-10622-cov-7.378568_pt1 | contig 10622 bp, 13 predicted proteins | sample MGYA00237777_ERZ505514 | MGnify/ENA primary metagenome ERZ505514 (study PRJEB26160, sample SAMN06269048) | microbial mat metagenome | isolation source: Oligotrophic lake microbial mat | place...
TGTTACTGAGGTGGCCGGTAAATAGTGCGTAGTCGTGATCAGGCCGCGTAGCGCACGTGTTGTTCTTGGAACAGGTTGCGAATGAGCTGGGGCTGTTTTTGTCGACGATGGAGGTGGCGGCGCACGGTCGCCATCATCTCGGGGCGATTGCGGGGTCGGCTCTTGCCCAGGGCGTTGGTTTTGACGTCTTGGTTGAGCAGCTCATCGGGGTTGAGTTCCGGGCAATAGCCTGGAAGCTGAATTAGGCGGAGACGATCGGCGTGCGCTGCGACAAACGCCTTGGCAAGACGCGAGCGGTGCACCGGATGCCCGTCGACGATCAGATACACCTTGGCGGGGCATTGCTTGAGCAACCGCTTCAGAAAATCAATGAACAATGGGCCGTTGAACGTACCGTGGAAGACCCGGAAGACCACGTGCCCTCGATTCGTGATCGCCGAGATCATGTTGCAGCCAAAGCGCTGGCCGGTGGCGCGCACGATGGGCGTCTTCCCGACGAGGGCGTAGCTCGTTCCGGCGACGTGATCGCTCCGCAGTCCCATCTCGTCGCCCCAGTAGATCGTGGCGCAGTCGCGCTTGGACTGGCGCGCGATCGCGGGATACGCCTGGCGCAGCCAGCGGGCGATGGCCGCATCATTCCGTTCGTACGCGCGCCGCACGGGCTTCTGGACACTCATGCCCCACGCCTTGAGGTACCGGCCCACGGTCGTCAGGGAGACCTCCACGCCGTACTGCTGGTGGATCAGCCGCGCCACCGCCGCCCGCGTCCACAAATAGAATCCCAACTTCAGCTGGTCCGGCATGTGATCGATAATGCGCCGCCGCATCAGCGCCGCTTGCTTCGGGCCCAGACGTCCCTGTCCCGGCGGGCGTCCCCGGCGCTGCGGCTTCAGGGCGTGCACGCCCCCGGTCTTGACCAACGCCATCCATTTGTTCACCGCACGCACACTCACACCGAACGTCGTGGCGGCCGCGGTCTGCGTCATTCCCGCACGCACCGCCGTGACCACGGATCGGCGCACGTGCGTTTGCGTCGCTGGATCCAACGAACGGGCATCGGTCTTGGTCGCCATGCGGTGAAATATAACATACTACGAACTATTTAGTGCACTGCTCAGTAAGTCATGAGGGGGACGATTCTGTGGCCACGATCAAGTTTTTCGTTCTAGCCGCGACGGCCGCTCTCGTGTTCACGGCATGCGACGGACCTGCACCGGCGAACGATGCGAATGCCGCGAACACGGCGGCAAAGACGGCTCCGGCCGCACCTACGATGGATGCACTCGTGACGCTCGAAAAGAGGGCATACGAGGCCTGGAAGTCGAAGGACGCCAAGTTCTGGGACACCTTCCTTTCGAACACGTTTGTTGGCTATGGGTCATTCGGCAAGCTCGATAAGGCATCAGCGACAAGGGAATACACCGGCGCTGACTGCGAGATCAGGAGGTACGCTCTGTCCGATGAGCAGATGAAACCGCTCGGCAACGATGCGGCGCTGATCACGTATAAGGCAACCGTTGACGGCACATGCGGCGGACAAAAGGTCGCGACTAGCAGGTGGGCGGCTAGGGTATACGTTCGCGACGGCGACACATGGAAAGGCGCCTTCCACGCCGAAGCTCCGGTTGTCGATCCGAAAAAGGCTTCCGCGGCACCGGTTGGCAAGAACGGGGCCTCCAAGGTGGTCGAGGGTAAGCCGGCCGCTCTCGATGCTGGCACCAATGCCATGCTCGCGGTTGAAACAACCGTCTGGGAGGCATGGAGAGCACACGACGCCAACAAGCTGGAGGAGCTGACGGCCAGCGACATTTCTTTTATCAACATTTTCGGCACCCACTTCGCCACCAAGGCCGATGCATTGAAGGACTGGACCGGGGTTGGATGCGATGTCAAGAGTGTCAGCGTCACCGACGCCGCCGGCACGATGCTCTCGCCGACAGTCGGCATCCTGACATTCAAGGGCGCCGCCGACGGCACCTGCTATGGCCAGAAGGTGGGACCCATTTGGGGCACGTCGGTCTATGTCAAGGACGGCAGTGCGTGGAAATGGACCTTCGGGATAAATGTACCCGCGCCCCCGGAAGGCGCCTAGTTTAGTCAGAACTGGAAGAGCACGAACACGACGACCTCGACGGGTTCTTCGGTCTGCATCCGCGCCTGGCGCCGCTCACGCCGTGGTGGACGGCTGGCACCTGGCGGTGGTGCACGCGTCGGGGTCGCCCGACGCCACGCGCTCGCACTTCGACGCGCAGGACTACATGGAGTCGTCCACGCCGGGCGGGAAGAGCATGCGTGACGGCTGGCTGAACCGATAACCTGCAGGCGCGCGCGCCGCGCGTTACGGGCAGCCCGCTACAGGCCGTGGCACTCACCACGCAGATGCCCCAGGCGCTGCACGGCCGCGCGCCGGCGCTGGCGGTGAGCGGCCTCGACGACTTCGCGCGGGGGCTGGCGGCCCTCGCGCTCGACCTCGGCGACCGCATGGCCGACACCGTGATCGTGACCATGTCGGAATTTGGCCGCGCGGTGGCGCAGAACGGCAGCGGCGGCACCGACCACGGGCACGGCAACGCGATGTTCGTGCTGGGCGGCGCGGTGAAGGGCGGCCACGTCTACGGACGCTGGCCCGGCCTGGCGCCCGGCGGCGTTCGCTGGCGTGCTGTATCCGCGGTGTGCGCCGGGCGCGCGCGGTGCTGGCGAGAGCCGTGAAGGGTGGTAGGCTGCGCGACATGATGCGCGGCGCCCACACCCCTCGAATGACCGCCTGCGCCGCAGCCCTCGCGTTGTTGATGTCGATGGCGCCATCCGGGCCGCCGGTCTTGGCCCAGAGCGCGGCGCGCGCCGGCGACACGACCATCCGGCCGTTCCGCATCAACGTGCCTGACGACGTGCTCGCGGATCTGAAGGCGCGCCTGCGCAACCCTCGCATTCCTGCGCCGCTGCAGGGCGACGGCTGGCAGCTCGGCACCGACACCGCCTATCTGCGCCAGCTCGTCACCTACTGGCGCGACTCGTTCGATTGGCGCGCGCAGGAGCGACGGCTGAACGCGATGGAGCAGTTCACGACCACCATCGACGGGCTGAGCCTCCACTTCGTGCATCGCAAGGCGAAGCAGCCCGGCGCGTTTCCGCTGCTGGTGACGCACGGCTGGCCGGGCTCGTTTGCCGAGTTCACGAAGATCATCGGTCCGCTCACCGACCCGGTGGCACACGGCGGCCTGGCGGCCGATGCGTTCGACGTCGTGATGCCGTCGATTCCCGGCTTCACGTTCTCAGAGGCGCCAACGGCTGCCGGCTACGATCCGGCGCGCATCGCCACGATTGAAGCGGCGCTCATGGCGCGCCTGGGCTACCAGCGCTACGGCGCGCAGGGCGGCGACTGGGGCTCGATCATCAGCACGCAGGTGGCGGCGCGCGACGCCGCGCACGTGGCGGGGTTGCATCTGAACATGTGCACCGGCGCAGCACCCGCAGGTGCTGATCCCGAAGCCGGTCTCACCGACGCCGAGAAGGCGCGGCTGAAGGTGCGCCAGACGTTCCAGAACGAAGAGACGGGCTACCAACAGATCCAGGGCACCAAGCCGCAAACCATCGGCATCGCACTCAACGACTCGCCGGTGGCACTGGCCGCCTGGATCGTCGAAAAATTTCGCACCTGGTGCGACTGCAACGGCAACCCCGAGACGATCTTCACGAAGGACGAACTGCTCACCAACATCACGCTCTACTGGGTGACGCAGACGGCCGCGTCCTCCGCGCGCATCTACTACGAGAGCCGGCATCCCACGAGCGCGCCGGTGCCCGGGCGCATCGAGGTGCCCACGGCCTGCGCGGATTTCCCGAAAGAGATCATCTGGTCGCCGCGACGCTGGCTCGAAGCGCGCTACAACGTCACGCGCTGGACCGAGATGCCGCGCGGCGGGCACTTCGCCGCCATGGAGCAGCCGCAACTGCTGGTCGACGACGTGCGCGCATTCTTCCGAACCGTGCGTTAGCGGGCGGGCGTATCATCGGAGTCGCCCTCACGCGTGCCATGCTCCAGCCACCTGTGTCTTCTCCGCGCCGCCTGCTGCTCGGCAGCCTGGCCTGTCTTCTCGTTGCGACGGCGGTGCCGGTGCGTCCGGCTGCGCCCGCAGAACGGCAACCCGTGACCCCGATGCCCGAGGCCGTCAGGGCCGAACTGGCGCCCAATGGGCGGCTGCGCGCCGCCCTCAACTACAGCAACTTCCTGCTCGTGTCGTCGCGCGCGCCTGAGCATGCCGGCGTGGCGCCGGATCTCGCGCGGGAACTCGCGCGCCGGGCCAACGCCACCGTGGAGTTCGTGGGCTACGAGAACGCCGGTCTGGCGGCCGACGCGGCCACCAACCGCGCGTGGGATGTCGCCTTCATTGGCGCCGAGCCGGCCCGTGCTGGCGAGATCACGTTCACGCCCGCCTATGTCGAGATCGAAGCGGGCTATCTCGTGCCCGGCAACTCGAAGCTCTGGTCGGTCGACGACGTGGACCACGACGACGTGCGCATCGTAACCGCGGCGCGTGCCGCCTACACGCTCTACCTGCAGCGCACGCTGCGCTACGCGACGGTGGTGGAAGCCGACGGCGCCCAGGGCGCGGCCGACCGTTTTACACGCGAGAACTTCGACGTGATGGCCGGGCTGATGCCCCGCTTGCTCGAGGACGCGCAGCGCATGCCAGCCACCCGCATCATTCCGGGCCGCTTCACCGCCGTGCAGCAATCGATGGGCGTGCGCAAGGAGCGCGCGGCCGCGGCCGCGTATCTGGCGGGCTTCGCCGACGAGATCAAGACATCGGGCCTGCTCGCATCGCTGATCCAGAAGCACGATGCCCGCGGCCTGACCATCGCGCAGTAGCCCACGGGCGGGTTCCTGCGGCACAAGAGACGAAACCAATCGCTGAGGCCTCAGTGAAAGACATCCCGCGTCGTCCGTTCGGTCGGCATTCCGACTCCGTCTCCATCCTGGGGCTGGGTGGCCATCACCTGGGCCTGGTCAAGACGGTGGCGGAGGCGGTGCGCATCACTCACGCCGCCATCGATGCCGGCATCAACTTCCTCGACAACGCCTGGGAGTATCACGAGGGCGAGAGCGAGCGGCGGATGGGCCGCGCCATTCGCGACCGCCGCGCCGCGGTCTTCCTCATGACCAAGGTGTGCACGCACGGCCGCGATGCCAGGGTGGCGATGCGCCAACTCGACGAGTCGCTGAGGCGTCTGCGCACCGACCATCTGGACCTGTGGCAAGTCCATGAATGCGTCTACCACAACGATCCCGAGCGCCACTTCGCCGTGGGCGGCGTGATCGAGGCGCTGGATCGCGCCAAGGCCCAAGGCAAGGTGCGCTACGTGGGCTTCACCGGCCACAAGGATCCGGAGATTCATCTCCGCATGCTGTCGTTCGGCTATCCCTTCGATGCCTGCCAGTTGCCGCTGAACGGCTTCGACGCAGGCTTCCGCAGCTTTCAGCATCAGGTGCTGCCCGAGCTGGCGCGCCAGGGCATAGCAGCGATTGGCATGAAGAGCCTGGGCGGCAACGCCCGCGCAGTGACCAAGCGCGCGACCAGCGTGACCAACGCGCTGCGCTACGCGCTGAGCCTGCCGGTGTGCACGACCGTGTCGGGCATCGACTCGCTGGAGGTGTTGCGGCAGAACCTGCGGGTCGCCGGCGATTTCAGGCCGATGACGTCACGGCAGAAGACGCACTACGAGCGCAGCCTGCTCAGCCAGGCCACCGATGGTCGCTTCGAACTCTACAAGACCAGCGCCGAGCATGAAGGCGAGGTCGGCCGCAAGCAGCATGGCTTTCCCTCGCAGGATGAACTGGCGCAGTAGCCCCGCCGAGAACGTTTGGATCAACGCAGCATGTCGACTGCAGCTATAGCGGAACGACGCCGTACACGCCGGTGCCCCGTTCCGGATAGCTCTCATACACGTGCTCGAACACGGCTGACGAGCGCCTCGTCAGGAGCGGCGCCGGGCCCGATTCGCAGACCTCCAGGCCGGTGATCGACTCGTCCAGAAGCACGCTGATTCGTCCGAGGATGGTGGCGACCAGCCGCTCGTGACCGAAGAACTCGCGCCGCACGGCCTCGGGGGCGACGAGCAGGTTGACCGCATTCTCCAGTGACGCCAACCGCTGGATGCCACCGAGCGCGGCCTGCATCAGGGAATGGTTCCGCATCGGCTTGTCGAGCTACACCGTGGAGCAGCTCGGCGCATCGAAGCCGGTGAGCCACATGGCACACACGAAGGCCAGGCGGAGCGGGTCGTCACGCGTGATCAGGTAATACTGGCGGCCCAGCACCTTCTCTAGCTTGGCCTCCTGCTCGTCGTCCAGGCCGGCGTCTTCGATGAGTCGATATCGGTCGTCATTCAGATCGGGATTGACGAGTTCCAGTTCCGGGGTGCGGTTCTCGTAGAAGAGCGGCACCGCGGCGCCGTCCTCCACAGACTGCTGGAAGTGGTAGACCGAGAACGTAGTCGCCAAACACGTCGCGTGTGCGTTCCTCTCCGGCGATGAGCGGCGTGCCGGTGAACGCCAGGAACATCGCCTTCGGCAGGGCCGCGCGCATGTTGAGCGCCAGCGTGTCGTAATGGCTGCGATGCGCCTCGTCGGTCAGCACGATCACGTCGGGCCGGCCGGTCAGCAACTCCGGCGTCTGGGAACTTGTGAATCAAGGTGAACACGTAGCGGTGGTTCCCGCGCAGCAGCTTTCGGAGGTGCGCGCCGCTCGAGGGCCGAGCTCGACGCGGTCTGTCACCACCACGAACGTCCAGTTGCCGACGAGCCGGCGCAGCACCTTCTGGGCGAAGAACACCATCGAGAAGCTCTTGCCGCTACCCTGGGTTTGCCAGAACACGCCGCCGCGCCCGTGGCCCAGCGTACGCGCCGCCAGCATCGAGGCGATGGCGTTTTTCACGCCAAGGAACTGGTGAAGGCGTGCGGGCTCACGGGTCAACTCAGCCAGAGCGTGGAAATCGGCGCCGCCCACAGGTGGTCTCCGACCGGCAGCGTCTCGACGCCGTCGTAGAGTACGACACCGGCGGCGAACTTTGGTCCAGCCAGGGTCGCCAATCTGCGCAGGCCGGCGAAGTCTTCGCGGCTCACACTGGCGGCGGCCTTCACTTCCACGCCAACCACGTCGCCGGCGCGGTTCTCGACCACGAAGTCCACTTCCACCTGGTCCTTCGAAGATGGCGAGGTACTTCGCCGCGGTCTTGCTGTCGAGGCCCACCTGACCGCCCATCTCGGTGAAGTTGCAGAGCTGACCGGACATAGCTGCCAGGACGCGGGGCAGCCGCGCCAGGTGATCGAGCTTCTCCACACTGGCGATCTCGCGGACGTCGCGCTGCACCAGGGCATCGATGTACTGGCGCGCCCACGCCGTGCGCCGGCGTGCGTCTGCGCGCGCTACGGCTTCTGGATAGCCGCCGGCGAGCACCGCCCGCGTCAGCACGCCGCCAGTGCCGAGCTGCGCCGCAGCGGCCGCACCGCGTGGCGGGTGGCCGGCAAACACCGTGTCGAGCCACCGCCCTTTGCCGCCGTGAATCTCGCACCCGGCAAGCGGGAGCAGGTTTAGCGTCTCCATCCGGCCGGCCAGCGAATCCGCGACACCGGGCACGAGCATGAGGTTGGCCGAGCCCGTCAACAGGAAGCGTCCGGGCCGCCGGTCCTGGTCAACCGCTTGTTTGATGGCGAGCAGGAGGCCGGACGGGCGTGGTCGTGCCCGCCTGGCGCGGCCCATTGACCAGCACCACAGGCGTGTCGCGCAGTGCCTCATTGACGCGGCGCCGCAGGTGTCAGGGGTAGAGCGCTGGCATCCGGGTGCCGTCCAATCTGGATTCTGACGCCGTCCAATCTGGATTATGGAGCCGTCCAATCTGGAATGAACAGCCCGCCCCGGCGGCACGATCTAGGCAGCGCTCTAGCGCAGCATCCCGGCCGGCACCGACTCTTCGAACTGCCACACCGCGCCGGTCTTCACCATCTTCACCAGCGAGAGCGATCGACTGCCGAAGCTCTCGCCCTCCATCTCGAGCACGGCCGTCGTGTCGTCCACCAGCACGCCGCCGGCCACCTTGAACTTCTCGGTGGGCAGCCAGGCGCTGAGAATGTCCACGGCCGAGGCCGCGTTCTCCGCCGGCGTGTTGTAGTCCTTCTCGAACGACGGCAGCTGGCGCGGTGACAGGCCGGCCTTCAGGCCGGGCCAGTTCTTCTTCACGAGCGCACCCATGAAGGCGGTGAGCGCCTTGCCGGGCTCGCCGCCGCCGGCCGACAAGGCCGTGCCCGTGAGCGCCGGCACGACCTCGGCCGTAAACGTCACGTCGATGGTGTAGGGCGGGCCGTCCATGGTCTTCAGGGGCGCGGCCGAGTAGACGCGGCCGGTAATCGCGGTGGCGGTGTTGGCCGTGAACTCGCCCTTGAGGCCGCCCGACGCGTCGTTCATGTACTGCGTCATGGTCGTCGAATAGGTGGCGTTCATCGTCACCGAGCCGTCGGGCGCCACCCACAGCAACAGGTAGTTGCGATCGCGCAGCGGCTCGAGGTTGATGGCGGTGGCATGCGGGTCGAGGTCGCCGCGCAGGGCGGCGGGATCGATGGGCACGTCGGTGAGCAGCACCTCGACGCGCGTATTCCGCGCATTGCGCCCGTCGCGCACCACGTAGGCGATGGCGTGCTTGGGCGAGATCGTGCCGGTCTGCGACTTCACGGTGCCCGACGCCGGACCGGCCGTTGCGAGGCCGGCCGTGGTGAGCAGGAGCGTCATGATGCGCGCGAACAGTCTCATTGTTTCCTCCAAAGCGCCGGGCGGACCCGGGTCAAGCGGGCGGGATCTGGTCGAGGACGGCGCGCAGTCGTTGACGCGTGTCGTGGCGGGTGCACCACATCTCAATGTAGTCCATGTCGAGCGTGTCGCCCTGCACCGCGACCACGTCCTTCGCGTCCTCGAGATCCTTGGGTCGACCCCAACGAACCTTCTGCACGACGACATCTTCGGGAGTCGGCAGGTAGACGTGTCGGCCGATCTGTGGAATGGCAATGGCCACGCGGCGGCCAAACCGCTCCCTCTGGAACGCATCGTCGCCCAGCACGAACAGCTCGACCACGAACGGCGTCGCCGGCAGACGAATCACGTATCGTGCGTTGCCCGTGATGGTCTCGAAGCTGACCTGCGCGTCGATGCTGAACCCATCGCCCAGAGATGCAGCAACCCGCGCGAGCGGTTCGCTTCCAGCGAGCTGGACCACGATGTCCACGTCTTGCGTGGCCCGCGGAATGCCGTAGTAGTTCGCGGTGAGACCGCCGACGAGCATGTGGGCCACGCCCGCGTCGTCGAGCGCACGGAGCACCCGCCCCGCGACCTGTTCGAGCGTCACTCTGAACGGTGCGCCACCGGGGCGCCCTCGGCCGCCCGGTAGAGCGCCGCCTCGCGCATCCGGCGCACTCGGTCGAACCGTCGCTGGAGCGCTGCGGCCACGGCCGTTTCGTCGGACGTGCCGATCGTCCGGGCGACATCGAGCTTCGTGAGCTCGAGCCCGGACTCGAACAGCGTGAAGCCGTCGAGCAGTTTCCGCACCGGATCCTGGGCTCTCGCCCGCCCTACCTTGTCGCGATAGATCGCATCGGCGACGCGCGCGATCGCAGCTCGTTGGTCGGTTTCTGATGGGCTCACACCGGCTAGAATATCGCACACATCGCACGGTCACGTCGCACATCGGAGGCGCGGGACTCGGGCTCCACAGGAGTGCCTTGATGACGCTACGTGTTGCCTTCTCACCGGTGGTCACCGGCCTGTTCGTGTTCACCGTCCTTGGCGCTGCGGCGCCGGGCGGCGCCTTTGCCCAGAGTGCGGCAACGCCCCCCGTCGCCATCACCACAGCCGACTACGCGCGCGCCGAACGGTTCCTGGCCGCCGCCGCGAATCCGCTGGTCGTGGGCGGCACGGTGAACGCCGCGTGGCTACCCGACGATCGCTTCACCTATCGCAGCTCCACCGGCGACGGGGCCGAGTTCATGCTCGTCGATCCCGTGAAGAAGACGCGCACGCGCGCCTTCGACCACGAGCGCCTGGCGGCGGCGCTGGCCACCGCCATGGGCAGCGCGGTGGACGCGAACAAACTGCCGTTCCAGAGCATCGAGCTGTCGGCCGACGGCACGTCAGTGGCCTTCGACGCGCGCCAGAAACGCTACTCGTGCGACGTGAAGGGCGCGGCCTGTGCCGCCGTCCCGGTGCGCGACGCCAACGCCGTGGTCTCGCCCGACGGCACGCGCGCGGTCTTCGTCAAGGACTGGAACCTGTGGCTGCGCGACCTGGCCTCGCAGGTGGAGCGGCCGCTCACGACCGACGGCGTGCCCAACTTCGGCTACGCCACCGACAACGCTGGCTGGAGGAGCAGCACGCGCGCGATCGTGCTGTGGTCGCCCGACTCGAAGAAGGTCGCCACCTTCCAGCAGGACGAACGCACCGTGGGCGAGATGTATCTGGTAGAGACGAGGGCCGGACACCCGGTGCTCAAGGCCTGGAAGTACCCGCTGCCTGGCGACGAGGCCGTGGCCATGCTGCACCGCGTGGTCGTCGACACCGACAGCGGCGCCGTCGTGCGCT
>ENA-ORBV01016687-ORBV01016687.1-microbial-mat-metagenome-genome-assembly--contig:-NODE-16687-length-10622-cov-7.149644_pt1 | contig 10622 bp, 15 predicted proteins | sample MGYA00237777_ERZ505514 | MGnify/ENA primary metagenome ERZ505514 (study PRJEB26160, sample SAMN06269048) | microbial mat metagenome | isolation source: Oligotrophic lake microbial mat | place...
CCAGTTTTTAGTAAATCCAACATATAATAAAATATAAAAATTTTAGTGATCAGACCCCTGTTGGTGTGCCGTATATATAGGGAATTGGGCAAAAACTGGCTATGCTGGCTATCCTGGCTATTGAGGCAGCAAAAACAATGGGTTAAGGGATAGCCAGCTCGCCGGCGAGCTGGCTATCCTGGCTACCAAAAAGCCGTTAGCTGGCTATTCAGGGGCTTTAATGGTCAAAAAGTAACCATTAACCAGCCTGTACTCGGGGTTAATAGTCGTTCAGTACCGCCAAATAGTGCTCAAATAGTGCTCAAATAGTGCTCAAATAGTGCTCAAATAGTGCTCCGTCCTCGCCAAATAGTGCTCCGTCCTCGCCAAATAGTGCTCCGTCCTCGCCAAATAGTGCTCCGTCCGGAGATCCGAGTGACAAGCCGGCGTTTTACCAAAGCCCCGGCTCAGATCTCGAATAGCCTGGCGTTTTACGAAAGCTTCGCCCCCTCAGATCTCGAATAGTCTGGCGTTTCACCAAAGCCCGACCCCCCTCAGATCCCGATTAGTCGGCGTTTTACCAAAGCTTCGGCTCAGATCCTGGCGAGCCTGTCGGCCACCGCATCCAGCACGCGGGCGTGCTCTTGAGTCAGCCGCAGCAGGTCGAGGTACACGCCGATTGGCGCCCCCCGCTCGCCCGCTGCCCAACGCCGCACAGTGCGATCTGAGACGCCGAGATCGCGGGCAAGCGCTGATTGCCACTGCTGACCGTACAGGGCCTGCCCGCATTGGATTAGGAGGGCGTGCAATCGACCGGCCAGCGACCTCGCGGCCACGCCGCCTCCTCGGCATCGAGCAGGCTCCGATCCGGCTCCAGATCGTAGCAAGCCTGATCGGTCAGCTCGCTCGCCTTTATCGCGTCGTCATCCAGGCGGCCCACGCTGTGTCCTTGGCACACCCACTCCACGCTATGTCCTTGGCACACCCTCTCCAACAGCGGCGCAAGCCTGTCGAGGAGCTCGCACACCGCCTGGCGCGGCAGATAACGCGCAACCTCTCCGCTGACAGTCCAGCGACGCGTGAGGCCGTTATATACGTCGACCGGCACGCCGCCTCCGATCTCCGCGTTGTAAGTTGCGCGGACGTCGCCGTCCTCGTCGAGTTCGATATAAGCCATTTGCGGTTGATACTGGCCGTCGTAGTGGCAGTACAGCGGCAGATCGTCGGTCGGGTAGTGCAGTTCGATGCTGGGGTACAGATCGTTAATCATGGCAATCTCTATTCCTTAGGGCGCCAACTAGGCGCCCGTTATAGCTAAAGGGAATCAGCGTTTGTCAAGCACCTTAAGCACGCAGAGGCATGATAAGGCCTTCACTCTCGCACGCACTTCCAAATGCTTTAGCGTACAAGACAGCCCGAAAGTCAAAGGCGCCCTCATCACTACGGGCAAACCAAAGTTTAATGCGGCCAGACTGGCTGCGGTCCTTTGTATCATTGAGGGCTTTCGCGAGACGTAAAAGCAAACTCGCGTCAATGCACAGATCCGGCTCGCGGCCACCAGCGGCATTCCGCGAGTTTTCTAGCAGCTTTATACCGGGTTCATAGGATATGCCGCTTGCCTCTGGATTGTCGGTGCGCGGTATTGTAGCGCCGTCAGAAAACGTCACTTGAGTACGCCTGGCAATTAAGGTGGACGTGTCAAATGTGCTTAGTGCTTTGCGGGCGCGCTTAAGCGCTTCGATGGGTAACGGTCCGGAGGTGTCTTCCGGATGGATTTCGCAAGGTACTATCGCGAGTACCATACCGTTAGTGGCATAAACGTGAGCCGCTTCAACGCACAGCCACGGCATGGAAGAGTATGTCGATGTAGCTTTCGATGACGCCTCACAGCAATTCTCTATTTCGTTAATCATGCGATTCATGGTCTTTATTCCCTAGGGCGCCGCTGGCGCCCGTTATGTGTTATTCGTGGCTCGCTGGAGGTAGTGTGCTATTCCGGCACCAACCAATACTCAGCACCGGCGATGTCAGTAAACCTATACTTGATGGCCCGCACTTGTGCGACCATCCGGGAAGCTTTGTAGATAGTGTACGCGTGTTTAGAGGTCAGCTCCGGTACACAGTCCCTCGCGTAGAAGTTACGACATTTAATCCTATACATTTGTTCGCTTGTATTCATAGTCTTTATTCCTTTAGGTACCTTGAAGGTACCGGTGCGTGTAACGCTAGGGCGCCCGTTATAGCTTGACTGTATTCGTCCGCTTAGGTACCCGAAGGTACCGTAGCGCGCAGCGCTTACGCCGTCACGATGTGGATATCGTCGAAGCCCAGGGCCTTAGCGATGGCTTCCAAAGCATCCCGGGTTGCGCTATCACCACGTCCAGCTATGTCAGCGTCCAAGCCGGTTTCGCTGGATTTAATACAGATGCCGGCTGACTCGATGGCCGTTCCAATTGCTGCGCTTGTTTTATCGTATCCGTACTCGCCAGCGTAGCCGGTGCCAGCGCACAGCGTTGTATGAGAAACCCAAATGCTGGCGTAAACACGTTCAGCCTTAGCGTTTTTCCAGACACGCACAGTTACAGGTTCCACATATTGGCCGTCGCACATGGCCACCACGATGTAACACTTCCGCAGGGCTTTGTTGTCGTGGTGCTTGCCATTGTTGATGCGGGTTTCAGGCAAAATTGCTTTGTAATTCATTGTGTTAGTTCCCTTTTTGACTTTTTGAGCGGACCCGATGTCCTGCTCTGTACCTAATAATAGGACATATGCGGCGAAGAGTCAAGCGCCTAGATGTGCGAAACACGAATCAGAGCCGCATCACGGCCGGCGATCTGCCGATGTCACGATGCATGAATCATGCCAGCCCGGCACGATGCATGAATCATGCCAGCCCGGACGAACGGACGAACGGACGAACGGACGAACGGACGATCTGCCGATTACACGAAGCACAAATCAAAATGCCCGCCCCCCATACAATTTTAAAATCAAGCACAAAAACAAATACCGGTCGCATTTCGACATTTTGTGAAAATTTTTCAAAATTTTTCAAAATTTTTCCTAGAATTTTCTAAAATTTTGTAATTTTTTCCTGAAAATTTTGTGATTTTTCCGACATTTTGTGGTACAATTTTCGAGACTCTCTGAATTCTTTGAATTCGTTTGCTCTTCACGCCATCCTGCGTGTATACTGAGCGAATGGATAATTCGCACATACATGAGCTAGCTGCGCTGGATGAAGAGCAAGGCGATGAGATGTCTAGAACATTTCAAATCATGGCTGACGCCCGTTCTAAGCAGTTATCTGTCCCCCGAACAGGTCAATTCAAACGACAACAAGTGGTCAATGCTTTCCAAGATTCGTTCGAGTTGGTTGGGGGCATACCCCGTCTTGCTGCGTGGGCTCACACTCACCCCACCGAATTTTATAAACTCTACTCTAAGCTGCTCGGCAATCAACTTGAAGTGAACGTCGATAACAGCGGCATCATTAAAGTTATTCACGCTATCGCCCCCAGCCCACTTGACGCGGTGGGTGCTCCCCCAGCTAGAGGAGAAATCGTGGATGGAGTCTTTACGACAGAAGAGAGTTAGATTCACGAACCTTATAGCTCAGCTGATTCAGCACATGAACGCTGCGGGCTATGAAGTGGCGCTGGATGAAGTTCGACGGACTAGGGCGCAGGCCGCGCTCAATTCGCTCCCCCTTGCCTCTAGGCGGGATATTGCCGATGCGGTGGTCGGTGCAGGCTACCCAGAGTACGCCCAGATACTGAGAGAGTCTACTTCCAAAGGATCGATCCGGAGCACGCACATTCACGGTCTAGCTGCGGATCTCCTGCTTTATCGTAGGGGGACGTGGCTGAGCAAAACCGAAGATCACCGCGTTTTTGGGTTATTTTGGGAAACCCTCGGAGAGGGGTGCTCCTGGGGCGGACACTTTGGTGACGGCGGGCATTATTCAATCGAACACGAGGGGGTGAAATGACTTCCCCACCCCGACTTGAGGAAGACAATTTCGATCAGAACGCGAAAACGATATCTTTACGAATAACTGATTCTGAGCCGTGCAAGACGGGATCTCCGGACGTCATGGACATACTGCAAGCGATACAGGATCAGCTTAAAAACATTGAGCGAGACCGCGCAAACGATATGCGCGAATGGGCGCATTGGCGCGGCTCGATCAATGCCAACATCACTAACCTGAGCGAGCGCATTGCCGAACTCACGCGCATGTACGCTCAGGCAATTGAGGTGTTGCCAATTGCCAAGCGCACTGAGGATCACGTCGGCGAGATCCTGAATTGGATGAGCCAGGGCGGGCACACAGCCAAGCGCCGAACATGATGGAGGAACTAATCAAATCCGATAACGCGGCAATTGTCGTGCTGGTTGCGTGGGTCGTTTTTCTGATCCGAGAGCGAACAGTCGAGCGCGCTGAAAAGGCTGTCATTTTGGAGCTGTACAAAGCGAAAATTGCGGCTATGGACAAAATTGTAGAGGGGCTGAGGAAAATCCGGTCCGTACTGCAGATAGACCAAACAGGAGAATTCAACGTTGAAGATTCTACCAAGCGTTGACACGGACATGCTCGATAACCTGCGCGCCGAAGCTGACGCCGCGGACGAGGAGCTCGACCGCGAGGTCGTCGATCTTGCGGACACCATCACGCAGTGGCAGGCGCACCGCCTCAAGCTGAACGAAGAGAAACGCCGCCGGCGTACAGATTGAGCGGCTGACATTCAGATCGCTGCACAGGGGGGAAAATGTCTCGTGAGCTTACAATTGACTACGTTCCCCGGACGCAGTTCATACCGTTCCACCAGCGGAGTCAACGCTGGGCCTGCCTGGTCGTACACCGACGCGGTGGGAAAACGGTGGCTTGCGTTAATGACGTAGGTGCTCACGCGATCTACACCCAGAAGCAGCAGGCGCGGTATGCGTATATCGCGCCTTTTTACCGACAGGCGAAAGATGTAGCTTGGAACTACCTGAAATTCTTTCTCAAACCAGCAATCGTCAGGGCTAGAGAGTCTGAGCTTCGTGTCGAGCTTATCAACGGCTCGTGGATCACTCTTTACGGAGCTGATAACCCTGACAGTCTTCGCGGCATTTATCTCGACGGAGTAGTGCTCGACGAATTTGGCGATAGCCGCCCCTCTCTGTGGGGTCAGGTCATTCTGCCCACTCTTGTAGACCGTGAAGGCTGGGCCGTTTTTATTGGAACGCCTAAAGGGAAGAATCATTTCTGGAAAATTTACAATAGGTCCCGCAACGAACCGGGCTGGTTCAATCTCACGCTCAGAGCGAGCCAATCGGGCATCATCAAACCCGATGAGCTTGCTGAACTTCGAGCGCAGATGGACGAAGATGAATATCTCCAAGAAATGGAGTGTTCGTTTGAAGCAGCCGTAAAGGGGACATATTACACTGATCTGTTGAACACGCTTGAGGCGAAAGGGCAGATAAGCGAAGACATTCGCTACGATCCAGCGCACCCCGTCTACGTATCATTTGACTTAGGGTATAGCGACTCTACCGCTGCATGGTTCTGGCAGCTGCGCCCTGACGGCATTGCGATGATAGACTACATGGAAGAGAACGGGAAGCCGCTGCAATTCTACTTCAACATGCTGCGGGCTAAGCCCTACAAATATCACACGATCTACCTGCCCCACGACGCGAAAGCGTATACCCTCCAAACCGGCCGCAGTACGGTAGAGCAATTCCTCACTGAAGAATTCCCAATTGAAATTGCCCCCAAGCTAGACATCCAGCACGGGATTGACGCTGCGCGTATGCTGATACCCAACGTCTGGTTCAATTCTATTAAGTGTGCTACCGGAATTGAGGCGTTGCGGGCATACCGTCGTAGATTCGATGAGCTGACGAACAGCTACGCCAAGGCACCCTTGCATGACTGGGCTTCAAATGGAGCTGACGCATTCCGTGTTTTCTCTGTGGTAACGAAAGCGAGTCGAGGGCACAAAGAGGAAGACCCCCGGTCCATCCAAGTCGTTCGTAATGTTCCCATGACATTGGACAATCTGTTTAAAGACAACGAACGGCGGACTGGCCGTATATTGAGGGTCTGAGATGAGCTACGAAACATCTACTGAGAACGTCTGGAAGAAAGAAATTGACGCCGCAGAAAAACGTGTCAAAGAATTCTGGAAGAAAGGTACGAAAGTCACAAACCGCTACCTTGACAACACCGTGTCTCGGAAGATGGGGGCCTTGGATACAGATCTCACGTCTAAGCTCAATCTTTTTCACGCTAACGTCAGCACTCAGATGGCTATGCTGTACGGGCGCGTGCCGCGCGTAGATGTAAGTCGCAGATTTGCTGATGCAGGGGACGATGTAGGGCGCATCAGCGCTGAGATTCTACAGCGCATCCTGAATACCAGTGTTCAAGCTTCGGGTAGCAATGAGAGTGATGTGCTGAGGTGCTGCCTTCAGGATCGTATGCTTCCAGGTCTGGGCACAGCTCGTGTGCGATACGATGTGCAGACTGAGAAGGAGGTGGGGGACGACAATGAAGAGTACGAGAAAATGACGTCTGAAGACGCCGTGATCGAGTACGTTCACTGGCGCGACTTCCTCTGGGGATACGCTCGCACTTGGAGCACAGTGCCTTGGGTCGGGTTCCGGACGTTCCCCACCAAAGAGGAATGCGAGAAAACTCTAGGGGAAGAAGTTTGTAAACAGCTCACATTTGAGCAGCGCGGAACTACTGAGAAGAATGATGACTCTCAGGATCCGGATTTCAAGCAGCCCGAAGAGACTGCTGAAATTATTGAAATATGGTGCCGGAAAGAGCGTACGGTGAAATTCTACGCCAAGGGGCCGGATAAAGTCATAAAGAACGTGGGTGCGCCGACGAATTTCATGGGGTTCTTCCCCTGCCCTGAGCCTATGGCGGCCAACGTCACTACAACGCTGTGGATGCCTAAATCGGATTTCAGTATTGCGCAGGATTTGTACAATCAGATTGACGTCTTGCAGACGCGCATCGACATCATTACTCGGGCAGTAAAGGTGGTCGGCGTTTACGACGGTAAATCCATCGGTATTCAACGCATGCTGGAGGAAGGCTACGACAATGACCTGATTCCTGTTGATAACTGGGCTGCTTTTCAAGAGCGAGGGGGCATTAAAGGTCAGGTAGACTGGATGCCTTTGGGAGACATCGTAAACGCACTGAGCAAGCTACAGGAGATGCGTGCAGAAGCTATTCAACTTCTGTACCAAGTCACAGGCATGTCTGACATTCTGCGCGGTACGAGTGAACAGTACACGTCAGCCTCGAGTGACAAGTTGAAGGCGAAATTTGCCAGCGTGCGGATGCAGTACCTTCAAGAAGAGTTTGCCCGGTTTGCCAGTGATCTCATGTCGTTGAAAGCGGAGACTGTGTGTAAGAACTTTGAGCCTGAGACTATCTTTGAGAAAGCGAACTGCCAGTATTTCCAGGAAGAGCCCGCCAGCATCGAGGACGCTATCTACTTCTTAAAAGAAGACTGTAACGAAGTGCTGTGGAAAGTAGAGATCAAGCCCGAATCTATTGCGATGATTGACTACGCTCAGCTGAAGTCAGAGCGAACCGAATATCTGACCGCAGTTGCCACTTTCGTCCAGTCTGCTACTCCCATGATTCAGATGGCCCCTGGCTCTGCCCCTCTGTTGCTCGAAATGTTGAAATGGGGCCTTGCTGGATTCAAAGGTAGTCAGCAGATGGAAGGCATCTTTGATCGTGTACTCAAAGATGTACAGGAGCAGCTCTCACAGCCGCAGGCTCCTGCGGAGCCGAATCCCAAGTTGGAGGAAATCAACGCCAAAGCGCAGGCCGAAATGCAGAAAGAAGCGCTGAAAGCACAAAATAAATTCAACGAACTTATGACGGCTCACCAGCTGGACATGCAGCACATCGCCGCTGAGACTGACGCCAGTGCTCGGCAGGAAGAACTCCAGGCGTACTTCAATATCCTTGAGAAAAATGCGGCCGCGAGTGCCAAGATTCGCGAAAACCGCTCTAAGTCGAAACCACAAGTCGCAAGAGGCAGGGAATGAAAAAAACGTACGTCTTAGACCCGGTAACTCGCGAGCTTGTGGAGAAGAGGTACGCCTATACCCCACAAACCTCGTACATACAGGGGGACATTGAACCTACAGTGTCCCCAGTTGACGGCACCATCATCAGCTCTCGCAGTAAGCTTCGTGAGCACAACGTGAAAAATGGGGTGGTGCCCTATGAAGAGTTCGGAGACGCATATTTCGCCAGAGCTAAGGAAGAGCGATGGAAGCGAAGTCAGGGGCTGACCCCGCAGGATAAGAAAGACCGCATTGAAACATTGAAGTACGCTTACGAAAAGCACAGTGGGAGATAAGAAATGAGCGATCTACGAGAAGTACTGAATAAGGCATTCGAAGAGAGTGAGGAAAAAGAAGAAGCCAGCACCCCAACTCCACAGGAGTTGATGGATAAGACCGAACAGGCTACCGATGTCGTTGAGGATAAAGGTACCCCGAACGAGGATGAAACACCGGCCAAAGCTGAAGACGAACCTGCCAAAGAAAATAAACCCGGCGATGAAGATCAGACAATCTCTCGTGCTCCGGCGGGGTGGTCCCCATCGGCACGCGCTTCGTGGGACGAGCTGCCGGCAGGCGCTAGAAAAGAAATCATCAAAAGAGAGAAAGACTACTCTGTCGGAATACAGAGGCACTCGGAGACTGCTAAGTATGGTGAGTCGGTACAACGTGTTCTGGCGCCCTTTCAAAGTATCATGCGCATGGAAGGTGCGGACGACATTACAGCGGTTGCTAATCTCGCTCAGACTGCGGCGACGCTACGACTGGGAACTCCGGTGGAGAAAGCTAAACTCGTAACAGACCTCATCAATGTTTACGGGGTAGACATCAGCACCCTGGACTCGATGCTCGCGGGCGAGCAGGTGTCTGAGGAAGATGACAAGCTTCAGCGCCTTCTGGATCAAAAGCTGGCTCCGTTCCAGCAACTTCTTAGCGGGGTAAATCAGGCTAAAGAGCAGCAGGCTCGGGGTGTTATCTCTACGGTAGATAAGGAAATTGCTGAGTTTGAGAAAACTGCTGAATTCATAGAAGATGTACGAGAGGACATGGCATATATTCTCGAGACTGCCGCTCAGCGTGGATCTAAAATCACACTGAAACAGGCGTACGATCGTGCTGTCGCTTCTCGCGATGACCTTGCTCCGCTAGTTGATAAGTCTAGGCGTATGCAGCAGCTTAGAGCGGCCGACGAAAAAGTTAAATCAAAGCGCGCTGCGGCAGGCAGCCTGCCGGGCGGGGCGCCTGGCGGGGCGGCCGCTGCCAAGGGTGCCGGCACGCTCCGGGGTACTCTAGAAGAGGCTTGGGATGCTTCTAATGACGGCTAATTGCAAAGTTTAAACGCTGAGCGTAAACTGCATTCAGCTCCAAGAGCCAGTTAGACCGGGGCGCCGCCCCGGTCATGCTCTCCCCTCTCCAGGAGCGCTCTACTGCAAGGTCCTACGGACCCCATGCTAAGGTACGAAATGAGCAAGGCACCTGCCCCATGCTCGTGAGTACGAAGACACTCTGTTTCGTCATCACAAATTTCGGAGAATAGCATGGCTTTTCCCAACGTAAGTGACATCATCGCGACTACGATCGAAAGTCGTACGCGAAAGATTCAAGACAACGCCACTGATAACAACGCCGCCCTCAAGAAGATGTCGATGCGCGGCAATATCAAGACGTTCAGCGGCGGCTCGAAAATCGTCCAGGAAATCAGCTTCCAGGATAATGGGAACGTAGGCTGGTATTCGGGCTACGACATTTTGCCCACTAATCAGCAGGATGTTATCAGCTACGCGGAGTTCCCCATTAAGCAGGCGGCCTGTCCGGTCGTCATGTCTGGTCTTGAGCAGCTGCAGAATGCTGGCAAAGAGCAGATGATCGACCTGATGGAAGGTCGCATCAGCGTGGCTGAGGCCTCTATGGCGAACTTAATCTCTGCGGGCTTGTACAGTGACGGTACCGGTGCAAGCGGTAAGCAGCTTGACGGTCTTAATATCGCGATTCCGACTGCTCCGAATATAGGCGTCTATGGGGGCATCAATCGTGATCCTTGGGTCTTCTGGCGTTCCAAACTTCGGGACGTCGCCAACACTGCCACGCTTCTCGCTGATATGAACGCTCTTTGGGCTTCTACCGTTCGAGGCATGGACCGCGTCGACCTCATTTTGGTTGACAACACCGTTTGGTCTGCGTATATGGCTGCCCTCCAGGCTCTGCAGCGGTTTACTGATCCGAAGGTTGGTGAACTCGGCTTCCCCGCAATCAAGTTCATGGATGCTGACGTGATTTTGGACGGCGGTATCGGTGGTAATTGCCCGGCAGGTACGGGTTTCTTCCTTAATACGAAATTCATGCACTATCGTCCGCACGCTTCGCGAAACATGGTGCCGCTGTCCCCGAATCGTCGGTACGCGACCAACCAGGACGCTGAAGTTCAGATCCTCGGCTTTGCTGGCAATCTTACTTCGTCTGGCCCGCAGTTCTGCGGTCGCCTTGACGTCAATCCGTAAGGGGAACTTGAATGTATATCATCGGTATTGATCCGACTTCTGTAT